>Ga0075481_10000234_pt1 | contig 19284 bp, 18 predicted proteins | sample DEB08_DNA_11_FD_76337 | JGI IMG/M metagenome (GOLD analysis project Ga0075481, IMG submission 76337) | Aqueous microbial communities from the Delaware River and Bay under freshwater to marine salinity gradient to study organic matter... | ecosystem: Environmental > Aquatic > Marine > Coastal ... | reverse complement strand
ATGGTGTACACATGATGATGACCATCAATGCATTGTGTTTGGATACTATCACACAGTTTTGGGATTGGTGTTTAAGTATGAAACGCAAGTACGGACATCATGTACCTGGCATCAGTGTAAACATATTACGTTTCCCCAGTTTCCAATCACCACTAACATTGCCTGACAGTTTGCGTAAAATGTATCACGATGAGATCAGCAACTGGTTAGCAGATGTTAGAGCTAAAGGCGAACGTGATGCTAACGGTGTAGAACTATTACAGCCTTGGGAACAGGATCAAATTAGTAGGCTTATTGAATACTTAGACGTTGTTAAAACTCCGCACAGAAACACAGCAGAGCAACATTTACTACATCATGATTTTAAAGTGTTTTACGAACAGTATGATGCTAGAAGAGGTTTTAATTTTAAAGAGACATTCCCTAGACTAGCAGAATGGTACGACAGTATTCAAGTTTTAGATATATCAGATGACACAGACATACAAGCACCCGATAGTGTAGGTATAACAAATACACTCTATGCAAAACGTATTGTAACAGAAGATGGCGAAGTAAAAGTTGTTGAAATGAAAGTGCGTGGTAGACAAACAGGCGAGAGCCAAGACGACTACGATGACGAGAAGTATTCAGACGACGAAGTCAAAAACAAACGTGTAGGCAGTAGCATTGGCTGGGATCCTGATACAGATGGTCTCGGGGGTGTTGCTGTAGATGACTAAGTATTATTCATTACATTTGAGTAAAACACAAAACGGTGTTGTAGACGACAGCGGCACAAATGTATTGGGTAAAAAAAGTTTTAAAGATACTGATACTGTCATTACTTGGAAGTTAAATAATACTTCGGTAGCAAATCAATTTTATTTTATAAATCAAAAAGCCATAGCAGATCCTTTCCGGTGGTGCCATTGGAACTTCTATGATGCTAATCAATCTGCAAACATGGAAGATTTAATAGGAACACTTAATAACGATATTAGAAGACAAGGCGCAGATCCAGCACTGCTCATCAACATTGATGATAATCCAAAAGTAATGCACGACAAGTTAAATGAAGTGCATTTTGTTTTCGAAAAACAACTTGTTGAACTACAAGAAGATCCTGCTTTTGTATACACAGAAGAATACCATCCCGAAGTAGAAGTTTTAGAAAGGTTAAACAAAACTGTACACGAAATTGAAGCAAATATGGATAAATGGTTTACTAAAAGATCAATTGAGGACAAACAATATTTTATTGTGGTTCGCCATTTTAGTCCTGATGCAGAAAAAGAATATCAAGATTTAACTGACGAAGACTATATGACCTTTGAAGGTCATTATTATACAGGGGATTTATATTTAGATTTTTACACTGTTGGAAAAGACTTAGGGCATGCATATTCTACAGGTGATTTAGAATTAGTTAAAAGAGGAGAAGTAAAACCTCAAAGTTTAATAACCAGTAGTGCTTGTATTGGATTAGAATCGAGAACATTTCAGAAGCCACAAAATGATGATCAACTATACGAAATGTTTTACTACTGGTGCGATGGAAATAAAGTTGCTGACTATGGCATAGATTATAAACAGCCTAAATATAGATTAGGCAGAGCAAAACTTGGTGAATTACAAAACGAAACCTGGGAATCGGTCATAACTAAAATAGAGGAGTTTCCTTTTATAAGCAATATTAAAGTTTGGGAAGAGTAATGCACACACTTGATTTACATGGCATTAGACACTACAATGTAGACCACAAAGTAGAGAATTTTGTTTTGATGAATCAATACGATATACCCTTAACTGTTATTTGCGGGAACAGTCAAAAAATGATAGATTTAGTATATGAAGTTTTGAATCGCATAGAATGCGAAGAAGTAGTAATGGATAATTACGGAATAATAGTGATAAGAAAGATATGAGTAATAGAGTAAAACCATTATGGGCTCATGGAAACATGTTACCCGACTCACCTAATAAAGTGTTCTGCACGGCGCCTTGGACACATACTTATATTTCACCGCAAAGCGAAAGACGTATGTGTTGTGCTAGTAGAGAAGAACACAAATTTCAAAAACAATACATTGATGCTAGTAATGATGAAAGCACAGGCAAATATCGTGAGTCAGGAACTATCGAAGATTACAAAGCAAATGTCGTAAGTCTCAAAGAACACTGGAACTCACAGTACATGATGGACATAAGAAAAAAACTTATGGCAGGCGAACGTATTCCACAGTGTGATGTTTGTAACGACAGTATATTGAGTCAGAGTACATATCGTCAATGGTTCACAGGATTTTTATTTGAAAAATACATAGACAGATGTTTTGAGGAGACAAACGATGATGGATATACCACTATGGAGCCTATCAGTTTTGACTATAGGGTTAGCAATTTGTGTAACTTTAAGTGCCGTATGTGTGGCGAACAACTTAGCTCAACATGGGAAACAGAAAAGAGACAGCACGGTCATTGGACGCCTGAGAGCCAACCGTTTATGGTTCCGGAAAACAAAGAGATTATCGAGAAGTTTCAAAAAGAAGTAGTCGAAGAAGAATTCTGGGACGCCATATGCAGAGGCATAGTAGAAGAGATATATTGGGTTGGTGGCGAGCCGTTGATGTATGACATACATTGGCGCAGTATGGATAGGCTTAGCGAAGATGGGAACTTAAACAAAGTACACTTACGTTACAACAGTAATCTAAGTAGAGTAAGATACGGCAAGTATTATCTATACGATTGGTTGCCGCAAGCAAAAGACTGGACCATGTGTGCCAGCATAGATGCCATAGGTGATATAGGCGAGTTTATACGCACAGGGTTAGATTGGGTACAGTGGGATAAAAACTTTCGTGAAGGTGTAGCACTGCCAGGCGGTAAAGATAAAATGCTTATGGACTTAACCCTAACAGGCCCAGGGCTATTCGGATTAAGAGATTTCGTGCAGTATGCACTAGACTTAGATGTAAAAATAGAAACTAAAAATATGTTTGCATTCCACCCAGACATTGTGTTTAGTTTTATGAGTTGGCCTAGACACATATTAGACAGGATTGTAAACAGTCTGCTTGATGATTTGAGACCTATTATAACACCCAAACAACAAACAGTAATACGACAATTAGAAAGCATATTAGTAACACCAACATTCCAAGAGCAGTTTCCCGACACAGCAGAAGATCAATTCTTTAATGGCAGACAATGGCAAAAAACTATTGCTGACATTAGAAACGATGGCAACGACAGTTTAACTATCGAACAAATATATTCGGCGGATCAAGAACTGTTAGATTGGTACACTAGAGTAGACCCAAAGCACAACAGTAGATGATAAATTATATTAGATTTAAATATATCAACGACTACCCTATTGGAGAAAAACCAATTGGAAATGTATTCTATGAACAACAACAAAAAGTTTTAAAAAATTCTTTTGAGCCCGGACCGAGATTTGGTGCAAGAGAATGGCTCAACGAACACGAGTTTGATCAACTTAAAGTAGGAAATTTTTCTGAAGGTTGGGACACTGGGAAACTAAAATCATACACAGCATCTGAACTAGTACTTGATGATACATTAGATATTCAAATGCGTCGTTTGCGAGGTACTAATCCAGTTGTACATATTCTCTTACCTACGGAAATTCAGTACATAGAATATAACGACATTTTAAAATCTATTGCAACCAAATTTTCTAAATACAAACAGGTAAAATTTTTATTTTCTAATACATGGGATTTGTATACAAACTTTCTTTCAAAAGAAAATTTTAATTTAGCAAAATATGTTGCAACACAAATGATTGACATAGAACCAGAAAGAATACATGTATACGCATGTAATCAAGATGTAGTCGATCAATTTCAAAAAGAAATACCAGGGGCAAATATTAAACACTGTTTAGTGTATTATAATAGGCTAAGATTTTTTAATAGAGAAGAATATATACCTAACACTGAGCAACGATCTAAACATTTTTTATGTTTAAATCATACATACAAATGGCATCGCAAACAAATATTTGATTTGTTACCAAAAGAAAAATCATATAAAACAATGGTACAACAGGATATTAAATTACGTGAAGAAATAGAAATGTTGATGAATAAACATACCTTGCCTATGTGGCAAGATATTTTGCCCCATAAAATTTATAATGATTCATATATAAATATAGCAACTGAAACATTTTGGAAATCCAAAGATGATACAACACTACAACCTAATGCTAAGATGAAATGGTTTACAGAAAAAACTTTAAAACCTATATACTTCAAACAAATGTTTTTAGTTGCAGGATATTACGGACAGAATGAGTCGGTACAGGAAAGTGGATTTCAATTATTTGAAGATTTTATAAACTATGATTTTGATCAGTGTTCCGATGACATTCACCGAATGACTATGTTGAAAAACGAAATACTACGATTGTCTAATATACCAATTACTGATGTACATAAATATTATACATCCAAGTCTTGTCAAGATAGGCTTGATTATAATTATAATTTATATTTAGAAAAATCTAAAACAAGCCCAGAAGAAAAATTATGATTCTATGTAATCTAGATTATTTGTTTGACCCCAACGAGATAGCATACACAGTTACAGATGTTGATCGCCCTGTGGCCGTTTGCACACGCAGTAATTCTAGGGTTTGTTTTCATGATGGAAATAAAAAGTATGTTTTATCATTTAAAAATATTTATGATGTAATTGAAGTGGCAAGTAGAAATCCACACATTACATTTTTAGTAGAATTAGGATTTCCAATTTATACATGGCTTGAAGATTTTGGTGCTATACAAAAATTGTGTAATACTATACAAAAATATAACAATATACATTTACTATTTGTAAATGGGTGGGATCTGTATAATGATACCTTATATACTGATTTAAATAAAAAAATACATCAAGGAGTATATGAGTATAGCAGATGCTTAACAATAAATCATAACAGAATACATTTTTATGTTTGTAACATTGCCGTTATAGAAAAAATAAAATCATACTTTTCTAGATCATCGGTTCTGTATTATAATATTTACTTTAACAGAATATTAGAACGTAGACAACAAACTGGATTTGAGAAATATATTCCTTGTAACACTCAAAGAAAAAAACATTTTTTATGTTTAAATAATTATAACAAGTCTCATAGGACTGATATAGTTTCATATATTAAAAACAATCACAGTGATAAATTTATATACAGTTACTTAAAGCCAGACGACGAAAATATACATTTAAAAAATATATTAGATGTAGAACACAACATGAGTACCATAACAGATTGGCAGGATAGCATATCACCAGAATACATAGACAGTACATATTTGTACATTGCCACAGAAACATTTGGTATAAATAAATTTACTGTTTATAATTATAGCGGACCAGACGAAAATGTGTATCAACATCACGATGGCTGGATATCAGAAAAAACATTAAAGTCTGCATATAATATGCAACCTGTAATGATTTTAGGGCCTGCAGGCAGTTTGGCAACATTTAAGAGCTTAGGTTTTAAAACGTTTCCGGAAATATTTAATGAAACATATGATAGCATAACTGATTACGATAACAGATTTAAAGCCGTAAAAGATAATATAGATAGACTAACGTCTATGTCTATAGAGGAAATACATCAGTTATACCATAGTAAGTCGGTCCAAAAAAAGCTCATGCACAATAGAGAGTTATTTGAAGATTATGCTAACAAAGACCCATTCAAACAATTTTATACAAAGTAATAATTATCCTTGCAAGTCTTTACCTTTTACTTTGTTAAAACTCTACGGGCATAAAGTCTTTGATGGGGATATGTGGAGCCGGGAAAACCAATTGCCTACTGGCCATTTACATGAAGATGAAATAAATTTTCCTATAGAATTAAAAGGACAAACACAATACTGTCGTGTAAAATTAAAACGTTTAAAATCCTTTTTAAATGATAATACTACCCAATTATTTGCAATACCTATAATATATACAGCAATGGCCTCGGGAAACGATGTAGGCGATTGGTTAGAAGAATTTGTAGAAAATTATTTAATAGAATATGATAATGTCCATTTAGTATTTTATAACGGAAGTGATCTTTATGGAATAACATCGCCGTATATACTTGAAGAGCAAAAATGGAGAGGCGGTAAACACTTTGATAGAGAAACATATCTTGCACAAAGTTTAAAATCTTTTCCTAAACATCGATTACATTTTTATCTTTGTAATTTAGAAAATTTAAATTTGCTACACAATAAAATACCAGAAGCACACTTAAACTTTTTTAGTATATTCTTTAGCCAAATAGTAGACACTGTACCTATAATAAAAGATCTAAACTACACAAACAAACAAAGAAAATATAATGTTATTTCTTTAAATAGTCGGGTAGCACCTCATCGAGATGAAGTAGTTGATACATTATCACAGTATCAGACAGCAATTTATAGTTATAGATATAAAAACATATTTTTGCAAAACACTCCATGGGATCAAGAACTTAAACCATTCGTAGAAGGCCGCCGGAATCTAGACGCAATTGAATTTCATCGACCTCAAGATCATAACTTAATGAGACAATATCAAAATACAATACCTAATCATATTTCTGATTATGCATACTTCTATATTTGTACAGAAACTGACTTTTATCAAAACGATGAAAAACTTATAACAAAAATGTGGTTTACAGAAAAAGCATTGAAGTCTTTTGTGTATAAATGGCCTATGCTTATGGTAGGTAATTGTTATGTATTAAAAGCATTAAGAACTCTAGGATTCGAAACGTTTCCTGAAATATTTAATGAAAAATATGATTATGTAGAAAATACAACATCTAGGATGCATTGGATACAACAAGAAATTAAAAAAATCTGTGAAATGCCTATCCAAGAAGCACACCAATTGTATCATAGTAATATTGTACAACAAAAACTAAACCATAATAAAAATCATTTCTTTGCCATACTCAAAGACATGGATATCAATGATCTTTATAAAAAACTCAACTTAAATATTAGAGTATGAAATATTTTTAATGATAAATATAACGTAGTTTTTTAAAAACATACACACAACAATTTAGGAGATAAAGATGGCCTCAATCGGATTTATCGGCGTAGGCAAGTTAGGACAAGCCTGTGCTGAAATGGTCGCCGAGGTCCATGATGTTGTTGGATATGATATCAACCCTGTAAAGCCTGAAAACTTTACAATGGTAGATAACATGGAAGATGCTGTTAAAGGTAAAGACATAGTCTTTATTGCAGTTCAAACTCCACATGATCCACAATATGATGGAAAGGCACCTACCAGCCATTTACCAAATAAGGACTTCGACTACACAGTAGTAAAGAGTGTCTTAAGCCAGGTAAATGCTGTGGCGACAAAAGAACAATTAGTAGTCCTTATATCAACAGTGTTACCGGGAACGGTAAGACGTGAGTTTGTTCAACTTATCACAAATGCAAGATTCATTTACAATCCATATTTGATTGCTATGGGTACTGTAAAGTGGGATATGGTGAACCCAGAGATGGTTATGATCGGAACAGAAGATGGTTCCGAAACAGGTGATGCAAAACAGTTGAGAGACTTTTATGATACAATCATGCAGAACTCACCAAAGTATGTAATTGGTACTTGGGACGAAGTAGAATGTATCAAAGTATTCTATAACACATTTATATCAGCAAAAGTAAGTCTAGTAAACATGATACAAGATGTTGCAGAAAAGCAAGGTAACATCAATGCAGAAGTTGTATGTGATGCACTTGCAAACTCAGACAGACGTATTATGGGACCAGGTTACATGAAGCCAGGTATGGGCGATGGTGGTGCATGTCACCCTAGAGATAATATTGCCTTACGTTATATGGCAGAAAACCTAGGTTTAGGATATGATTTATTTGATGCTGTAATGCATAGTAGAGAAGTGCAAGCAGAGAATATGGCAAAGCGACTAGTCGAAGAAGCAACTGCAGGAGCGGGTGTAGTGCCTGCATTTCCTGTAGTAATTGTAGGCAAGGCGTACAAACCACTAGTGCCATACGAAGCAGGTTCAAGCAGTATGTTGGTTGGACACTATGTTGAGGAAGCAGGCGTTGACTTATACTACTATGACGAGCAAACAGGTGACATACCGCCAAAAGAAATATTAGATAAACCAGCAGTATATTTGTTAGCACACAATCCACAAATTACATACGGCGATCAATTAGACTTTGTACCTAAATGGTATGGGGAACATAACGTTACAGACTGTGATGAAGCACTTGCTGTTTCAACTGGTAATGGCACCGAGTTAAATTTTGCTAAAGGTAGTGTTGTTGTTGACCCATGGCGTAAAATACCTACCATAGAAGATATACATGTTATACACTACGGTAATACAAGAAAAACATCGTTGAGATAAAATGGACCAAGAGATACTAAATCATATATTTAAAAATTGGGGTACAAAAGATGAGATGCTTGCTTTGAATGAGCAATATCGCTATACCCCACCGTACCCTACTTTGCATCTAGATGATTTTTTATCTCTTGACATTTCTCAAAAACTTTTCCAAGAAAGTAAAAGTATTCCTAAAAAATATTGGAGTACATTTACTAGAGCAGGCAGTTACATGGAAGAGTGTAGTGATTTAGAAGAAGCACCTGTTGCAAGAAGTGTGGTAAGTGCATTACACAGCAAGCCGTTTTTAAAGTGGTTAAGCAAAGTATGTGATATAAAACATATATTACCTGATCCGTATTTAACTGGTGCAGGTTATATGAAAAGTTATACAGGCGATAGTTTAAAGATTCACACTGACTTTAACTGGAACGAAGAATGTCAAACACACAGAGCATTAAGTTTGATTATTTATTGTACACCAGATTGGGATCCTAAATGGCACGGTGATTTACAATTTTGGGATTTTGACAAGAAGAAAAAAGTAGCAAGTTATCCTCCAAAAATGGGTAATGTTGTAATTTGGAAATATCACAAAAGAGGGTTTCACGGTCACCCTAATCCTATTACTTGTCCAGAAGACAGATTTAGAGTAGGCTTTAGATTATTTTATTATATTAGTGATAGTGTACACGATTGGAGAGATCCTCCACACAAAAGTTTGTATTGGTATGACAAAGATAAAAATCAGCCTTATCACATAGACACAGAATACGGGCACGGCAAATTAGAAGATGAAAAATAGTTACACATACACATATACCGGTCCATTAAATGGAGCCTATGCAATACAAGATAAATTTTTAAGCAACGAACTAATTGAGTTTGTTAAAAATACTTGCGAGTGGGATAATTTTTTTGTGGCTAATGGCATCACTGATCACCGCAAACAATTTTTATCAAGTTTTCAAAAATGGATAACAGGTTCTAATTTAAATACTATTAAAGGATTAGAAAATTTTCCATATGCTACACAAACAAACGGAACTTCTGAATCGTTTCAAATGTTTATGATGAGACATCATAACAGATCATTTAAATTTTTTAAAGGAGACTTTATAATGCACAAAGTTGCTAGTAACGTCATGAGGAAAAATTGGTCTTGGATAAACAATGTAAATGAAGTTCAAAAAGGTGATGCAGTTATTATAAGTTGTCCTTTTAGTGACACTGGTAGTGAACACAAACAAATGAAACAATTATTTTTACGTTGTGTAATTTTAAATGTACCGGTACTAGTCGACATGGCATACTTTGGTATGTGTTACGACATAGATGTAAATTTGGATTACTCGTGTATCGAAGAAGTAACATTTAGTTTAGGTAAAACATTTCCGTTGATAGGTGCACGAGCCGGTATAAGATTTCAACGAGAAAATATAGATGATCCAATATTGTTTGCTAATCAGCATGGCATTGTAAATAATTTTGCGGCAATGATTGGGCACTTTGCAATGAATTGTGCAGGTGCAGATTATATACCTCAAAAATATAAAAGTTCATATCTAACAGTATGTAAAAATTTAAATTTAATTCCTACAAATTGTGTATTATTTGCTTTAAGTCCTCATGAAGAACATAAAGAATTTAATAGAGGCAATGAGTTGACTAGGTTATGTGTTAGTAAATTAGTAGAGGAAGAGTATGAGTATTCAACCTAAATATTGTAGTTTGCTATGGACACATCTCAGCAACGAACCAGGCGGCACTGTAAGAACTTGCTGTATAGCACAAGACAGACTAAAAAATCATTTCAGTGAAGAATTAAATTTAGGAGAACAATCTCTACATGAAATTTTTACAGGTCCACATGCCCAACGGATTAGAAATGAAATAATCGAAGGTGGCGAGCCTAAGAATTGTGAAACATGCTGGATTGATGAACGCAACGGCAAAAAATCTAAAAGACAAATATATAACGAATATTATGAACAATGGTATGGCCCAGACTGGATGAAAAACTTTCCATGGATTGGTACACCATCCGAAATATATGATTTACAACTTATATTCGACAATACATGTAATTTAAAATGTAGGAGTTGTAATGCAAACTACAGTAGTAAATGGTTAGAAGAAGCAAAGGATAGGCATATACCTTATTGGGAAAGCACATCTAAAGTTCCTATGCATGATATGGAAAAATCCAAATTTTGGACAACAATGCACGAATGGCTACCTCGAATTAGAAGATTAGAAATAATGGGAGGAGAACCTTTTTACATGAAGGAGTTTAAACGATTTGTTGACAAACTGATAAATGATGGCTATGCAAAAAATATTGACATGACATTGAGCACCAATGGTACTATAGCAGATAAATTATTTCTAGAAAAAATGGCAAGTAATTTTAAAAATCTATCATTTAGTGTTAGCATAGATGGAATTGGCAATAAATTTGAATATCTAAGGCACCCTGGAAATTGGGAAAGTGTTCTTGAGAATTTGAAGTACTTCTACAAACTCCACAAAAGTGACTACCCGGTAAGCATACAGATTACACACACAATCACAGCATTGAATATTTTATACTTACCTGAGTTTCATGATTTTTTCCAAGAGCACTTTCCCAATTTCAAAATATGGAACAACATTGCACATTACCCTAAGTGGATAACTTGCAGTGTGTTGCCAGCATTTGCTAAAAAAGAAGTAGTTTCTAAATTAGAAAATCATGTATGGACCAATGATTATAAATCAGAAGTTACTGCTCTGTTAAGTTATTTAAATACACCGTTATATAAAAATGGATCTAGTGTAGACGACAAACTAAGACAAAAAGTTTCTGCACAAAAACTAGAAATGTTTGATCAAAGAAGTACAGAAAATAAGTGGAATATTTTTAAAAGCCAGATAGTAGGAGGAGATCATTATAGAGAAGAAAACTTTACTCAAGTCTTTCCTGAGTTATACGAGTTGATAAAGAATGACTTTGATTATGAAAAAGAATATGAAACAGTGTTGACATCTGGTTATAAGCAACACAGCACAAGAGAGCTGGTACATTGAGTAATACTTTTTGTCCACTACCTTGGCAACATTTAGCAACACATCCTCATGGCGGAGTAACATTGTGTTGTATAAGTGATCACACTGATGGCTTAAACCGTGCTAGAAATTATAAGGAAACATATGATGAATTTTTAGATCTAAATAAAAATACTATAAAACAGCACATAAATAGCGACTACTATAAAGAAGTTCGCTTACAAATGTTAAATAACATTAAACCTAAAGCATGCATGAGATGCTATAAGGAAGAAGATAAAGGAATAAAATCAAAGAGACAACATGAGGCCACAGTATTTCCATCGTACACCGCCGATTATGCATCCAAACTTACTAGTGAGGATGGGAGCATACCTATGGACCTTCGTTTTGTTGAGCTTCGTCTTGGCAACGTTTGTAACGTTCGGTGCCGTACATGTAATCCAGCAAGCAGTTCAAAATGGCTGGACGACTATAAAAGCATTGTTCAAAAAGCAGACTTTGTAAACAAAGGATACTTAGGATTAAATTTTCCTGAAGATTTTAAGTGGGCGGAAGATGATAACTTCTATGATGACTTGTATGAGTCTGCGCCAAACCTAGAAGTATTGTACATCAATGGCGGTGAGCCTACTTTAATAAAACAACACTGGACATACTTACAAAAATTAGTAGACAGTGGAAGAAGTGAAAACATAGTGCTGTGGTATAATATCAACTGCACTATGTTACCACCTGTTGCTTTAGAACTTTGGCCCAAGTTTAAAGAAGCAAGAATATGTTTAAGCATTGATGACCTTGAGGATAGAAATGCTTTCATACGAAGTGGTACCGACTGGAATGCAGTGTGTGCCACAATAGACAAACTACTTCCGCATAAAGAGGATTTAGTTTTAAGAATAACGCAAACTGTTAGTGCATATAACTATGCAACATTACCTGAATTTTTTGAATGGGCTAATAACATTGGGATAGAAGTTGATATGAACTTTGTGTATGATCCTGATTATCTAAGTCCCATGGCTATACCGCCTAGGGCACGAGAGTTGATACATACACGATTCAGAAAAGTATTAGGTAATGACCACAAACTAGGAACATTATTGAGTATGTTTAATACTCCGGAATGGGACGAGTTAAAGTGGGAACAGTTTTGTCGTTATAATGATTTATTAGATAAAAATGATACTGACTTAGGCAAAGTTTCTAATTGGAGAGAAACGTTTACCGAATTAGTTAGTAAGGTAGAAGAAGGTGGAAGTACTACGATATACTAAATTAAAAGGAGATATACTGCGTTGGATTGCACATGCAGGACTTCTTGCTGGTATTGTTTTATTCGATACAGATTTATTATGGGTAACTGCTATAGTGTATTTTTGGTTTGCCAGTATAGGTTTGTTTGTAGGCCAACATAGATATTTTGCACACAAATCTTTTAACACTTCCAATACATGGGAATGGATACTAAACATCAGCGGCACACTAGCAAGTTTAAGTAGTACCTTTGGTTATATTGTAAAACACAGAGAACATCACAAAGCAACAGATACGGCACAAGATCCACACAGTCCACATCATATGAGTTTATGGAAAAGTTGGACATTGGGTCTTAAAGACGAAACATATGATATAAAAAATGCTAGAGATTGGATACGCAACAATGGTGTAATGCATACTCATAAATATTTCTTTGCATACATATTATTGTATGTGTTATTACTTGGGCTAATAAATCCTATACTTATTATATATGCATACCTTATGCCTGTAAGTTTATGTGTGTTTGCAACCGGTGCATTTAATACATGGGGACACGGAAAAGGTTTGCGATGGTTAGGATATAGGAACTGGTCAACAAATGATCAAAGTAGGAATCATCACTTAGTAAATTTAATTACATTTGGTGAGGGTTGGCATAATAATCATCACAGTAACCCCAGTAGATGGTACCAAGGTGAACAATGGTGGGAGTGGGATTTAAACGGAGAAATAATTAAATGGATAAAGCAGTAGAAAATATAAATCCAGAAAAACTAATGCAGGACGAAGCATTCTGTATTATTCCTTGGATACACATGCACCCATGGCCAGATGGTAGAGTGTTTACATGTTGTTTAAGTGAACTACATACCCCTATAGGAAATCTCAATGAGCAGAGTTTAGAAGAGGTGTGGAACAGTGATACTATGAAACAGTTTAGATTGGATTTGCTAAATGGTAAAAAAATATCTAACTGCAATAGATGCTATGAACAAGAAAAGCACGGACACGAAACATTACGAATTAGAAGTAACCAAGAATATTTGTTATTAAAAAATAATCCATACGGTAACAAAAAAGTACATGTAGTAGAATCTACTAATGCAGATGGCAGTGTAGATCAAATGAATATGACATATATGGACATACGTTTTAGTAATATTTGTAATATGAGATGTAGAACATGCGGTCCTGATTTAAGTAGTCAATGGTACCAAGATGCTGTAGACAGTAATTATAATAAAACCCCTGTAAAGGCAATACACCAAATAAGAAAAGGTGCTACATCATTTATGGAAACGTTTGATCCATATTTGGATACAGTAGAAAAAATATATTGGGCTGGTGGTGAACCGCTTATTATGGACGAGCATTGGTACATCATGAACAAGTTAGTCGAAATGGGTAGGACCAATGTTGACTCTCCTATGAGAGTTTACTATAATACTAATTTTAGCAAACTGGTATACAAAGAGCAAGATGCTATAGAGCTATGGAAAAAGTTTGAAAGCATAGGGGTAGGTGCCAGTATAGATGCTAGTGGTAAACGTGGGGAGTACTTGCGTAAAGGCACAGTGTGGAAAGATATAGTTGCAAACAGAGAACGCATGTTAGCAGAATGTCCTGATATAGACTTTCATGTTAGTGCTACTGTAAGTTTGTTTAATGCCCTTGACATCACAGACTTCTTTATGGAACTTGTAGACACAGGATTCTTAAAGCCAGAAGAGTTTGCAGTAAACATACTTTTAGGTAAACCTGTACACAGAGCAACAGTGTTACCAGAACATTTGAGAAAAGAAGCTCAACGTAAAATTGCAAACTTATTAGAATGGCTAGAAGGCAAAGACAAATTAGGAAGAACCACAAATACATTTAAAGCATTCCACAGTTTCTTAGATGGTGACGACACACATCTACTAGACGAAGCATTAGCAGACATCAAAGAGATGGATAGATTTAGAGCAGAAAACTTTTTTGATATACACCCAGAGTTTGAAGAATTCAGAGAAAGATATAACAACATAGTAACACGATGAGACCAGAACACTTTTGCATATTACCTTGGATAAACCAAGAAGCTCGCACTAACGGTGAAGTTGGTGTGTGCTGTGTTATGCAAGAAACAGCACCAGGCATAAACTTAGCAGATGGTAACACATTAAAAGATGCTTGGGACAGTGAGTGGTTAGCAAAACTTAAAGCAGACTTCTTAGCAGGTGAGAAACCTAAGGCATGTTACAACTGTTGGAACGAAGAAGCCGCAGGTATAGAGAGTAAACGTTTACGAGAACTTAAAAAGTTTCCGCACCATTTAGATAATTTAGAACATGCTAAACCTAAAAGCATGGACCTCAAATTAGGAAACATTTGTAATACTAAATGTAGAATATGCACAGGGTTTGCAAGTAGTCAATGGGTACCAGAAGAAATAGAACGTGACGGTGATACAAATCATTTTGCTCACCTCATGGGCAGGCTAGGTCGTTGGCCTGAACTAAACGAAAAGTTTTGGGACGACTTAGAAAGTCAAATTGAAGAAGTAGAAAGTTTAGAATTTTTTGGCGGCGAGCCGTTTTTGATTAAAAGACATTTTGATATATTACAAACACTTGCTGATAAAGGCAGGGCAAAAGATATCAGTTTAAGTTATAACACTAACGGCAGTATATATCCAGAGCAACACATTGAACTGCTACAACAGTTTAAAGATGTACAAGTATTCTTTAGTATAGACGGTGTAGGTGAGCGTTTTAATTACATAAGACATCCGCAAGACTTTAATGAAGTAATGCAAAACTATTGGAAATTTAAAAATACATCTGGTATAAGAACAAACATATTTTATACAGTAAGTTTATTTAATATAATGTACATGGACGAACTATTAAACTATTCATTAGAACATAACTTAGACAGTGAAATACATTTTAACATGGTGTATGTTCCTCATCATATAAGTCCTAAGGCATTGCCTTTAAAAGTAAAACAAGCAATCACAGACAAGTTTAGAACACACAATGATCATAGAATACAAAGCACACTAAACTTTATGAATCAAGAACACTACGAAGGCTACATGGATGAGTTTGTAAGGCAAACATCATTCAGCGACAAGTACAGAAACGAAAGTTTTGCTGAAACATTTCCAGAGCTTTGGGAACATATGGAAACGTTTTTTAATAATGAAAAAGCAATGGATCTAATAAATCAAATGCAATTTGTTAAAGCAGGAAATAAATTCGATAAGATATAATGAATAAGGTATTATTAAAAACATCAGGCAGAACAGGTTCACACCTGATACTTGATTATTTTGAAAGCATAGGTTTTAAATGTATGTTTACTGCTACAGACGAGACTGATAAACTGTATCAGTATGGCTTAACAGAATTAGTATTACCACTAGATAAAACTATAGTACAATGTCATTTAAAAAACATGCCTAAAGAAACAAAAGAATGGAATTTAATATATAATAAGAGACATGACATTGTATGCCAAACACTTAGTAGTATAATTGCACGTCGCACAGATGTTTGGCACGGAGTAGCAAATATAGTGCCGTTCACTGTGTCTGAGAAAACTGTAAAGAAAGAATTAGTGACGCACATAGCATTTAATTACTATATGGATTTAGTATGTAATACAGTACCATGGAAATCTGTACACATATTAGAGATGGAAGATTTTATTACTAATCCAAACAATTTACCTAGACTATTAAACTTAGGTAATACATATAAAGATACATGGGATCATGTAAAACACAAAAAAGCAATTAAATACATAGATGCAATTAGTAACTATGAAGAAACAGTAATTATGATTACAGATAATATTAGCAAAGTATCTAAATTAGCAGAAGCATACGGCTTAGTAAATTTTGATATGACATTCGGTGAAAAGTATGGAATATAGTAAAACGTTTTGTCCATACCCGTGGATACATGTTATGACACAGCCAAGTAGTACTGTGAACTTCTGTTGTGTTGCTAACGGTCAAATAAAAAATGACGATGGTAGTATACTAATGCTAAACAAAGGTGATGATATATCTACAGTGTGGAATAACAATCACTATAGAAAAATAAGACGTCAAATGATAGAAGGTGAGCAGGTTGAAGGTTGTGAGCCGTGTTACGATTTAGAAAAATTAAGTATTCCTAGTTATAGAGAAAACTATATTAAAGATTGGATGGGCTTCCACTGGAATGCAGAACAAATAAAAGAAATTGTTGATAAAAGCATAGACAATGACTATGTTGTAGAAGAAGCACCGCAGTATTTAGATTTTAGATTAGGCACACTGTGTAACTTGCGTTGCAGAATGTGCCAAAGCCAAAACAGTAGTGCAATTTACAAAGAGCTTAAAGATGAGGAATTATATAATGAAGAAGAAAGAAAGTTCATCGTGGAAACAAGTCACTGGAATGACTTTAGCGATTATACTCAGCCTTGGTTTGATGATCCTGGGTTTTTACGGACAGTGGAAGTATGGTTGCCTAACGTCAACCGCCTTTACTTCACGGGCGGTGAGCCTACCATTATTCAACGGGTGTATTGGATCCTTGACAAGTGCGTCGAACTCGGAATCAACAAAAACATAGACTTAGTATTTAATAGTAATATGACAAACATACAACCTAGGTTCTTAGATTTAATAGCAAAGTTTAAGAGTGTGTTGATGTGTTTAAGTGTTGATGGCTATGGTGTAACAAATGAATATATTCGTAGCGGTAGTACATGGAGTATAGTAGACAAACATATAAGAGACTATGCAACATCTAATGTTGTGGGTAATTTATTGTTTAGTCCTGTAGTACAAATATACAACATATTAAATATTACAGACTTAATCGATTATGCAGAAGAGATTACACAATTTAGTGGGCGTAGAATAGATATAAGTTTTTTATTAAACAACTATCCTAAATGTCTCGACATTCGAAATTTGCCAAAGCATGTTAGAGAAACAGCACAAATGAAACTGCATGATTGGCTTAATACCAGCACATACTTCGACGATGATGAACGCAACAAACAAAGTGTATTAGGTTTAATAAAAGCATTGGATGATGACAATGTAAATGCTGATGCTGAAGAGCAGATGCAAATTTTTAAACAATACACTGATTTGTTAGATAGTAAAAGAAATCAAAGCATGAAAGAAAGTTTACCTTTGTTATGGAACGAATTATATGGATCTTAGTGATAAAAAATATTTAGTTGCAATTGGTTGTAGCCATATGGCAGGTAGTGAGATTGAAGGCCCAGGCTATACTGACAGATCAAAAATAAATTTACTAAAAGCATGGCCAGGCATAATTGCAAAACATTATAATTTAAATTATATAAATCAATCCCAGCCTGGTGGAAGTAACGATTACATATTAAGACAAACAGTCGAATTTGTTGCTAAATGGGTAGAACAAGGACGAGATACCAGTGAACTGTTTATTGTATTAGGGTGGACTACTAATGAACGAATAGAGTTTACTTGGGAGGGCAAACATATACATTGGGCAAACGGTTCTAACCCTAAAGCATTTATGCACGGTCCAACCGGGGAAGGTTGGGACTTTACTAACTGGTATAAAGCATTGCAACTTTATCATACTGATTATGATTTTGGTTTCTATAAAAAAATTATAAACATGATTACAGCAAACTCGTTCTTAAAAATGCACGGAATAAATCATATTCAGGTAAGTAATTGTGCAAGAATTGTAGGCGACGAATTCAAGCATTTTAATTGGACTAGTTTAGAACATTCTTTTCCTAACGATGTGTTCTTTGAAAAATATAATAGTTTTATTCAACGATACGAAGAAACCCATAAAGAACATTTTACAGATTGGATGCATGCTGATTATGAAATACATTCATTGTATGCAAAAGATTTGATACAATTTATTGAGGATAAAATATGAGCAATGAAAAAGACGATTTAAATGGTTTGGGTCCTGCAGATAAAGTAATTGACATGGGCGACCTTTACGGTAATCCGATTCCAAAAGAAGAAAAAAAAGAAGAGCCAGAAATAACTGATGAAGAACTTTCTTTAACAGATGAAGAAGAGGAACTTCTTAAAAAGAAACTAGAACAAATTAGAAAAGCAGATCCATTTATTTACAGATGAGAATATTAGGAATAAGTAGCATGTTCCATGATGCAAGTGCATGCGTCATTGAGGATGGTGAAATACTATTTGCCGGACATGCAGAAAGATACAGTAAAATTAAAAACGATCCTTTCTTGAACAAAGGACTAATTGCTGATGCCTTAAAGCATGGCAGGCCAGATGTTATTGTACTTCACGAAAGTAGTAAACTTAAAAATAAAAGAAAACTAAAGCAGTTTACTTGGAGTAGCATAAAGTCAGCATTTACCGAACCTACTGCCGAAGAATGGATAGAAAAGTTTTATCCGCAGTTAAAAGGTATTCCTATTACAAATTGTTTACATCACGAGAGTCATGCCGCGGCAGGTATATTGACTGCACCAGACTCATTTGAAGATGCTGTAATTATAACAATAGATGCTATCGGTGAATTTCAAACATCAACAATTTACAGATG
>Ga0075481_10000233_pt1 | contig 19310 bp, 14 predicted proteins | sample DEB08_DNA_11_FD_76337 | JGI IMG/M metagenome (GOLD analysis project Ga0075481, IMG submission 76337) | Aqueous microbial communities from the Delaware River and Bay under freshwater to marine salinity gradient to study organic matter... | ecosystem: Environmental > Aquatic > Marine > Coastal ... | reverse complement strand
AAGTATGTCTTATAATAAAGAAATTGAAAAAAGATATAAGCAACAACAAAGATTAAAAAATAAATTTGATGCTGCTGCGAAAAAAAATGTTCAAAAAGGTGAACCTTTAAAATTAGCTGCAAACATTATGAAGCGTAATAAATTAAATAAAAGCATGAGTAAGTTAGCACAAGGTTATATTTCACCTAAAAAGAAAAAAGGCTATAACTAATGGCTGAATACCAAGGTAAGTCTGTCAAACTTAACAGTCCATCTAGGATTGGTAAAGGCGAACCAGGACATGGTAGAAAAAAATTTAAAGTATTTGTTCAAGATGGTGACAAAGTTAAAAAGGTTATGTTTGGAGACCCTAACATGGAAATACGAAAAGATAACCCAAAAGCTAGAGCATCATTTAGAGCAAGACACAAATGCAGTACAGCTAAAGATAAAACAAGTCCAAGATATTGGTCTTGTAAAATGTGGTAAGGAAAAGATATGGTAGCTAAAAAAGGTTTATATTACAATATGAACAAAAGAAAAAAAGCTGGAACTAGTAGGTCCAAAAAAAATTCTACAATTAGCCCTAAAGCGTATGCAAATATGAAAAAGGGTTTTCCCAAAAAGAAAAAATAATTTGATACCTTGTCCATCTTGTAAAGAACACTTATCAGTAATTGATGGTAAAGTGGTATGTATGAATAAGGATTGTAACAAATATGGCAAATAGACCTTTATGTTATGCAGGAGGATGCCATAGACCTTTGCCTAAAGGTAAGCGTAAGTATTGTTCTGATAGGTGTGCTAACAGAATTAATATGCAAAAAAAACGAGCTAGAAAAGCTGGTAAAGAATGGCAACAAGAAGATGACAGTTTAAACATACCATCACAAAAACCTAGTGTTGCTACTAGACGAGGACAAGTATACGAAGATATCAAATCATCTGGACTTGCACAAGAGATATATGAAAAAACAATAACGCTTACTGATGTAGCAAAAATATTAGAGACTACACCTGCTGCTGTGCAGATGGCATACCAGGCTTATTTAGAAGATTTACAAACAGAAAAAGCCCAGGAAACATGGGCTCTACCAGTAGTAGCAGAAAAAACACTAGAAGATTTTGACGAGTTTAGAGATAGGTACTTTAGAACAGAACAAGGCGTACCATATCTAACACCTAAGTTTCATAAGAACTGGATAGAAAGTATTATGAAAGCTATAGAAACTGGTGGACAGCACATGATATTATCACCACCACGACATGGTAAAACAGAATTACTTATACATTTTGTTGTATGGCTTATTGCTAAAAATCCTAACATTAGAATTATGTGGGTAGGTGGTAACGAAGACATTGCTAAAAACTCTGTTGGTGCAGTTATGGACCAGTTAGAAAATAACGAACTGTTAATAGAAGAACTTTGTGGACCTGGACCAACATTTAAACCTAAAACAAAATCTAGTAAATCATGGTCACAAAATGGATTTACTGTAGGTACAAGAACAGTAACAGGTATTAAGTCACCTACTATGGTAGGTCTTGGTAGAGGTGGTAAAATTTTGTCTCGTGACTGTGACATAATTATTGCTGATGACATTGAGGACCACAGCTCTACTATGCAACCAGCATCAAGAGAAAACACAAGAAACTGGTGGACTACAACATTATCAAGTCGTAAAGAGGAACATACAGCAATGATTGTTATTGGCTCTAGACAACACTATGACGATTTGTATTCACACTTAGTAGATAATGAAAGCTGGTCTACAACAGTAGAACAAGCACATGATGTAGCTTGTACACTACCAGACTGGGATAATGATGCACATAAGAAATGTATGTTATGGTCAGAGAAAAGAACTTACAAGTGGTTAATGGGTAGAAAGTCTGCTGCAGAAACTACAGGTGGTAGAGCAATTTATGAGATGGTATATCTTAATGTTGCTATGCCAGACGGTTTAAGTTTATTTTCGTCAGAGGAGATTGAACAGTGTAGAGACCAGAACAGAAATATTGGGCAGGTACCTGCTAATGTACGATTAATAGCAGGACTTGACCCTGCATCAACTGGATACCAAGCAGCATTTTTGTGGGGATACAATCAAGAAGACGACACCTTGTACATGATTGATATGGAGAACTCTTTAGGTGGAGGTATACCACAAGCACTAGAGATAATTAAAAAGTGGTTTCAAGAATATAACCTAGCACATTGGGTTATTGAGGAGAACGGATTTCAAAGAGCAATACGACAAGATAAATCAATTAGAGAGTTTGCTGCAAAGCACGGTGTATTTTTAGAAGGTACACAGACTTATGGTAACAAGCACGACCCAGTTTATGGTGTTACTGCTATGAGACCATTGTTTGCAAATAAGTTAATTAATTTACCTTATCGTAGCTTTGAGGCACAAGAAAAGGTAAACTTATACAGAAGTCAGTTAGTGTATTTTAGTTCTGCTCAAAATAAGAGTAGGTCAGTAGGTACAAAGTCTGACATAGTTATGGCAAGTTGGTTTCCAATGAAAACAATAAGGCGTTTACAAAAAGAGAAACTTGCTACAATGGGTATGGATTACTCACCTAGTTTTACAGGTTATGAAGGACTAGGAATAGATTTAGATAGTTGGAGATAAATGGTCAAGACAGCAGATGAATTATACAGCAGAGTATATGAACTACGACAACTCAACTCTGTTATGTCATCAGATAAACATAATGTAAGAGCAATACTTAATGGTGGTGCAGACGGATTAAAAGCATTACTTGGTAAAGATATGCGTGACATGGATTACAAACAGTTACCTGCACCTAACTTACTTATGTCTGCGTTAGAAAGATTTGCACAAAAAATTGGTAGAGCACCAGATTTAAAAGTAGATATTTTTAATGATAAGGATAGTGAAAGAGCTACAAAGAGAGCAGAGAAACTAGAACGCATTGTTACTGCTTATGATGATATACAAAAATTAGATTTACAATTACCACAAGTTGGTAGATGGTTACCTGGTTACGGCTTTGCTGTATGGGTACTAAAAGAAAAAGTAGATGCAAATGGAGTACCATATCCATACGCAGAAATTAAAGACCCTTATCTTTGTTACCCAGGACATTTTGGTGCTGACCAACAACCTAAAGAGTTAGCAATATTACAACGCATACCACATGAAGAACTAGCTAAAACATATCCTAAGTTTAAAAATGTAATTATGGATGAAGTTAATTCTGAATATAATACAATGGCATACTTATCTAGTTACGACAAAACTTGGGCTAACCAAGACGGAACAGGTAAAGTTGTTGCAGAATATTATGATGACGAAGGTACTTACATTTTCCTACCAGAAAATAAAATTATATTAGATTTCATACCTAACCCATTAAAGTCTGGACCAAGATTTGTTATAGCAAAGCGTTTTAGCTTTGACCAACTACAAGGACAATTTCATCATGTTATAGGATTGATGGCTAATATGGCAAAGATAAATATTCTATCTGTCATTGCAATGGAAGATGCTGTGTTTACAGAAACCAACATCATTGGCGAGATAGAGAGTGGACAATATAGAAAGGGTAGGTTCGCTGTAAACTATTTGACACCAGGTAGTCAAGTATCTAAACCAGTAAACAACTTACCTTATCAGTTGTTCCAACAGATAGATAGATTAGAAAGACATCTTCGCCTAGGTTCTGCTTATCCAGTATCAGATGATGGACAATCGCCTAATGCTTTTGTCACTGGTAGAGGATTAGAGGAACTTGGTCAGTCATCATCACTTCATGTAAGAGAATACCAAACAGTTATGCAAGATGCTCTACAACAGATAGACGCTAAGAGACTTGAATGGGATGAAGTAATGTATGGCAAGATGCGTAAACCTATTGCTGGTTATCGCAAAGGCACAGCATTTAAAGAAACTTATGTACCAGAGAGTGATATTGGACAACTATACAAAACACGCAGAGTGTATGGTGTTATGGCTGGATTTGATGAGCCACAAAAAATTATTACTGGTCTACAATTAAAGCAACAAGGTGTTATAGATATGCAAACATTACAAGAGAATTTAGATGGATTAGACAACATCTCACAAATACAAAATAGAGTTAATGCAGAAAAAGCAGAGACTGTATTGTTTGAAGCACTCATGTCACAAGCAGCACAAGGAAATATAAAAGCTAGTTTGGCTGCTAAAGAGATTAGAAAAAATCCACAAAACATGACAGAAATTCTAGATGAGTTTTATACAGAAGAAGAAGTAGAAGCACAAGAGCAACAACAAGCTGCTGCACAACCAGAACCAGACATAGCATCTGTTCTAGCACAATTAGGTGGTGGAGGATTACCACCAGAGCAAGTAGCAACTGGACCTGCTATACCTCCAGGAGCTGGTCTTGTCTAAAGATAAAATTAACGAACAGTTTATTGATATTATTAATCAAGAAGATTGGAATGAAACACCTTTTGAAGAAGAAGTAGAAACAATCATAAACCTATCTCCTATTGTTAGACCACAAGAAGCATTAGGTGATGTACCATTAGGAAGTTATATTATACCTACACCAATACCTAATGTGTACATTAGTGTAGCGTTAGGTTTTGAAATAGATAATGGAGATGATTATGGTTCGCAAATCTAAGTCGTTTAAACAAGCAACAGATATGACAGTAGATGGGGCGTATGCTGATTTGGTGGTACCACCAAGAATGGAAGGCGACCCAACAGGGCAATCAACAGCTATTGAAAGTCAAATAGATGCTATACAAAACGAAGTTGCACAAACAGGTGGTATGCCTAGTGCTGCAGTAGCACAACAACCAATAGGTGATGTATTTACTACTCCGACACAATTTCCAGATGAACCTGGATTTGTACCAGAGAAACAAGCAAGTACACCTACACCGATAAGCGAAGCACAAATTACTAAGAAAGTATTGCTAGATAGGTTCCCAGAACTAAAATATAGGTTTATCTAATGTCGTTCTATCTTAATTGGGGTCAAGAGTGGCTTAAAAGACAAGAAGAAAAAACCCTTGACAAACAAGCAGTAGAACAAGCTAAGAGCTCTATGTCTGATATAGAGATAGAAGCACTAGGTAAAAAAACATTAGACTTTCAATCAATGAACCCTAATGAAGATAGTGATTTACCATACGCTGCAGCGTCTATGGGATTGTCTAGTACAGACTATTACAATTTATGGAAAGACACAGAGACAGTTGTACCAGACCCTAAAGAAGATTTTGTAAAGAAAAGAAGTACATCTTTTTGGCAACAGATAAAAGATGGTGTACAGAAGACTAAAGATGTACAACAAGAAACTAGACAAGATTTATGGGGTGACGCACAACTAAGAAAAAGTACAGTAATTAATGCTTTGATTGTAGGGTTAAATGCTAAGTTCCAAGACTTTCAAGTCAGTGGTGCTAACTCATTTGGTGTTGCTTCTAAAGCAGAATTAGAGAGATTAGCAGCAGAACAGGGTAAAGAATTAGATAGAGACTACTCAAGATTTGTTGGAGACCCAGAAACAGAAGATAATGAAATACCTATAACCTGGAAGTTACAATCTTTTATTAAAGGTCTAGAAGCTGGTGCAGTAAGAAGTGCTATTAAAAAGGGTGCAAGAACATTAGGATTTGAACTAACAGAAGAACAATTAAATTTAGCACCATTAGCAGTGACAGATAGTTTAAGTTTTCTAAATACACAAAAAGACTTTAAGTTTGCTGAAACAGACATAGAAGTTATTAACAAACATTTTCCTAGTGTGTATAGAGAAAACCTAAAGATTGCACAAGATGGAGAAGTAAGAGAACCTACATTACAAGAAAGATTAGAAGCATATATAGATACATCTAATCAATTATTAGGTTCTGGTAATCCAGAAGGAATAGAACAATACTTTGGTTCTAATGAATACTTTCAAGAAGCTATTACTTCTAGAGAAGGTTTTAAAAGATATAGCATACCAGCTACACCAGGTGACCAGATTAGATATACACTTACTGGTTCATTAGGTGGAGAGTACTCACCATTAAACAATGTTATAGCTGATATAAAGCTAGAAACAGAGGGATTGATAAATGATTTAGTAACTACTTACAACACTAAAGATATGTCAGATGATGAATTTCAAACTAAATTTAATGCTTTGCTATCTGCAGAACAAGATAAGATATCTGATTTAAACTTTGAACCTAAACATGGATGGAATGCTTGGATAGGATTTATTGGAAACTTAACTGGTATGGCTTTAACAGACCCTACTATGATTTTTCCTGGAGTTGGTATTACTGGTAAAGCAGCTACATCAAAAACATTAACTAGCGTAGGTAAAGAATTAGATGACTTCTTAAAAGCAGGTGGTCAATCTGCAGATTTCTGGATAGATAAAGACCCAGTGATACAAGGTATGTCAGATATTATAACTAAAGCTGTTGATGATGGAGCACCTGTTATGACTTACTTAGTAAGAAATGGTTTCAGTGCAAGTATGGCAAAAGAAGTTGTTGACAATCCAGACAAAGTATTTGATGTAATTAAAGATAGTTTGACTGGTGGTCTTATATCTGATGTGCGTTTTAAAGGTAATAACTTAACACAAGCTAATGACTTCCATATACAAGCAAAAGTATTAAATGACAACTTCTTAGATAACTTGTACGCAGCTATGACTGATAACCAATATCAAGCAACTTACATGAGAGCTGGTGGTAGAAAATCTGGTAATCCAGTTCGTACATTAATGTCAAGTTTTAAAGATATTTTTGGTGGTACAGATGTAAGACTACCATCAAGACCTTGGGCATACCTAACAGAAGTAGATAGAGCTGTAGATACATTTGTTAAAACAGGTTATATGTTTTCTATACCAGAAAATAAAATAGATGACTTACTTATAAAGTTTTATGACAACATACAAGCAAAAGATTACAGAGGAGCACAGGCTGTATTTTATGATGAGTTAATTAAAACAGAAGGTGCGTTACAACTTAGATATATATTTGGTATGTCAAATAACGAAATCAAAGAATTTATGGCTGAACACTTAGATGATGTTAGAGGATTTGGTGAAAAGGGTAGGACATATAGACCTGCACTTAGCGACAAGTTCTATGATAGAGCAGCTATGCAAGAAGGTTTAGACCCTATAGCTAGAGCACAGTTTGCTAATACATTGTTATCTGAAACAGATAAACAGTGGGCAACACAACACGCACTAGGTATGGTAGGACAAGCTATGGACTTAACAATTAATGTTCCAGACTTAAAACCAATACTTAGATATACAAGTATGCGTAGAAGATTGCGTAACAAAGTATTTAAAAAGAATGGGTTTGAGGAAAGTATGGACGCAGTTAGACAAGCTGCAGATGAAGGAAAGCTAGGTACTTTTTATGACCCTGCTACACCAATAGGTAATGAGCTTAAAGGTATTATTGCAGATGGACTAGATGACCCTGGTGTACTGTTTAAATACGGTGCAGAAGCTATACCGTTTAAAGCTACAGATATAGCGTTTAGTTTTATTAGTAGAGTATGGATGCCTTTGCAGTTAGTTACTCGTGTAGCTTTCCCATTAAAGATTACTACTGATGGCAACTTAAGAATGGCAGCTAGAGGTATGTCTTCTATATTTAGAGACCCATGGGAGTATATGAAGTTAATATGGAATGACCCTAATGCTGCAATGGTAAAACTTATACAAGCACAAAACCCAGACTTCAAACCATACACAGCTCTTACTGGACCATTTAGAACTACAGCAAAAGTATTAGATGAAAAGTATCCAGAGTTTATTAGAAAAGGTTTAGGAGCACTAAAAGAAAACAATGCTAAGTTTGGTTTGCCAGAAGTACAAGACTTGTACGAAAGAGACCCAAGATTTACAACTGTGTTTAGAAAGAACAGAGGTGATTGGGAAGATATAAGGAAGTACGCTAGTGCAGAAGAAGTAGCAGAAGGTGCTGCAACAAAGATTGGTCTAGAGGATGATTACATAGAAGCGTATGCAGATTACTTAATAACACAGATGGCTCATGACCCATTTATGCCAGTGATTGCACAAGCTATGAAGAAGAATTTAACTGATGAAGAAGTGGTAGACCTTATACAAAAAACACCATATCTTATGGATGAGATACAAGATATGAATAGAAAGATATTATCTATTAGAAGTGTTGATAAATCATCACAAGTTATACCAGTTATTACAACACAACAAGACTTTATAGATTTTGTTAAACATCACAAAATGACAATATCTAACTTTACTGCTAACCAGCAAGACCTTATGGATATAATTGCACAAGGAAAAATTGGTAGAACAAACATTAGAAGTATTGATGTTGCTAAACAAATTAATAAAAAGAAGATTAAAGAAGACATCACTCCAATGATGTTAGAAGTATTAGAAGATTTGCCATTCACTGTACCAGGAGTAGTTAATCAAACAAAAGGTTTTGCAGCTAAGTATGGTGCATTTATGGATGCACTGTTCTTTGCAGTAGGTCAATCAGAAGCAACACTATCACGAATACCTACATTTAAACAAGCGTATTATCACTTCTTAGAAAGCAACTTAGTGTTTGCTACTAGAAAATCTTTACAAGATATATTAGATGCACATTACGACCCAGATAATGTAATCAATTTACCTGGTGATTTAGTGGCTGCAGTTAAAAGAAATCTAACAGATGCAGAAGTTCCTTTTGAACAAATAGAAGAAGTAATGAAAAAAACTGTAAAGCAAAGATTACAGGTAACTGATGATGCTGTAACCTTTGTTGCATATAATGCAGACAATAAATATGCACCTAGAGTATTGCAGTCTGTATCTAAGAACCAAATAGAATTAGATTTAAACTTAGCTAATGCAGAAAGCAAAGCATACAGCGTAGAGACTGCAGGTAGAATTAGATTAGGTGACGAGAATACAAAGATTGGTGCATACTATTCATCACTACCTAGACGAAATGTGTTAGTAGATGGTGTGTTAGATACATCACAAGATATGCAATTTAGTCGTGCAATAAGAGAGTTTCATAAAGATACAGGTAAAAATACTTACAATATAACTACTGATTTTAAAAACTTAATTAAAGAAAATCCTACTCCTACAATCAAAGAACTAAGAAAAGTACTACAGATGGGTAATGCTAAATATGATGATGTAGCAGAACTTATGCAGCAAACAGGACTACTCGCAATGGTAGATAGTAAGTCTGGAAAACTTGTTATGAATAATGCAAGAAAGAGTGGTGTTATATCACAGTTTACAGAAATTGAGTATCACACAATGTTAGACCTAGATGATATACGAAGTGACACTGTTAGAAACATGACCTTTAATGATTTAAACAAATCATCATCTGCTTATGCCTTTGAATTACACAACAGATTATTGTACAACTTATTAGAAAGAGGATACCTAGCAGAAGCATACAAAGTAGGACTACCTTTCTTTGAAGCATACAGAGAGGTACTAGGTAGGTGGACACAACTAGCTGCTGCTAACCCTAGAGCAGGAGCACAAGTAGGATTTGCTTACAGAAAAGGTATAGAGAATAACTATGTGTATTCAGATAAGTTTGGTGAGAAGTATTTAATTATACCTGTAGGTGGAACAGCATTAGAAAATTATGTAAAGACAGAAGGTGAAGGTTTATGGAGTGATGATATAAGCATAGAAGATAGCAATATCATACTTAAAAGAAGTTTACCTATATCAGCTTTAGGTGTAGCTGGTGGTGGATTGTTACCACCATTAGGACCAGTAGTTGCTATACCAACAGGATTTGTTACTAGAGATAATCCAGAAATTAGAAGATTACTAGAAAGAACTATCTTTCAGTTTGGTTTGCCATTTGACAGTATGGGTAGTGGAGACATAAAAGATATACTAGGTGAAATACTCGTAGAGGAAAACCTACCAGCTACAGGTAAAAACTTACTCAATGCAGTATCAAGCAAACTAGGTATCTCTGGTGTAGATGAAGATTTATATATGGCTGCTACTACACAATCAGTACAGATAGCATCAATACTTTATCCTAATAAGTCAGATGACCCAGAGTTTATTTTCAATACAGCAGCAGTTATACGAGATAACATATACCAGTTAAAAGCCTGGGATAGAAACATCAACCCATTAGTTCCAAAACTAAATGTGTTATATCGTATAAATACAGAAGACGATACTTTTAATGAATGGTATGGTACTTCACAGGAACCATCTGGTGTTGTGTGGAATAGCTTTGTTGAGTTGTCAGTTATACATGGTTTTTATCAAGACCTAAGAGAGCAATATGCTCTTACTATGGGTAGTAAACAAGCAGACTATGAAGCAACTTTAGATGTTGTAAGGTTACTTGGGTTAGATATTTATGATATGGAGACATCATTTACATCTGCACAGTTACAACTTAAAGGTAAGAACATATCAGAGAGTGGACCTATGGCTAGAACAAAACCAGAGTACGATTTCTTAATGGAAAATCCAGAACTCTACGGTGAGTATGGTTCATCTATTTTATATTTCTTTGACAAACTGGGAACAGGTGAAGTAGATTACACATCTTATGGAATACAAAAAGGTTTAGGTAATATAACACCACTTAATAAAGAGGAGTTTTATTGGAGAGCGTCTACTTTTGCAGCATCACTTGTAGAAAGAGCTATGCTAGAAAGATACCAAGGTAAGTGGGATAAAGAAAGATACACAGCAAACGAACAGAAAATAGAGAAAGCAGAACTAGAGCTCACATTGAGAAAAATGTTTCCTTTAGCTTACCAAGTAGACCCAGCACAGGTAGCTACATTATTGCCAGGCAAAGAAATACCAGATACTTTTGATTGGGATTTAGTAATACCAATACTTGAACAAGCTATTACAGACCCAAGAGTTGAAGCATTAGGAGGTTTATATCCAGCAGTAAGTGATTATCTAAATTACAGAAATGAAATAATTAAAGGTATACAGATTGGAAAAAACATACCACTGAAAGAAAATGCAGTAGTATGGTTAAGAACACAAACATCAGAAGAAGCACAACTTATTAGAGATGGACTGTATAAGTACGGAGCAAACTTAGCACAAGAAACTCCAGAGTTCCTACCAGTCTTCCAAGATGTGTTTTATAATGAAGTAACAAGATTTGGTCTAGGAGATTTATCAGATGAGTGAAAACGAAACTAAAGGATACACAATACCAAGAGGTATTGGTGGTGTAGAAGATGCACCAAGATTACCTACACAACCAGGTTTAGGTGACGCTACACCTACAGCACAGTGGGTATTAGATTTACTATCTGATGGTGTGGATACTAACAAACCTTTAGGTGATGGATTTCAAAGTAAATATGATGAAGAAATAACTAGGTTTGATAGCACTACAGGAGAGTATGTAACTAAACAAACAACAATAGATGCACAAGAATATTTAAAAGCTAAAGGTTATAACTTTATTTACTATCCATATATGGCTGGTGAAGTAGCTAGAGATATAGCACCAGGATTGAGAATTATTTTAAAAAATCAGTTAGCTAGTGTTGGTCTTATTGACTTAACAAAGACACAAGGTTCTATGGTAGATGAGGAATTTACTAAAGGTATTAGGAGACTTATGGAGTTTTCTATGAACAATGGTGGTAAGTTAGACTGGGTGCAAAGCCTAGGTGTACTTAGAACAGATATGTCTGTAAGAAAATCTGCAAAGACTAAAGCACCAGTTATTGAAAGTGACCAGATGGATGATATTGTTGATGAGTTACTAGCAAAGTCAAAGGCGAGAAAAGGTGCACCACTTAGTCAAGAAGAAAAAGATTACATTACCAGTAAGATAAACAATCGTATTGGTTTGTTTAATCAAGAGATACAAGGACTATCTGCTGGTACAGAAGGTAGGTTAGCATTTGACCCATCTACACCAGTTGGTGGTAGATTAATACCAGCAACACCTGCAGAAGAAGCAGATGCTGAACAGTTTGCAGAAGACTTAGCTGGTATCGAAGAAGAAGTATTTGCACCAAGAGAAGAAGCTGCAAGAGTTGCAGGAGAAACAGAAGCTACAAGAGCTAGAGGTGCAGCAACAATAGCTGGATTAACTAATCTATCTAGAAGGGGTGTACAAAGATAATGGAAGAAGCAGTGCAACAGTTTACAGTTGAAGAAGTAAAACAAATGTTGTTTGATGAGCAAGTTTCTGGTGATGATGCTGGTATATTACTTGCTATTGCATATCTAGAAAGCAAGTTTAAACACGGTATAGATGGAGATACAGACCCTAATGATAAAGGTTTGTGGCAAATAAACCCACCACAGTTTTTTAAAGGACAAGAACCAGACAATATGGTAAAAAAATTCTATGCAGAACAAGGCGAAGTTTTATCATTAGATGAGTTTACAAATAAGGTTAAGTACGACATAAAGTATGCAACAAAGTTTGCAGTACACATAATGGATTACAGAAGAAAGAACCCTAAGTCTTATGGACCAGACCCTTTCGATGCTTGGACAACTTATAAAGAATACATAAAACCAAACATGAAAAATCTAGGAGCAACAGATACATTAGTATTTAAGAATGGATTAGATGCAGAGATTACAGAAGCTATAGGTTATATTAAAAACTATAATGATATAGACTTTGCTGATACTACACCTACTACATCTAGTACCACTACATCTAGTACTACTACAGTACCTCCTACTACTACAACTACTATGCCTAAAGATACTTCAATAGATACAACATCTAGAAGTCAAGGTGTAACAAATATGTTTGGTCAACCAACTGTAGATGATTTCAAAAGTAAAACTAGAGCACAAGTAATACGCTTACTAGAGGCATCTGTAAATGAACAAAGAGGTAGAAAAAATTTACCAAAGATTAGCAATGATGTTAATGTCAATACTGATTATGCACAGTTATCTGATGACCAAAAAACAGTATTAGATGTGTTAAGAGGCTTTTATGGCAACGACTAATGCAGTAGAACTATTTGATGAAACTAAATTAGGAGACCATAAATATTTCAATGTTTGGTATAACAATCATATAGACTGGATAAATGAAAACAGAGACAGTGAGGAATATAACCTACTACTAAAGAATTTTTATGAAGCCGAAATGATTTTGTAGTATGACTTATTCAGAGTTAATTCAATCTATAATTTCAGCACATGCAAAAGCAGTAGGTCCAGGAGCTAGAATTTTACCGAACTATATTTTACAAAGACTTGTTACAGCGAATGCAGTACATCCTACTCTTGTATCAGAAATTAGAAATAGCTTTTTAGAAACAGTTGAACCAGAAAAGTTAGAAGATTTTATAATGGAGGTTTTTGATTTAATGGATAAACAAGTTTCTAATAATAATTTTGGAATAGAAGGTAAGGGCTCTTGGTGGAATATACCTTTACTTGGTAATACTGGTAGTACTAGTTTAGAAAGTAGGTCAGAATTATTTTTTAATGCAAAAATAGGTAGATGGTTAGAATTTTTTAATGGAACAGAACTAACTGAAAAGATAGTTAAAGATGGTTTTTTAAATGATATTATAGATGAATTGTTTTCTTCCAATGCTCCTAGCGTGGGTATTATAGATAGACAAAAAACATTTGCAAGAATTGGAAAAGAACTCCCTAGAAATCTATTAATGTTTATGTTAGATATGCCTAACAAAATGTATAACGCAGATTTTTCTGGTAAAACATACCTTGAAACAGTTAGTGAAATGCAAGAGAGTATTAATAAATATAAAGTACAAGAGTTTATAGAGCCTTCTTATTTAGATACTCTTGATGAAATAATTACAACTAATAATAACAATTTAGCACAAGATTTTTTTGCAGCTAATAAATACACAGATGCAATATCTGGACAACTAAGAGTATCAGAAATATCTAATGATATTGTTCAAATGATGGTAGACCCTATAGTGCAGTTATCTAGAGTTATAGTTCCAGAAAGTATTAACTTTAGACAAAGTGTACAAGTATTACGATTGCTTAATGACCCAGAATTTTCAGAGCTTTTAGATAATTTTAAGATGAGAAATAATATATATTTTGTAGAGAGATTATTAGATAGTGAAGTTGATACACCAATAAAAACTATTGCAGCTGATGCAATAAACAGATATAGAAAAGGTGCAGAAGCATATACAACATTAAACTTTGAAGACATTATAAAAAATTCAAATTACATAAGTAAATTACATGACAATATTCAAGCTTTGTATAATGCGTTTAGTAATTTACAGTTGGAAGTAATTGAAGCAACTGATAGTCCTTTAGGAAATGCTATAAGAAATAGCAAGTACTTTGATATTTTTCAGAAAACAGAAGTTGAAGGAGATAGAGTATTCAAAACTACTTTAAATATTATTGAAGGAATTAAAGAGTTTTTAGGAGATGTTGATAGAACCGAATACACTGACGCTTCACAAGGGGCTGATGAGTTAGGATTATTTAGCCCATCTACATCAGAGTTTATAAATGAAACACATGATATGACAGATGTAGAAAATATGTACATTAATCATTTGCAAACATCAAGTTCTTATGGAGATAATAATAATGTTCTTGTACAAAAACTTAATAAACTACGAAACATAGTTGCAGATGCACAAACACCTACTGATAATGGTTTTGATATATTTAGTTTTAAACCACCAGTTAATGAAGTATTTCATGCAGGACCATCATTAGCTTTCTTAGAGGATTTATATAATATACCCAATATAGGGGATGTAGATTTCTGGGATTGGCAACAAGGTATGTGGCAACCATTAAGTGGTTCTATGGAAACAATACAAGATGATATGTGGAAAGTAGCTAATCAATTAATAGGTGACAGTTCTAGATGGGATGAATTAATAGTAAAAGAAGCTGCAGAAAAAAACTTACAGTTACCAGAAAAACTAATAATCAAAGTAAAAAATCCTAGTAATGCAATAAGCCAAGCTCTCTTTGGTATGGATAATAAAGTAGCTATACCAAATAAAGTAAACATAGGTGAAACTGTAGGAGATTTATTAGACAATATGGATGCAGATAAACTACAAGATGTAATAAAAGTAATTACTGAACCTAAACTCGGAAGTGCTATAGCTTCTACTGCTTTAAATTTTGCAAAAAAAGCAGGTAAGTTTGTTGGAGGTACAACAATATCAGCACTTGCACCAGGTGATGTAATAATAGAAAGAGGAATAAAAAAACTATTACCTAAGTTAGGATTAGCTGCAATATCTACACCAGCATTAGCTGCTTACACAGCTTATGAATTAGCGTTATTAGCTGCAGATGCAACTAAAGGTTTATCAGAAGCTAATAAAGCAGCAGGAGTAGGACAAAATAAATATGGTGGTTTTTCCTTTACTGGTGGTAAAACATTAGAAGGTGAAGATGTTGACTATAAAGCACCAGACTTTAGTAGCTACGGCAAAGATTTTTGGAAGGGATTTACAGAAGACAATGTTTCAGATAAATATTCTATTGGTTACAAGCTAACCAAAGAGGTACATAACACTTTATTTGAAGATGTATATGGTAGAATAGCACAAGACTTATATGCAGGAACAGATAGCTAATGGCAAAATATTATGACTTACTTAAACAATTAATTGAAGGACAAATAAACAGAAGACAGTACGATAAATTAGTATCTGATAGAGATAAAGCAGAAGCAGCTAAATCTTTACCTTCTGATGCTAAGCTGTTTAAACTAGCAGAACAACAAGAAGCTAAACAAAAAGCTCAAGAAGCTAAACAAAAAGCTAAAGATGAACTTATATCTATGCTACCTAAAGAAGACCAGGAAGCAATGAAGCCATCTATCGATACTATTATTGAGAATATATCTATACCTAGTGATGCAACATTTACTCCAAGTTTTATACCAACAGGGTCTACTGGTTTAGATTTGCCTAAAGAGATTGATAAAAAAGATATAGACAATACATACACAATCTTCGATATGTATGGAAACGAAAGTGCTTTTAAAGGTACCAGTGCAGAGTTTGCAGAATTTATGACTGGTAATCCTAAGTACTACGCAACAATACAAGATGCTAATAAAGCATTGTCAGATTTTTACGCATCAAGAGGTGATGATGATGCAGGTAACGGAGCTACCACTGCACCTACAGCCACTGGTGCACCAGATAAATTGTACTGGGGTAGATACGATAGTGGCTCATGGGCTACATCAACAGAAGCAGGTAAACCAGAAGGGTTTTCTTGGGGATGGGAACTACCAGAATTTGCAGGTTTAGGTCAAGATGACTTCTCATCTAATAAATCTTTACAAGAGATACTTGGACAAGTAACAGATGGAGCTAGTACTGGTGGTGCTACTGAACCTCCAGTTGTTACTGGTGGTGAAACAACTACAGACTTTGGTCGTATGGGTTCACAGATATGGCAAGATGCAACTGGACAAAAGTATTTAACATTTGGAATACCAGGAACAAATATGTTTATTAGATACAAAGCTAGTGATGACGAGTTATCTGGTTTCTTTACTACAGGTATGCCAGGTATTAGGAACATTAGTGAAGATGAAGAAGATTGGAATAACTCATTATGGCTAGGTGGATACAACGAAATTGATGGTGACATAAAATTAGGATTGTCTAATCCATTTGACACTATGGTAGATAACTTTGCTAAGGTAAAGAAAGTACAGCCCTGGATGGAAACAGATGAGCTGTATTCATTGTGGCTAGAAGGTATTGTAGAAGACAGAACTATAGCTGACTATGAATGGCAAGGAACAGAATGGTGGCAAACACATACACAAGAACAAAGAGATTGGTTACTCACTTCACAAGGTCAAGACATAGATAATTTACCAGCAGATGCTAAAGCATTTTTAGATAACAACAGAATTAGAGCAGCAGAAATACTTAGACAAAACGGTGTATCAAATGCTGATGAAGTTGTTAATGCAGATGGAGATAGTTTGGTAGAGTTTTTTGCAACACAGCTTACAACAGGTAACTGGACAGAACTAACATGGGCTAGACAGGCACAAGGTTTAGGTGACCCACTAGCAGGTATTGAAAGAGACAATCAATTAATAACTTGGTTAGAAGGAACACAAGAGTTACCAATAGAAACTACACAAGCTGGATATGCACAAGTAAAATCTTTAGCACAGAAATGGTTAGGACCTAACTTTGCAGAGTTTGAGAATGCTAACTTAGATGAGTATGCAGGAATACTTAGGAACGCAGAGAGCGAAGCAGTAGGTATAGCTATGATAGAAGATAAACTTAAGAACATTAGGAAAGCATTATTTACTACTGATTTGTACGAGGAGAACTTAACATACGAAGATATAGCTTCACCTTGGCGTAACTATTCTTACCAGTATCTAGGAGAGAGAATGGATGAGACATCAGCAGAGTGGTTGAATATATTAAAAGCTAATGACCAAGAGAAAATAAATACTATTCTTACGGAGTACGGTTTAAACAATGGTAATCAAACTATGTTTGATAAGGTTACTGATGGTATCGTAGAAGGTATTGCAGCACCAGTAGTTAGAGGAATGGCAACATAATGGCATTAACAGCAACAGCAAAACAAAAATTATTAACAGATGTAAAGCTAAAGTTTGGACAAGAGTTTCCAGATGAGTTGCTTGATATTTATGTACAGGCTTTTATAGACACAAATCAAGATGCTAATGAGGCTGTTCTTATTATGAGACAGTCACAACAGTATAAAAATTACTTCCCTGGTAATGTAAACCCAGATGGTGTATCTGTTAAATACACAGAACAAGAGTACTTAAACTTAGTAGATGCTTATAAAAGAAAGATAGAAAGCATTGGATTAAATGCTGAACTAATACTTACTAATGAAAGAATAGAGACATTAGTTACTAATGTTGTTAGTAACCAAGAGTTTGGTAATAGAATAAATGCTTTGTATTCACAAGTAGTTACAGCAATACCACAAGTTAAAGAGTTCTATCAAAGAAACTTTGGTAAAACATTAACTGATGCAGAGATTATTGCTAGTGCTATTGACCCTAATATTAGTGCAGGACTTGCATCTGGTGCTATAAATGCAGGAGAGATAGTATCACAAAATATAGTTAGAGCACAGATAGGTGCAGAAGCATTACTTGCTGGTACAGATATAAGTATCGAAGGTGCAGAAGAATTAAGACAAGCTGGACTTACAGCACAACAAGCTAGAGTAGGTTTCCAAGTTGCACCTGGACTTGTAGAATTAGGAGCAGCACAACAACGAGGTGTTACAGCACAAGATATAGTAGAAGCTACACAGCTTGGTATAGCACAACAACAAGAACGAATAGGTAAACTTGTTGCACAACAACAATCATTAAGCTCTGCACAAGTAGGTGCAGTAAGAACTAGAGAAGGTTCTGTTACAGGTTTAACTGAACAATAACTTGCACCACTACATATTGTGGTATACTAAATACGACCCTATACCTAGGTCTGGGGGTTAAACTTGACCTGGAGATATACGAACACTGTCTTGATGCCTACTAACAAGACACGGAAAATAAAAAATAAGTAGCTGTTATCAGAGCATTACATAGATGGCTCTTGTAAAAATATTATTTATAGATAGGAGACAGCAAATGTCAGAAGAAATTAACGATACTGATAGTTCAGTTGGAGAAGACAAGAATTGGAAAGCAATTCGAGAAGAAAACAAAACTCTCAAAGAGGAACTGGTAAAGTACCAAGTCCAAGAAAGAGATAATTTGTTTAAACAAGTCGGATTAGACAGAACTAAAGGCGTTGGTAAAGCTGCAGATTTGATGTACGAAGGCGACTTAGAGATTAATGCTTTAAAAACATTTATCACTGAGGAGTTCGGAGAAGAAGTTGTTAGTGGACAACAAGACAGTATTCGTAATACAGTTAACGAAGGTCAAAATAGACTGGATGCTTTACAGCAATCAGCACAAACCATTAATGCAGCTCCTTCTGTACAAGAACAGATAGCCCAAGCACAGCAAACTGGCAGAACGAGAGACAGTATTGCGTCTAAAATAGCAGCTCTAGACGAGCTCAAAGACAAGTAGTCTAGGAGAAAAGCTCCTAGGCATAAGATTATTAGGAGAAAATAATGGCAGCTATAGGCTCACCAGACCCAATCTCTGTAGCAGAGATTAATAACTTTACAGGTGAACTCTTTAAAGTTGGTGCTAGAAGGACCCCTTTACTATCCATGGTGGGTGGTTTAACAGGTGGTAAACTTCTAAACTCTCCAGTTTTCCAAACCCAAAAAGTAGACACACCTACAGTCAACTCTTATACAGCAGTTGC
>Ga0075481_10000227_pt1 | contig 19586 bp, 28 predicted proteins | sample DEB08_DNA_11_FD_76337 | JGI IMG/M metagenome (GOLD analysis project Ga0075481, IMG submission 76337) | Aqueous microbial communities from the Delaware River and Bay under freshwater to marine salinity gradient to study organic matter... | ecosystem: Environmental > Aquatic > Marine > Coastal ... | reverse complement strand
AAGCAGGTGAGGACTAATGGCAGTGGGTACAGCAGCAGGCGAGCTGCGCAACCTGACGCAAGAAGAGCTCGTGACCAAGCTTCGCGAGTCGAAGGAAGAACTCTTCAACCTTCGATTCCAGGGTGCTACGGGTCAGTTGGAGAGTCACGGCCGTCTTCGCGCCGTCCGCAAGGACATCGCTCGCATCTACACGATCATGCGGGAACGGGAACTCGGAATCACTCCCATGCTTGAGATGTCAGACGATGCCGGTGACGGCGAGGAGGGTGCCGCATGAGCGCCACGCAAACGCAAGACCGGGGCTACCGCAAGGTCCGCGAAGGCCTCGTCGTGAGCGACAAGATGAACAAGACCGTCGTCGTTGCCGTCGAGGACCGCTTCAAGCACCCGCTGTACGGCAAAGTCGTTCGTCGCACCAGCAAGTTGAAAGCGCACGACGAGCAGAACTCCGCGGGTGTGGGAGACCGCGTCCTGCTCATGGAGACGCGACCGATGTCGGCCACGAAGCGGTGGCGCGTGGTCGAGGTTTTGGAGAAGGCCAAGTAGACAAGCCGGCCGCAAACAGCAGTCGGAGGGGTTCCGCCAGGCTCTAACAGAGAACCGGCAGACGATCAGGAGAGAAGCAGTGATCCAGCAAGAGTCGCGATTGCGAGTCGCCGATAACACCGGTGCCAAGGAGATCTTGTGCATCCGGGTACTCGGTGGCTCAGGACGACGTTACGCAGGGGTCGGAGACGTCATCGTCGCCACCGTCAAGGACGCTATCCCCGGCGGCGGAATTAAGAAGGGCGAGGTCGTCAAGGCCGTCATCGTCCGCACCAGGAAAGAGCGCCGTCGCCCGGACGGGTCGTACATTCGCTTCGATGAGAACGCTGCGGTGATTCTCAAGGGTGAGAACGAGCCTCGCGGAACGCGCATCTTCGGGCCGGTCGGCCGGGAGCTGCGCGACAAGAAGTTCATGAAGATCATCTCTCTTGCCCCGGAGGTGCTGTAGCCATGAGCAAACTCCACGTTCGCAAAGGCGACACTGTCCAGGTGATTTCGGGCAAGGATCGCGGACTCACCGGCAAGGTGATTGAGGTGTATCCGGATTCTGACCGGGTGATTGTGGAAGGTGTCAACCGAATCAAGAAGCACACGCGAGTGGGCCAAAACGCCCGCGGCGCGAAGACCGGCGGCATCGTGACGACCGAGGCACCAGTTCATGTCTCCAACGTCATGGTTGTCGATCCGGAAGACGGCCGGCCTACCCGCATCGGGTACCGCAAGGAAAAGGCTGAGAAGCGTCGCCCAGACGGCTCCACCTACGAGTCGGAGCGCAGCGTGCGGATCTCCAAGCGCACAGGGAAGGATCTGTGATGGCCACCGAAACCAAGGCGCGCCTGAAGGCGCGCTACCGGGAAGAGATTGTTCCGGGTCTGCAAAGTGAATTCGGTTACTCGAACATCATGCAGGTCCCCACGGTCACCAAGGTTGTCGTGAACATGGGCGTCGGTGAAGCCGCACGGGACTCGAAGTTGATTGAGGGCGCCATCCGAGACCTCACGGAGATCACCGGCCAAAAGCCGCAGATCACGAAGGCACGCAAGTCGATCGCTCAGTTTAAATTGCGTGAAGGTCAGCCGATCGGTGCTCACGTGACGTTGCGTGGGGATCGCATGTGGGAGTTCCTCGACCGTCTCCTGTCGATCGCTCTCCCACGAATTCGCGACTTCCGTGGACTGTCACCCAAGCAGTTTGACGGCAAGGGCAACTACACATTCGGTTTGAGCGAGCAATCGGTTTTCCACGAAATCGACCAGGACAAGGTCGACCGTACGCGGGGCATGGACATCACCGTCGTGACCACCGCAACCAATGACGACGAGGGGCGCGCGCTGCTTCGGCTGCTGGGCTTCCCGTTCAAGGAGGCGTAGGCCATGGCGAAGAAGGCGTTGATCGAAAAGCAGCGCAAGACCCCCAAGTTCAAGGTGCGGGCGTACACCCGCTGCACCAAGTGCGGTCGCCCGCACTCGGTGTACCGCAAGTTCGGCTTGTGCCGTGTGTGCCTTCGCGAGATGGCCCACGCGGGCGAGCTACCCGGAGTTACGAAGAGCAGTTGGTAACGACGCTGCAGGTCCTCAGCGAGAGCAGGGGAAACCACGGCGAGGAAGGCCGGTAGGCCATGACAATGACAGACCCGATCGCGGACATGCTTGCCCGTCTGCGCAACGCCAATTCGGCGTACCACGAGGACGTTGCGATGCCGCACTCCAAGATCAAGGCGAATATCGCCGAGATCCTGAAGTCGGAGGGCTACATCGCCGGCTACGACGTAGCGGACGCTGAAGTCGGCAAGACACTCACGTTGCAGCTCAAGTACGGCCCCTCACGCGAGAGGTCGATCGCGGGGTTGCGCCGTGTCTCGAAGCCCGGATTGCGCGTGTACGCCAAGAGCACGTCGTTGCCCCGGGTTCTCGGTGGGCTCGGCATCGCCATCTTGTCGACGTCGAACGGATTGCTGACAGACCGGCAGGCTTCGAAGAAGGGCGTAGGTGGGGAAGTCCTCGCCTACGTTTGGTAGGGAGGAGCGCCATGTCACGTATTGGCAAGATGCCCATCTCCGTTCCCTCGGGTGTCACGGCATCCATTGACGGTCGATCGGTGACGGTGACCGGGCCTAAGGGATCCTTGAGCCTCGATGTCGCCGATCCCATCACCGTTGCCGAGGAAGACGGCAGCCTGGTTGTCCAGCGTCCCAACGATGAAAGTTCTTCGAAGGCGCTCCACGGCCTGACGCGCTCACTCGTGAGCAACATGGTCACCGGGGTGACAGAGGGCTACTCTAAGACCCTCGAGATCGTCGGCACCGGGTACCGGGTGACGGCCAAAGGCCAGGATCTGGAGTTCGCTCTGGGTTACAGCCACTCAATCACGGTGAAGGCCCCCGACGGAATTTCGTTCGCCGTGGAGAGCCCGACCCGCTTCTCTGTGACCGGAATCGACAAGCAACTGGTCGGTGAGACAGCGGCGAACATTCGCAAGTTGCGAAAGCCGGAGCCCTATAAGGGTAAGGGTGTTCGATACGAGAACGAAGTCATCCGTCGCAAGGCCGGAAAGGCGGGCAAGTAGCGATGAGCACGAGCACATATGGCGTGAAGTTGGGCTCCGGCAACAAAGTTGCCGTCGGGCGCAAGCGTCGCCACATTCGAGTCCGCAAGAAAGTTGCTGGAACCGCGGAGCGACCACGGCTGGTCGTGACTCGATCCGCGCGACACATGACGGCTCAGGTCGTCGACGACGTTGCTGGTCACACACTCGCCTCCGCTTCCACGATGGAGTCCGAGTTGCGTGGGCTTGGTGACGACAAGACAGCAAAGGCTCGCAAGGTTGGCCAATTGGTCGCTGAGCGGGCGAAAGCTGCCGGCATTGGAACGGTTATCTTCGATCGTGGGGGAAACCGGTTCCATGGTCGTGTCGCAGCCCTTGCCGAGGGTGCGCGCGAAACCGGCCTGGACTTCTGAGACGACCGAGAGCGAAAGAGGGAAATATGTCAGGAACCGACCGACGCGGAGGCGGCGAACGCCGTGACCGCAAGGAGCGGACGCCGCGCGAGGAGAAGTCGAATCACCTCGAGCGCGTCGTTTCGATCAATCGTGTCGCGAAGGTCGTCAAGGGTGGTCGTCGCTTCAGCTTCACCGCGCTTGTTGTCGTTGGCGACGGTGACGGCATGGTGGGAGTGGGCTACGGCAAAGCCAAGGAAGTCCCGGCCGCCATTGCGAAGGGTGTGGAAGAGGCGAAAAAGAACTTCTTCCGCGTCCCTCGGATTCAAGGCACGATTCCACACCCGATCACCGGCGAAGCCTCAGCGGGCGTGGTCATGCTCCGCCCGGCAGCTCCAGGTACGGGTGTTATCGCCGGAGGGCCGGTTCGTGCGGTCTTGGAGTGTGCTGGAGTTCATGACGTGCTGAGCAAGTCACTGGGGTCCGACAACGCGATCAATATCGTGCACGCAACAGTGGCCGCGCTCCAGATGTTGGAGTCCCCTGAGGCTGTCGCCGCACGTCGAGGCCTTCCGCTCGAAGACGTTGCGCCAGCCGCCATGCTCCGCGCCAAGGCAGGGGCGGGCTCCTGATGACACAGTTGAAGGTGACGCAGCGCAAATCCGAGATCGGTGGAACCAGCAGTCAGCGCAACACTCTGCGGTCCCTGGGTCTCAAGCGAATCGGCGACGTCGTCGTGAAAGAAGATCGACCAGAGATTCGTGGCATGGTGAACACCGTGTCCCACCTGGTCGACGTCGAGGAGGTTGACTGACATGGCACTGAAGGTTCATCATCTGCGACCTGCACCAGGGGCTCACACGCCCAAGACCCGCAAGGGGCGCGGCGAAGGGTCCAAGGGAAAGACAGCCGGTCGCGGAACCAAGGGCACGAAGGCCCGGGGTACCGTTCCTGCTTCTTTCGAGGGTGGTCAGATGCCGTTGCACATGCGCATCCCGAAGTTGAAGGGATTTAAGAATCCCAACAAGGTCGACTTCCAGGTCGTCAATGTCGCAACCATCAACAAGCTCTTCCCCGAGGGGGGAGATGTGACGGTGAGCGACCTAGTGGCCAAGGGTGCTGTGCGTTCTGGTCAACCCGTCAAGGTTCTGGGACAGGGGGAGATCTCCGTGGCAGTGACGGTCACTGCGAACAAGTTCTCCTCGAGCGCTCGTGACAAGATCGACGCTGCCGGGGGCGCGACGATCGAGCTGTAGGTAGCGTGGGGTAGGAGTCACGGACTCGAGTTGCCCCACAGGCAAGGCCAGGTGGCCGGTGCACAGGCACTCGTCACCGGTGATGGCGTCCGACAGGAGGGGAGGACCTGATGCACATCAGTGCGTTCGGGGCTGCCCTGCGGACCCCCGACCTTCGCAAGAAGATCCTGTTCACCCTGGGGCTCTTGGGGCTGTACCGGCTCGGTGCCGTCCTGCCTACCCCCGGAGTTGATTACGCCGCGATTCAGCGGTGTATCGACGTGGTTCAGGACAACTCCGTGTACGCGCTCATTAACCTCTTCAGCGGCGGTGCACTTTTGCAGCTGAGTGTTTTCGCGCTCGGCATCATGCCGTACATCACGGCCAGCATCATCTTGCAACTGCTAACCGTGGTGATTCCTCGGCTCGAAACCTTGAAGAAGGATGGGCAGGCCGGTCAAGCCAAGATCACCCAATACACGCGCTACGTGACCATTGGCCTTGCGGTGCTTCAGTCAACGGCGATCTTGTCATTGGCGCGCACGCCCGGGGCGCTGTTCAGCGGCTGCAACGAGACCATCATCCCCAACCAAGGCATCTGGGTGATTCTCGTCATGGTCGTCGTGATGACGGCGGGTACCGCGGTCGTCATGTGGTTCGGAGAACTCATCACCGAGCGTGGCGTCGGCAACGGTATGAGCGTCCTAATCTTCACCGCGATCATCGCCACCATCCCGGCGCAATTTGCGGGAATCCTCGGTAGTCGGGGAGCCTTCACGTTCACGGTTACGGTGCTCGTCGGTCTCGCGGTTATCGCATTCGTCGTTTTCGTCGAGCAAGCCCAGCGGCGCGTCCCCGTGCAGTACGCCAAGCGCATGGTCGGCCGTCGCATGTACGGCGGAACGTCCACTTACATCCCGCTCAAGGTCAACATGGCCGGCGTCATTCCAGTCATCTTCGCTTCGTCGCTGCTGTTCCTGCCAACCCTGTTCGTGCAGTTGACGGGGAGCCAGGCGGCGTGGGCCCAGTGGGTCCAACAGAACTTCGGCACGGGCTCAGGAACGTGGTACTTGCTCACCTACTTCCTACTGGTGATCTTCTTCTGCTACTTCTACGTATCGATCACCTTCAACCCGACCGATGTCGCCGACAACATGAAGAAGTACGGCGGCTTCATTCCGGGTATTCGCGCCGGCAAGCCGACCGCCGACTATCTGGACTATGTCCTGACGCGACTGACAGCACCGGGCTCGCTGTACCTCGGTCTGATCGCGGTGCTGCCGGTCTTCGCGTTCGGAGGCCTTGGTGTGGCCGGCGACTTCATCTTCGGCGGAACCAGCCTGTTGATCATGGTCGGTGTCGGGCTCGACACCGTCAAGCAGATCGAATCCCAGTTGCAGCAGCGGAACTACGAAGGCTTCCTGGGCTAGGCACGCATATGCGTCTTGTTTTTATGGGACCCCCGGGTGCCGGCAAAGGAACCCAAGCGGGAGTTCTTGCGGGTCGGCTCGGAGTTCCGCATATCTCCACCGGGGACATCTTTCGGGCGAATGTCGCGCAGGGAACAGAACTTGGGGAACAGGCGAAGGCATTCATGGATGCCGGGGAGTACGTCCCAGATTCGATCACCAACGCCATGGTGCGCGACCGCCTCACCCACGACGATTGCCGACCCGGTTTTCTTCTCGACGGGTTTCCGCGCACGGTCGAGCAAGTGGCTGAGCTCGACGCCATGCTCACCTCCTCCGGCCACCAGCTCGATGTTGTGGTCGAGCTCACCGTGGACGTCGACGAGGTCGTTTCACGGCTGGTCAAGCGAGCTCGGGAGCAAGGGCGAACCGATGACACCGAGGATGTGCTTCGCCGCCGCCTCGAGGTGTATGCCGACCAGACGGCACCTCTGATCGAGACTTACTCGGATCGAGGACTGCTGGCGAAAGTCGACGGCATGGGCACGGTCGATCAGGTCAGTGAGCGACTACTGACTGTTGTCTCCGGCGGCTGATGTTTGGCAAGAGCAAACCGATCGAGATCAAGTCGGTCGACGAACTCGCGCTCATGCGACAGGCCGGGCTCGTTGTAGCCAAGACGTTGGAGAAGATCCGGTCGGAGATTGCCGTGGGTATGACGACGGCAGATTTAGATGCCCTTGCCCGAGAGAGCATCGCCGACCATGGAGCAAGATCATCTTTCCTCGGGTACCACGGATTTCCGGCTGTGATTTGTGCGTCGGTTAATGACGAAGTTGTTCATGGAATTCCAGGGGAAAGGGTGATCGAGTCCGCTGACATCATCTCGATCGACTGCGGTGCGATCATCGAAGGCTGGCACGGCGATGCTGCGATATCGATTGTGATGCCGGATGCCGCCGAGGACATCTCTGCCTTGTCGGAGGTGACTCAGTCGTCGCTGTGGGCCGGGCTGGCGCAGGCACGGGTGGGTCGCCACTTGTCCGACATCGGGCACGGCGTCGAGGAGTGCATCCGGGGTGCCGGGGGGTACGGCATCGTGGAAGAGTACGTAGGGCACGGCATCGGATCTGAGATGCACATGCACCCGCCAGTACCAAATTACGGGCGTCCGGGCCGTGGCCCGCGTCTCGAGGCGGGAATGGCTCTCGCCATTGAGCCGATGGTGACAATGGGGACTGCCAATGTTCAGGTACTCGATGATCAGTGGACCGTCGTGACCTCCGACGGCGCGGCCGCGGCCCATTGGGAGCATTCAGTCGCTATTACCGATGACGGGCCGTGGGTGCTTACGTCACTGGAAGGCACCCGTCTGTAGCGTGTCGGCGGTGTCCGTGGCTCGCCCTATTTTCAGTGGTGGCACGGGGAGAAGTGGCACAACGATCCTTGCGAAGCTCCTCCGCTGCCACCCGGAAGTGCGTGCGAGCAAGCCTCTCGAAATTCGTTGTGTGACGGACTCTGCTGGTCTGTTGGATGTGTGTCTCGGGCCGACGGATGACGCACCCTTGACGGTGAAGGTTTTGTCGATGGTTCCTGGAGGAGTGGCGCGGCAATTCAATTCCCGAATGCGAAAGCAGTGGTGGGATCGGACCAATCGGCTGGGGAAATCGAGTGGCCTGCACCGGGGGATGTCAGCGCAGCAACGGGAAGAGATGGTCCGCAAGCTCCACTCGAGTGTGAAGGCAGACCCGGCACGCGCTGGTCGAGAGTTCCTGGATGATCTGATGAAGGCCCAGGGGGTGACGTCCGAACAATTCTGGGTGGACACATCCCCTCCGAACGCCGTCTGCGCCGACCGGATCTTCCAGGTAGCAACCGATGCTCTCTTCGTGCATATGGTCCGCGATGGACGTGACACCGCCGCATCGGTGATGGCGGAGTCATGGGGTCCATCCACGCCCCAGGCGGCAATTGCCTGGTGGGAGGGCCGCATGCGCCGCGCGCACCACTCGCTGGGGAAGATACCTCGGGAGCGGGTGCTGACGGTGTCGTTGGAAGACCTCGTCGTGCGGGAGCGAGACGTGACCTACGGGGAGCTGCTCGATTTTCTCGGCCTGTCGGATCGACCCCGAATGAGGCGCTACTTCTCGGAGAAAATGCCCGCTGACCGGGTCAACGTGGGGGCGTGGGCATCGCGGGTGGCTGATCCCGAAATGCTGGCGGCCCTCTATGCCCAGGCCCGAGATCGCCTCCTGCAGGAGGGGATCGAGGTCCATGAGCGCACCTGAGGACGCTCGAGGGGGCGCCGCTTTCGCCTATTTGCCCCCCGTGTGCCCTCCCGGGCCGTGGGGCGTAGACTTTGCAGGCTGAGATCGGGCTTCCCCGTCCATCTTCGAACCTCCTCCGCTACGGCGGTGGCGTCGTGGTGTGCGGGAAGACCGGGTCGGTGGGCCGGAATTCCCGGTTCGCAGAAGCGAAGGGCATCAGATGGGCAAGAAGGACGGCGCGATCGAGCTCGAGGGCACGATCACCGAGTCCCTTCCCAACGCGATGTTCCGCGTGGAGCTCGACAACGGGCACGAAGTGCTCGCTCATATCAGCGGAAAGATGCGGATGCACTACATCCGAATCCTTCCGGACGATCGCGTCGTCGTGGAGTTATCACCGTATGACCTCACGCGCGGCCGCATCGTTTACCGCTACAAGTAATCGACGCAACGCGCGTCGCGAGGGAACGGACAGAGCACATGAAGGTGCAACCGAGCGTCAAGAAGATCTGCGATAACTGCAGGCTGATTCGTCGCCACGGACGCGTCATGGTGATCTGTTCGAATCCGCGCCACAAGCAGCGTCAGGGCTAGTAGCGGGTGCAGCGGGAGAGACAACTCGCGCACCCATCACAAAGGGAGATCCCGACCCCTCCCTCGGTGGTAACCACCGAGACGAGGATGACACCTTCGGCCACGGGGCCGAAGACCGGTCTTGGCGGACCGGAATGGACTCCCTCAGCAAACCCCGTGAACGAGAAACGATAGGACCGCCCCATGGCACGTTTGATCGGTGTCGATCTCCCGCGCGAAAAGCGCCTGGCGATCGCGCTTACCTACATTTACGGCGTTGGCCGCTCACAGGCAGCCAAGGCCCTGCAGGCCACCGGTATCGATCCGGAGATGAAGGCCAAAGACCTCACGGATGACCAAACTCTCGCACTGCGCGACTGGATCGAAGCGAACCTGAAAGTCGAAGGGGACCTTCGACGCGAGGTGGCAGCGGACATCCGACGCAAGGTCGAGATCGGTTGCTACCAGGGCATCCGTCACCGTAAGGGCCTTCCGGTCCGGGGTCAGCGCACCCACACCAATGCCCGGTCCCGCAAGGGGCCGCGCAAGACCGTCGCAGGCAAGAAGAAGGCCTAGCCGGCTGGGACGCCCGTCACCCGATCATCCGTCCACGGAAAGCTAAAGGAAGCAGATAGATATGCCCCCCAAGACTGCCGGCGCCAAGAAGGTGCGCCGTAAGGAAAAGAAGAATGTGGCCCACGGCCACGCTCACATCAAGAGCACGTTCAATAACACCATCATCTCGATCACTGATCCCACGGGTGCAGTGATCGCCTGGGCATCAGCCGGGCAGGTGGGCTTCAAGGGAAGCCGCAAGTCCACGCCATTCGCTGCGCAGTTGGCGGCTGAGTCTGCCGCCCGTCGTGCGATGGAGCACGGAATGCGCAAGGTCGATGTGTTCGTCAAAGGTCCCGGCTCCGGACGGGAGACCGCGATCCGGTCACTGCAGGCGACCGGTCTGGAAGTGGGATCCATCTCCGACGTCACGCCGGTGCCCCACAACGGAACTCGTCCCCCGAAGCGTCGCCGCGTCTGATCGCGTGCAGGAATAAGGAGAAAAGAAAGCTATGGCGCGATACACCGACGCAGACTGCAAGCGCTGCCGCCGAGAGAAGATGAAGTTGTTCCTCAAGGGGAGCAAGTGCGATTCGCCGAAGTGTCCCTTCGAGAAGCGTCCGTACCCTCCGGGACAGCATGGGCGAGGACGCTCCAAGGAGAGCGAGTACCTGCTGCAGCTTCGGGAGAAGCAAAAGGCGGTACGTATGTATGGGGTTCTCGAGAAGCAATTCGGCAACTACTACGTAGAGGCCAACCGTCAGTCGGGAAAGACCGGTGACAACCTGCTCCGGATCCTGGAATCACGGCTCGACAATGTTGTTTTTCGTGCTGGCTTCGCGAAGTCGCGAGACATGGCGCGCCAGTTGGTGAACCACGGACACTTCACGGTGAATGGCAAGAAGGTCGACATCCCGTCCTTCCGCGTCTCTCCGAACGACATCATCGAGGTGAAGCCCTCTTCACGCGAGATGACTCCTTTCGTCGTTGCCCACGCTGAGGTGGGTGAGCGCACTGTTCCGGCATGGCTGGAGGTAGTTCCTTCCAAAATGCGGATCATCGTTCACTCGCTACCCGAGCGTGCGGTCATCGACACCCCCGTCCAAGAACAGCTCATCGTCGAGCTGTACTCCAAGTAGGCACCATCCCGGTCTGGCCGCGGACCGGGGATCGTCAAACACGCGACGTCATATAGCGGTCGTCGCGGGAAGGAACAGTCACAGTGCTCATCAGTCAACGCCCCATCCTCACCGAGGAGCCAATCAGCGATAACCGTTCGCGCTTCGTCCTCGAGCCGCTCGAGCCGGGCTTCGGCTACACCCTCGGAAACTCGATGCGACGTACCTTGCTGTCATCCATCCCGGGTGCAGCGGTCACCAGCATCCGCGTGGATGGCGTTCTTCACGAATTCAGCACCATCGAAGGCGTTACCGAAGACGTCACCGAGATGATCTTGAATCTCAAGCAGCTTGTCGTCTCGTCCGAACACGACGAGCCGGTGGTCATGTACCTCCGGAAGCAAGGACCCGGTGTCGTCACCGCAGCAGACATCCAGCCGCCGGCGGGAGTTGAGGTTCACAACCCTGATCTGCACATCGCATCGCTCAACGGCAAGGGCAAGATGGAGATCGAGCTCGTCGTCGAGCGTGGCCGCGGGTACGTCCCGGCGTCCATGAACAAGCAGCCGGGCCAAGAGATCGGCCGCATTCCGGTCGACTCCATCTACTCGCCGGTCATGAAGGTGAGCTACAAGGTGGAGGCCACCCGTGTGGAGCAGCGCACGGACTTCGACAAGCTCGTCCTCGACGTCGAAACCAAGGCAAGCATCCGGCCTCGGGACGCTATTGCGTCTGCGGGACACACGTTGGTGGAACTGTTTGGCCTCGCACGAGAACTCAACGTTGACGCGGAGGGGATCGACATCGGCCCCTCGCCGACGGACGCTTTCGTCGCCGAGCAACTGGGTACTCCGATCGAGCAGCTGGACATGACTGTTCGGTCATACAACTGTCTCAAGCGCGAAGGCATCCACACCGTGGGTGAGCTGATCACGCGCAGCGAAGCCGACCTGATGGATATCCGTAACTTCGGTCAGAAGTCCATCGACGAGGTGAAGGTCAAGCTGGCAGGGCTCGGTTTGGCGCTCAAGGACAGCCCGCCAGGGTTCGATCCGGGAGCAGCGGTGTACTTCACCGACGAGGACTCCGATGAAGACTACGAAGTATTCGAGACCCCCGAGGTGGACGATTCGGCCTACGCCGAGGACGAGCAGCTCTAGCGCGGTCGGCCTGCGCCACCCTCTACCCGAACAGCTACAAGGAGACACACCATGCCCACGCCAACCAAGGGTCCTCGCCTCGGCGGTGGTCCGGCGCACGAGCGGCTCATGCTGGCGAACCTCGCCACAGCCCTGTTCGAGCACGGCAAAATCACCACGACCGAGGCCAAGGCCAAGCGCCTTCGTCCGCTGGCCGAGCGTCTGATCACGTTCGCCAAGCGCGGGGATCTAGCGGCCCGCCGAAAGGTCATGACCGTGATCCGGGACAAGTCGGTGGTACACGAGTTGTTCACCGAGATCGGCCCGCAGTACGCCGGTCGCCCCGGTGGCTACACGCGCATCACGAAGATTGGTCCACGCAAGGGTGACAACGCCCCCATGGCAGTCATCGAACTTGTCGAGCCGATGCTGGAGCAGGTGGTCGCCGAGGCGACTGGCGCCACCAAGCGTGCGGCGAAAGAGCGGGACGAGGAGCAGGCGGCGGCTCCTGACATCGTGGAAGATGCAGCGGAAGACGCGACGGAGGACGCCGCTGATGAGGTCGCGGAGTCAAACGACACGGACGGCGATTCTGAGGATGGTTCGGAGGGCGACGCGCAGGAGAGCGCGGAGGCCAGCGCGGACGAGACCGCTGACGACAAGTAACGCGAACGGGCAGTTCCAGGAGTACGAGTGGCCGATTCCCCCCGCGGAACGACCACTCGTTTCCGTTTACAACTCTCCTATGACGGGTCTGAGTTTCACGGTTGGGCCAAGCAGAGGGGACTTCGAACCGTCGAGGATGAACTCGGATCGGTTGTCGATCACCTAGTCGCGGAGCACGTGGATCTCACGTGCGCGGGTCGAACGGATGCTGGCGTCCACGCACGCGGACAAGTGGTTCACTTTGATGCTGAGAGGGTCGACCGCCTCACGCTGGACCACCTCAATGGAGCCCTGCCCCATGACATACGGGTACGGCAGCTGGATGTTGTGCCGCCAGAGTTCGATGCACGATTCTCCGCGCAATGGCGCCGCTATTCGTACACGGTTTCTGACGATCCACGGGGACCTGACCCTCTCATGCGTCGATACCAACTGGCGTTGTCGGATGAACTAGACATCGACGCCATGAACGAAGCATCACGCTCTCTCGTTGGGGAACACGACTTCTCCAGTTATTGCAAGGTGAAGGAGCACGGAACCTCTGTTCGTGAAGTTCTCGAGTTGGAGTGGGCCAGACGCGTATCAGCGGACTCGGGGCTTCGAACCGCGATCATGCATGTGAAGGCCGACGCTTTTTGTCGGTCGATGGTGCGGAGTCTTGCGGGAGCGCTCATTCCCGTCGGCCAGGGGCGTAAGAATCGTGAATACCCTGCCCACGCTCTTGAGAAGCGTTCACGTGACGCCGGAATTGCTGTGATGCCGGCCCACCCGCTGGTACTTGAGGAAGTCGGATATCCGGCGGCTGATCAGTGGGAGCAACGTCAATGGCGAACGCGCAGCGTTCGCTCCGGTCATCAATAGAACGAGAAGTCGAACGACGCGTCTAATCTCGGACCATGATCCGATCCTTCGACGCATGGGAGCCAGTCCTCCGTCACACCCTGGCCAGCCCAGACAAGAACCGCAGTGGCGACGTCACCACAGCGGTAGAGGCGCTTGCCACCGAAGGTGACATGGAAGTCGGAGTCTGGGAGCACTCGGTGGGTGTCTCCACTGATGTGGAGGTCGAGGAAGTGTTCGTTGTCCTGTCGGGGCGCGGGACGGTTACCTGTGACAGCGGAGGGCGCATTGATTTGGCGCCAGGTGTCGTGGGGTTGTTGCCGATGGGCGCCCAGACCACGTGGACGGTGACGGAGCCGCTGAGGAAGGTCTGGATCACGCTTTCCTAGGCGCTGGCCGCCCGGGCTAGGAAGAAAATTCGCCCGTGCGGGCTCAAGGGTTCGCCCGTTCGGGGTGTGGAGACTGGCACTTCAGGCGTCGGGTAGGCTACGGCGTTGCTGCCGATTCCAGTGGATTAGCAGCCTGGCTGCCCGGAAGGTATCCAGTACGGCCTCGAAGTTCGAGGCACAGAACCCAGTCCCGACGAGAGAAAATGAGGCGGCGCCGTGCGCACCTACAGTCCGAAAGCCAGCGACATCACTCGCAGCTGGCACGTTATCGATGCGACCGACGTAGTCCTGGGTCGCCTCGCCACCCATGTCGCACAGCTCCTTCGGGGAAAGCACAAGGCGACGTTCGCACCCCATGTCGATACCGGCGACTTCGTAGTCGTAGTTAATGCCGACAAAGTGGCGCTCACCGGATCGAAGCGTGAGAAGAAGATCGCCTACCGGCACTCGGGATATCCGGGTGGCTTGAAAGCAACGTCGTACGAGGAGCTCCTCGAATCTGACCCACAGCGGGCCATCGAGAAGGCCGTGAAGGGCATGCTCCCGCACAACAAGTTGGGACGTCAGCAGATAAAGAAGCTGAAGGTCTACACCGGCGCGGATCATCCGCACGCCGCGCAAAACCCACAGCCGTACGAGATCTCCCAGGTCGCGCAGTAGCCGCGCGGATAGAAAGAAGAGGAAGCCGTGTCTGAGGCAACTGTCGACATCACAGAAGAAGAAATGGACGAAGCTCCGTCCGAGTACACCAGCGAGTCGCCGGCGTCTGCCGTTGTTGCTCGCGAGGTGACGACCGCGCCCGGGTCTGCCACGGGTCGTCGCAAGGAAGCCATCGCCCGCGTCCGCCTGGTACCGGGAACGGGGCAGTGGACCATCAATGGTCGCTCGCTCGATGAATACTTCCCGAATCAGGTGCACCAGCAGGAGGTCAAGGAACCCTTCGTCACTCTCGGTGCGGACGGACGTTTTGACGTCATCGCTCGCATCAACGGAGGGGGCGTGTCCGGACAAGCCGGAGCGCTCCGTTTGGGTATCTCGCGGGCCTTGAGTTCCATCGATGAAGAGAACAACCGGCCGTCGTTGAAGAAGGCGGGTTTTCTCACGCGTGACCCACGGGCCAAGGAGCGCAAGAAGTACGGCCTGAAGAAGGCTCGCAAGGCGCCCCAGTACAGCAAGCGCTAGAGGTCAGCGTGGGCCGACTCTTCGGCACCGACGGTGTTCGCGGACTTGCCAACAGGGACGTCACAGCGGAGCTCGCCGTCGACTTGGCGGTCGCCGCGGCGCATGTGCTCGGCGATGTCGGTGTGTTCGACGGTCATCGACCGCTAGCGGTCGTTGGTCGCGACACCCGGGCCAGTGGTGAATTCCTTGAAGCGGCGGTTGTGGCGGGTCTCGCTAGCGCCGGCGTCGACGTCACGATTGTCGGGGTTCTGCCCACACCAGCGGTGGCGTGGCTGACGTCTGAGCTCGATGCAGATCTCGGCGTCATGCTGTCTGCCTCACACAACCCGATGCCCGATAACGGGATCAAGTTCTTTGCCCGGGGTGGTCATAAGTTGGCCGATGACATCGAAGACGCAATCGAACTGCGCATTGGCGAAGAATGGGAGCGACCCACCGGCTCGAATGTTGGTCGGATAATCCATGACTCACGTGCCGGGGATCGCTACGTGGATTTTCTCGTGGGCACTCTTGACACCCCATTGGATGGGCTACGGGTTGTCGTCGATTGTGCGAATGGCGCCGCGTTTGAGGTGAGCCCCCGGGCACTCGAGCGTGCCGGAGCTCAAGTAACGACTATCCACGCGCAGCCGAATGGCTGGAACATCAATGACGGTTGCGGGTCGACCTACATGGAATCGCTGATTTCCGCGGTTAAGGGCGGCAATGCCGATGTGGGGATTGCCCACGATGGCGACGCAGACCGCTGCCTCGCCGTAGCCGCCGACGGATCCATCATCGATGGTGATCACATACTCGCCATGTTGGCCATAGCCAAGAAGGAGAGCCAGACCTTGACACACGGCACGGTCGTCTCCACCGTGATGGCCAATCTCGGCTTCAAGATCGCCATGCAGGACGCAGGAATCACCGTGTCGGAAACGGCGGTCGGAGACAGGTACGTCCTCGAGGAAATGAACGCTGGTGGCTTCGTCCTGGGTGGAGAGCAAAGCGGTCACATCGTGATGACAGACCTCGCTGCCACAGGTGACGGAGTTCTTACGGCCTTGCACGTTCTCGCGATCATGGCGAAAACCGGCCACTCTCTGGCGGATCTTTCGTCATGCGTCGTCAAACTCCCTCAGGTTCTCGTGAATGTCAGTGGCGTAGACAAGGACGCTGTGGCCTCCAGTGATGCGGTGACACGAGCGGTTGAGGAGGCGGAGTCGGCATTGCAGGGCAAGGGGCGAGTGCTGCTGCGCCCATCGGGAACCGAGCCGGTGGTACGCGTCATGGTGGAAGCGCCGAGTGTCGAGGAAGCACAGCGACTGGCCGATTCCATTGCGGATGTTGTCCGGATGGATCTGGCCCTGGGCTAGGCCTTCGGGCGGTCGCCGTCCCATGGATTCTGAGCGCAACGCATCGTTTAGGTGGACCGCTGACGTCAGTGGAGCAGGCGTAGTCTTGCCGCCATGTGCGGGATTGTCGGGTATGTCGGGGAAAAGCAGGCCCTGGAGGTTGTGGTAGCCGGGCTGCGTCGCCTTGAGTACCGCGGTTATGACTCTGCTGGCGTGGCGGTGATCAGTGAGGGGCGCCTTGAGGTTCGGAAGAAGGCGGGCAAGCTCGTCAATCTCGAGACCCTCATCGGCCAAGACCCTCTCCCGCAGTCCACCACGGGTATCGGGCACACCCGGTGGGCCACCCACGGAGGACCAACCGACCACAACGCACATCCTCATGTCAGTGACGACGGAAGGATCGCCGTTATCCACAACGGCATCATCGAAAACTTCGCGCCGTTGAGAGACGAGCTCATCGCGGTTGGTGTGATGCTGTCGTCGGAGACGGACAGCGAGATCGTCGCTCACCTGCTCGCACGAGCTCTTCCCGAGGTCGATCAGGACCTAGCGGCGGCGATGCAGTCGGTCTGTCCGCGCCTGGAAGGTGCCTTCACACTCGTGGCGATGGATCCGAATGACCCGTCTTTGGTGGTAGGGGCGCGACGTAATTCGCCGCTTGTTGTCGGTTTGGGCGAAGGTGAAAACTTCCTGGCAAGCGACGTTGCGGCGTTTGTTGATCACACACGTAACGCACTCGAGCTCGGTCAAGACCAGATCGTTGTCGTACGGGCCGATGGAGTCGAGGTGCGCGATTTCGCGGGCACCCAGGTCGAGGCCAAGCCCTACGTCGTGGACTGGGACGCCTCAGCGGCGGAAAAGGGTGGTTATGACCTGTTCATGTTGAAGGAAATCGCAGAACAACCCAAAGCCGTCGCCGACGCGCTTCGTGGACGCATCGATGCGGAGCAACGCATTCAATTGGATGAGACAGCGCTCGATGACGCGGTGCTGCGCGACATCACCAAGGTCGTCGTGGTTGCCTGTGGGACTGCGGCTCATGCTGGCATGGTGGCGAAGTACGCCATCGAGCATTGGACACGATTGCCCGTCGATGTCGAATTGGCGAGCGAGTTTCGGTACCGAGATCCGATCGTCGGACCGGATGCCCTCGTCATCGCCATCTCCCAATCCGGTGAAACGATGGACACCCTCATGGCTCTTCGCCACGCGACAGCCCAGGGTGCTCGTACGTTGGCGATTTGCAACACGGTGGGATCGACGATTCCGCGGGAATCCGATGCCGTGTTGTACACCTACGCTGGCCCGGAAATCGCGGTCGCTTCGACGAAGGCGTTCTTGACCCAGATCATCGCCTCCTACCTGGTGGGTCTGTATCTGGCGCAGGCGCGTGGAACCATGTTCGAAGATGAGATACGCGCGATCCTCAGCGACCTCGGTGATATGCCGCAGAAGGTTGACCTGGTCCTGGATACCGTCGAACCGATCAGGGACCTTGCTCGCCGATTCGCGGACTCGCCATCTGTTCTTTTTCTCGGGCGGCATGTGGGTTATCCCGTGGCGCTCGAAGGGGCCTTGAAACTCAAGGAGCTCGCATACATGCACGCAGAGGGTTTTCCAGCAGGAGAACTCAAGCACGGCCCTATTGCATTGATCGAGGAAGGAATTCCTGTGATCGTGGTGGTGCCTTCGCCTCGAGGGCGGGCGGTGTTGCACGACAAGATCGTCTCCAACATCCAGGAAGTTCGGGCCCGAGGAGCGTCGGTTATCGCGATCGCCGAAGAAGGTGACGAAGCCATCGCGGGGATAGCTGATCACGTTATTCGGGTTCCGGAAACTCCCACCCTGATGCAGCCCCTCGTCTCGACGGTGCCCTTGCAGGTGTTCGCGTGTGAACTGGCAACGGTCAAAGGTCACGATGTCGATCAGCCGCGAAATCTTGCGAAGTCCGTCACGGTGGAGTGATGCGCGGGCTCTACCCGGTCGAGGTTGTTCGTGAGGCCGAAAACGCTCTTATGACGCGAGTCCCCGATGGCTCGCTCATGCAACGTGCTGCTCGGGCAATAGCCGTCGAATGCGTGCGACAGGTTCGAGAACGTCGTGGCCGACTGGTGGGCGCGCACGTCGTCCTCCTTGTGGGTTCCGGTAACAACGGGGGTGACGCCCTGTTCGCAGGTGCCCACCTGGCGCACCGAGGGCTGTCCGTGAGAGCTATCTGTGTCGGTTCTTCCTGTCACGATGCCGGTGCGCGTGCCTTGACAGCAGCCGGAGGACGTTTTGTCTCCGGTGATCTGGATCCCAGCACCCTCGAGGAAGAGTGTGCGAACGCCGATCTGATTGTGGACGGCATTGTCGGCATCGGTGCCCGGGGAGCCTTGCGCGATGCGGCGGCACATGCGGTCGAGAGGGCGAATTCTTCCGGTGCTATTCGATTGGCGGTGGACCTCCCTAGCGGAGTCGATGCCGATACCGGCGATGTCGACGGTGTCGCCTTAGATGCAGATGTCACGGTCACCCCCGGGTGCCTCAAACCGGGGCTCTTTCTTGTTCCCGGACGCAGCCATGTGGGGGATGTGCTCCTGGTGGACATCGGACTTGAACCCCAACTTCCCGAGCCTGGCGCTCGGTTGATCGATCCGGTAGACGTCGCTGGCCTGGTGGCGAAGCCACAGGAGAACGATCACAAGTATCGGAGAGGGGTAGTTGCCGTTGCTGCTGGTAGCCGGGCCTATCCGGGTGCGGCGATCCTGACCGTCGGTGGCAGCAGGTATTCGGGTGTGGGAATGGTGCGGTTCTTGGACAGGGCGGACGGTGTTGCAGAACAGGTTGTGTCGGTTTACCCCGATGTCGTCTGTGACGGGTCGGACCTTCGATCTGATGCAAAGGTTCGGGCATGGGTCTGCGGACCCGGGTTCACCGAGTCCGACGCCTCGACGGTGCAGATGGTCTTGTCCTCCGACGTCCCGGTCGTGCTCGATGCGGGAGCCTTGCGGTCGTTAGCTACCGATAGCGAGTTGAGGTCCGAGTGTCGTCGCCGAGCGGAGCGAGGGTGCACCACGGTCATCACCCCACACAGTGGTGAGTACGCACTCGTGGCGGGCAGCGATGGCGAATCGATGACGCCTCAGCGTCTCGCACGCGAGCTGGGTGTGATCGTCGTTCACAAAGGCCCCGGGACAACCATCACCGCTCCGAGTGGGCCCTCTTTCATCGACACGGCCGGTGTTCCCGATCTCGCGTGTGCCGGCAGCGGGGATGTGCTTTCGGGGTTGATGGCGGGAATGCTGGCTGCTCGTTCGGATCAAGATCCGCTTGTTGTCGTGACCGCAGCGGTGTGGCTGCATGGTGTGGCCGCCCAATGCGCGGGTCGTCGCCAGCGCCCGGTCGTCGCCAC
>Ga0075481_10000223_pt1 | contig 19748 bp, 14 predicted proteins | sample DEB08_DNA_11_FD_76337 | JGI IMG/M metagenome (GOLD analysis project Ga0075481, IMG submission 76337) | Aqueous microbial communities from the Delaware River and Bay under freshwater to marine salinity gradient to study organic matter... | ecosystem: Environmental > Aquatic > Marine > Coastal ... | reverse complement strand
CTCGTTTGTTCCTGACCTCTCCGTGATGGTGCAGCGTTCAGAGCTTTTAGCATCACTGCATCATACTCACAAGCCTGTACTGGTATCTTCCCTATCTGCTTTTGCAGAGAAAATGGTTACAAAGAAGGAATTTCAAGAACGTTCCTTTATCATACGGCAGAATCAGACCGTGGCCCTGGAGGAGTTAAAAATCCGACTTGCTGATATCGGTTTTGTACCGGATCATTTTGTGCGTCAACCGGGTGAATATGCAGTACGAGGAGGTATTTTAGATATTTTTCCGTTCGCAGGAGAATATCCTGTTCGTTTGGAGTTTTTTGGTGATACAATCGATTCCATCCGAGAATTTGATCCCGATTCGCAGCGTTCTATCACCTTCCTTAACGAAACCACTCTGGTACCCAATGCTGCCTTCGATACCCATTCAGATCGGGTTCATCTTCTTTCATATCTCCCCGCCAATACACTTATTGTTCTACATAAGGCCGGCGAGTGGGATGTTTCTTATCGAACATTTTGGGAGACGACGATAGCCGAGTATCAGACCCTGGCAAAAGAACAATCCGATCTCCCTTTCCCAGAAACGTACTATACCTCCTATGAGGAGTGGACAAAAATTCGTGAGAGAGTTCCACTCCTGCAGGGTGGTTCTCTGTCTTCACCGTATGAGGCATCCATGTCACTCACTCTGAGGACCTCTCCGCACCCCTCCTTTCAGGGCAGCGCGAAACTATTATCGGGATTTATACAGGAGCAAAGCAAAAAGGGCGGTGAAGTCGTAATTCTTTCGGAGCATCAAAATCAAAGCGACAGGCTGGAGGAGCTATTGGGGGATGCATCGGAAGCATTTAACTATCGAATTTTGGTTCAGAATCTTCATGGCGGGTTTCTTCTGCACGATGCAAATCTATCCGTCTTAACCGATCATGAAATATTTGGCCGTTATCATCGACCCGTAGTGCGACGCAAGCGTGTTTCCGGGGGGTTATCACTGAAAGAGCTGAAGGATCTGCAAACAGGCGATTTTGTGGTGCATGTGGATCACGGAATCGCCAGGTTTCGCGGTTTTAAGAAAATAAAAGTTCGGGATCACATTCAGGAAGCAGCTGTTCTTGAATACAGAGAACAATCAATTCTGTACGTAAATGTTTCCAGCCTTCATAAACTTCAAAAATACTCCGGCAAAGAGGGTACGCAACCTACGGTTACAAAACTCGGTTCCGGAGAGTGGGCAAGAAAAAAAGCGGCCGCCAAGAAAAAGGTAAAAGATATCGCGAGAGATCTTATTCGCCTCTATGCGAAACGAAAAGCAGAGACGGCTTTCTCGTTCCCCCCCGATCACCCATGGCAAACCGAGTTGGAAGCCCGGTTTGAGTATGAAGAAACCAAAGATCAATTTGAAGCGATCCGGAAGGTTAAGGAGGATATGGAGTCCCCGAATCCCATGGATCGTTTGGTGTGCGGGGATGTTGGTTTCGGGAAGACTGAGGTAGCTGTTCGTGCTGCGTTCAAAGCGGTAATGGGGCAAAAACAGGTGGCTGTTCTGGTTCCTACTACGATATTGGCAGATCAGCATGCAAAAACGTTTCGCCGGAGAATGGAATCTTTTCCCGTGGTCATCGAATCGCTTTCTCGGTTCCGGACAGCGGCTGAACAGAAGCAGGTTCTATCCGATTTAAAAGAGGGAAAAGTAGATATTGTGATTGGTACACACCGACTTGTGTCGAAAGATGTACAGTTCAAAGATTTGGGATTGTTGATTATTGATGAAGAACAACGGTTTGGTGTTAGTGTCAAAGAGAAGCTCAAGCAGATGCGTTCGACAGTAGATGTACTCACCATGACGGCAACTCCGATTCCAAGAACGCTTCAGTTTTCTTTGATGGGAGCGCGGGATCTGAGTGTGATCCAGACACCGCCTGCAAATCGTCAACCGGTTCTGACAGAGATCCATACTTTTAATCAAAAAATTATACGGGATGCGATTCTTTTTGAGTTATCGCGTGGCGGACAGATCTTTTTCATACATAACCGGGTAAGTCAGATTGAAGAGATGGCAGCTATGTTAAGCTCTCTCGTGCCAAATGTGCGAGTTCGCTGGGCACATGGACAAATGGCTTCCGCTGAACTTGAAAACATTATTTCCGATTTTTATCTCCATAAATTCGACCTGTTAGTATCCACCAACATCGTTGAGAACGGCATCGATATTAGCAATGCCAATACGATCATGATTCATCATGCAGACCGGTTTGGTCTTTCTGAATTGCATCAGCTACGTGGCCGCGTTGGGCGGTCGATGAGAAAGGCTTTTTGCTATCTTCTTACAAGAGACTGGAACACTCTTTCATCCGACTCCAAAAAGCGGTTAACCTCGCTGGAGGAGTACTCCGAACTGGGTTCCGGTTTCAGCATTGCCATGCGAGATCTGGATATACGTGGAGCCGGTGATATTCTTGGTGCGGAGCAAAGCGGTTTTGTTGCTGACATCGGATTTACCTTATATACAAAAATTCTGGATGATGCGGTTAATGAGTTGAAAGAGAGTGAATTCAGTGACATTTTTACATCCTACAAACCTACGATTGAACTTCCGGAAACGTCGGTTGAATTCGACCTGGATGCTTACATCGATCAGAACTATGTGGAGGATTCTGTTGAACGGGTGAATCTCTATCGACGTCTTGCCGAAGCTACCTCTCTGGAAGATCTGGATGAATGGGTAAAGGAGATGAAAGACCGCTTTGGTCCGGTTCCGGAATCGGTCCTGAATCTTGTAGATGGGGCGCGGATCAAATGGCTATCCTCAAGGCTGCTCTTAAAAAAGGTCACTATTCGATCCGATCGAATGTGGCTCTTATTTCCACAACCCGATCAGCCTTCAGCTGGACAAATGTATGAAAGCGGCTATTTTGTTTCTCTCATTCGCGAACTAGGGGAGCAAAAGAAACACTCGATTAAACTCGTTCAAAAAGAGGGAGCAACTAGAGTTGTACTACATTCCATCTTCGATTTAGGAGACGCCATCGAATTTCTAAAATCCTGTACCCCCTACGAAGTTTTCACCATGGAACCGGTCACATGATAGTAACACTGTCTCAGGCTGTTGAACAGATTCTATCTGGGGAACCCGTTGCAATCCCTACAGAGACGGTATATGGACTGGCTGCCTCTCTTTTCCATCCGGATGCGATCCAGAAAACCTTTCGTATCAAAGGAAGACCTGCCGACAATCCACTGATCGTGCACATCTCGGATCTGCAGATGCTTGAGCATATAGCCGATAATATACCCGATGAGGTAGCCCAATTAGCACGGAATTTTTGGCCAGGGGCTCTCACATTAGTTTTGCCAAAGAATTCCAAAGTTCCAGATCATGCAACTGCAGGTCTGGATACGGTTGCTGTTCGAATGCCCGCTCACCCCCTAGCCTTACAATTGATCTCAGTGACTGGTCCTCTGACTGCACCTAGTGCCAATCGGTCCGGGAAACCAAGTCCTACTTCTGCACAACATGTTTTGGATGATTTTAAGGGCCTTGTTCCGGTTCTTGACGGAGGTATATGCAGTATTGGACTCGAATCTACGGTTCTGGATCTTTCACAAAAACCATTCACAATCCTGCGACCAGGTATGATCGGAGTGGCGGAATTACGACAGGTTTTGAAATGTGATGTGACCATGCCACACAATCATAAGGTGGTTCGTCTTGCGAACGAAACCGAAACAGATTTCGAGAACAAAGACGAGAAAGATGAGAAACAAAAGATCGATAAACACGGGATCGATAAACTGCGAAAAAGTCCCGGTACCCGATACAAACATTATGCCCCTCTTGCTCGTGTACTATGGGCGTCGTCGGAATCTTATCGGACCCATCACTCCAGAGTATTGGTAATTCGTCATCTGGCTCAAACGAAATTTGGTACTGAGATTCACACCTATGATCAGGGGCATGTTTACTCATTTCACGGAGATTACGAACAGTTTGCTACTCAATTATACGAACTATTTCGTAGAGCCGACCGGGAAGGATATCAAACGATCCTCATTGAGCCATTTCCGGAACCAATCACGAATCCCGTTTGTCTGGCCTTAAAAAACCGAATTGAACATGCTATATCGCAAGATTCGAATCTACCGGAGACGTTGTCATGAATGATAATGCATTATCATCACCCCGAATACATTTACCCGAATATCCGGACATACTCGATGCATATAAACGAATCCGCAAATCGATTCACAAAACACCAGTTCTTACATCAGAGACTTACAACCAACGTTTTGAGAGCTCTCTGTTCTTTAAATGTGAGAACTTCCAAAAATCGGGTTCATTTAAATTCCGCGGTGCACTTAATACCGTGCTGCAACTTGGGGAGGATGAAATTCAACGGGGGGTTGCTACACATTCATCCGGAAATCACGGGCAAGCGGTGGCCAAAGCAGCAAAGACTCGCGGATGTAGATCGGTGGTTGTGATGCCGGAAAATGCTCCAAAAGTGAAGGTTGAAGCTGTAAAAAACTATGGTGGCGAGGTGGTATTTTGCAAGCCAACCCTGGAAAGCAGAGAAGTTACACTTCAGGAGCTTGTTGAACGTGAAGGACTCGTAGTCATTCACCCGTTTGCAGATCCACGCGTGATTGCCGGCCAGGGAACGACTGCTCTTGAGTTAATGCTTGAGGTTCCAGATCTGGATTTAATGATTATGCCGATTGGTGGCGGTGGGTTAATATCGGGGTGCTCTCTTGCGGCATACAATAGATCGAATATACTCAGGGATGCTGTTTTCAAAGAAGATCTACCGAATACTGAAGATATACCGAATGTAGAACATCTACCGAACCCTGGAAAAACATCGCAGACAGGCAAAAGCAATCCCGGCATTCGCATTATTGGAACCGAACCCAAAATGGCCGATGATGCTTCCCGTTCTTTTCATTTCGGCATCTATACAACAACAGGCAATCGGCACACTATTGCCGACGGATTACGTGCAACCATCGGAAGGATCAATTATGATATGATACGTCGATACGTAAACGATATCGTCACCGTGAAGGAATCTGCCATCATCCACGAAATGAAAACCTTTTGGGAGCGAATGAATCTTATTATCGAGCCCTCCTGTGCCGTTCCACTTGCTGCGCTTCCATTACTGGGTGATGAGATTCGCAATAAGCGTGTGGGAGTCATCATTACAGGCGGAAATCTGGATCTTAATCATCTCCCATGGATGCAGGAGAACGAATGACCCAACCACATTCCCCGATTCACTTTATTCAGACACCCTCTGCACTGGAGAACCTATTAAGGGTGCTGGAGAGGGCAGAAATGTGTTCAATCGACCTTGAATTCGATAAAAATTACCATCGGTACGGATTCAACCTATGCCTTTTACAATTGGCTACCGGAGGTGAGTGCTATTTGGTTGATCCGCTCCAAAAAGAGTTAGACCTATCTCCTCTTTTCCGTCACTTAGAGCGTCGGGATCTCAAAAAACTTGTATTTTCGTTTGGTGAAGATCTCCGGCTTCTTCAATCACTTGGATGCCGACCGGTGAATCTGATCGATCTGAACAACTATGTCCGGCTACTGAACAACCCGCAGCGATCCCTTTCGAATCTCCTTCTGGAACATCTTGAACTGGATCTTGATTCCGGAGAACAGCTCAGTAACTGGTATACGCGTCCTCTATCCCCCAGCCAGATTCAGTATGCAGCTAATGACGTTTTCCATCTTGGCCCTCTCTACAATCTGTTCCATCCACTCGCTGAAAAAAAGGGTGTACTAGACTGGGTACAGCAGGAAAATCGTGTGGCCGAGGAGAAGGATTACACGAAGGCCGATCAGGAAACTCTCTTTAAAGAGAAGGATCAGAGTCAGTTTGATGAGTATGCATGGTATCTGTACAAAGCATTACTGATATGGCGGGATCAACAAGCCAAAGCCATGAACCTGCCGGCTTTCAAAATCATGGATAAGTCGGTATTGAGCGATCTGGCAAGAGAGCCGGACATGTCTACAGTTTGGACTACGAAACACGGTGTTCATCCGAGATTTCGAAGCCAATCCTATCAAGCCGAGCTTAACTCGATCTTGTCGAAGGCACAAAAAGAAGCAGATACAATGGGGTTGTCCATAGATCGTCCCGCTCGCCAAAAACCCGATCCCGAACTGTTGAAACAGATACGAAAAGAGCAGTCTCTGATTAGCAAAGCGAAACGAGGTTTATTTACACCCGTGAAACGTCGCATAAGCCAAGATTATGGGGAGGAGACAAGTACGTTTATTTTCAGTAACCGGATTATTACCGAGTTTGTTCGATCGAATCCGGATGAGATGCTTCCCTATAAAGTGGATCTTCTTCGAACGTATGCGTCACAGCTTCGGATCCCTGTGGAAAGGTACTTAAAATTACCGCCGAGTTCTTGAATTCATGAAACTATGAATTCATAATCTCTTATTTGCACCCTACGGACGAAGTCTTCCCAGCATCCTCGGAAACGGTATGGTTTCACGCACATGAGAAAGCCCGCAAATCCACGCCACCGTCCGCTCCAGCCCCAATCCAAATCCGGCATGAGGCACCGATCCGAACCGACGCAAATCCAGGTACCACGAAAACAGATCCTCTGGGAGATCATGCTCTGCAATGCGCTCCTTCAACAGCTCAATCTCATCCTCGCGAACACTTCCACCGATAATCTCACCGTATCCCTCCGGGGCCAGAACGTCCAGCGCCAGTGCTACACTTGGATCCTCCGGATCTCTCTTCATATAAAACGCCTTCACTGCAGCAGGATATCGGTGCACCATTACCGGCGTATCAAATTGCATCGTAAGTACCGTTTCGTCACTCCCTCCAAAATCGCTCCCCCATTCAAACCCGGCCGCCGATTCCTTCCATTTCGGAATATTTCGTAGATCTTCCTCTACCTGATCCATTCGCTTATGGATCTCCCGATTGCGCCGATCGATCTGCGCCTTTCTCCATTTTTTTGCCGATCCATGCTCCTTTTGAAGCTCTTCCAACTCTTCGCGGAGCGCAGTTTTCTCCTCCTCTCTTTCCGCCATCATCCGATCCAGCATATCTGCCGTCTTCTTGCTAGTAAGAATCTCAACCGCTTCACTATAGCTAATTCGAACAAACGGCTCCGCTATAGCCTTTTGAAGCGCACCCAGATCGCGTTCCAAAATGGCAAGTTCGGAAGGACAACGATCCAGCACCTCATTAATCACAAATTTCAACAAGCCTTCCGCAAGATCCATGTTCATATCCAGATCATAGAATGCCATCTCCGGTTCGATCATCCAGAATTCTGTAAGATGTCGCCGGGTTTTACTTTTCTCTGCTCGAAACGTTGGACCAAACGTGTAGATTTTCCGGTGAGCCATCGCCATCGCCTCCCCATATAGCTGGCCGGATTGCGTCAAATATGCCTTCTCATCAAAATAATCGGTTTCGAACAATGTCGTAGTCCCTTCCGCTGCATTTCCTGTAAATATTGGGGCATCCATCTGCACAAACCCCTCCTGCTGGAAGTATCGATGAATCGCAAATTGAATGGCATTCCGAACCTGCATCGCTGCCCACTGACGTTGACTTCGAAGCCACAAATGGCGGTTTTCCATCAAAAATTCCGTCCCATGGTCCTTGGGAGTAATCGGATACTCTTCCGCCACCTGAATCACCTTGAGCCCCGTAGCGTGCAGCTCATATCCACCCACACTACGCTCATCTTCCACCACTTTCCCGGTAATTTCAAATGAACTCTCCTGCTTCAACTGCCCTGCTTGCTCAAATAAAACCTCCCCCACATCATCCAATGCAACAATACACTGGCACAGTCCGGTTCCGTCTCTCATCTCCAAAAAATGGATCGCTTTACTGCTGCGACTGTTATACACCCAGCCTTTCAGGGTTACGATCTCATCCCGGTGGGAATGCAATTCACGAATGGTCGTTTCAATAGGATTCATGGATTTCACGATGTATGGCAATCTATCTTTTTGTTTTTTCGGTTTGATGGAAATGCACTATGCACTGGGTAAGAGGCGTGCCTCCGAGTAAGCGGCAGGATCGAAGAAGTTTCCGGAAAACTCGAGTAATTCCGCCGCCGTTACCGTATCGATCTGTTCCACAAGTTCATCCAGGGTTACAAACCGGCCAAAATAGAGCTCACTTTTCGCCAGCCGTGTCATACGATTGCTGGTGCTTTCCTGTGCCAGAAGCAATTTTCCCTTCAGCTGCTGTTTCGCCTCGCTGAGTTCTTTCTCATCTACAAGGTTCGTACGTATGGTTTCAAATTCATCAAAAATCAGTGTCCGTACATGATCTACATACTCCTTGTCCGTTCCGATATAAACGCCAAACATGCCAGAATCTGTAAAAGATTGATTAAAAGTACCGATGGAGTAACAATAGCCGTATTTCTCGCGGATGTTTTGATGCAACCGGGAACTCATTCCACCACCCAACAGTGTGTTGGCCAGAAGTAATGCGTACTTGTCTGCGTGATCATAATGGAGGGAGCGCCTGCCAAGAATCATATGGGTTTGCTCGATTTGCCGGCTCTCCTCCAGTTCAAAATGAACCTCATCTGAGAGCGGTTGCTCCTCGGTAATCGTTTCCAGTTGCCCATTTCGATCCAGCAACTCCGACACAAGATCCACAACTTGCTCATGGTCTACATTGCCGGCAACTGCCACCAGAAGATTATCCCTTCTGTATCGCTGTTCCATATAATCGAACAGATCTTCGCGCTGAAATGCCGACACCGTCTCCTGAAAACCAATGATCGGTCTTCCAATTGGGTGATTTTGAAACAGACTAGAGCCAAAGATCTCGAAGATATAATCGTCCGGACTGTCCTTGTACATCTTCATCTCTTCTAAAACCACCTTTTTTTCTTTCTCCATGGCATCCTCTTCAAAAACAGAGTGATTTACCATGTCGGTGAGAACATCGAGGGCACGTTCCAGCTGGGTGTCCAGGCATCGAGAGTAGTAGCAGGTGTATTCTGTGGATGTGAAAGCATTCAGGTACCCACCCACAGATTCCATACTCTGTGCAATTTCAAAAGCAGTCCTTTTGTGTGTTCCCTTGAACAGCATGTGCTCAAGATAGTGGGTTACCCCCGCTAGATTTTCGTTTTCATGACGACTGCCAGTTTTTACCCAGATGCCTGCCGTTACGCTCTTTACACCGTCTATATGCTCCGTGGCAATGGTAAGTCCGGAGGGTAGTGTCGTTTTCTGATGATGGATCGCGTCTTTAGTCATGGCAAGTTCACTAGGTTTTGATTCTTCAATACACGTAAAAAAATTAGTTTCCCAAAAAAAAAGCGCACCGGCCGTGTTCCGGAGTGCGCTTTTGTCTATGGAGATTGGAAACTTTACTCCTCTTCAGGCTTGGGAAGAAGTGCTTTTCTGGAGAGACGCAATTTTCCTCCGTGCTCTACCTTCAGCAATTTCACCTCAATTTTATCACCTACCGCAAGCTCATCCTCTACCTTGTTTACACGGGAGTGATTAATCTCTGAGATATGAAGCAATCCCTCTTTTCCGGGAACTAATTCTACGAAAGCTCCATACTCTTTAATCGCTTTCACGGTTCCAAGATAGGTAGCGCCTTCGTCTAGATTACCAGCAATAGCCTGAATACGGCGTTTTGCGTTTTCCGCTTTGTCCAGACTGTCGGCAGAGATCGTAATTTGCCCCTTACCGGCTTCATCCTCTTCAATCCAAATCTCTGTATCGGTCTCCTTCTGCAGCGTCTGAATGACTTTTCCACCCGGGCCAATCACGGCGCCAATGCTATCTCCGTCAATGGTCATGCGTAAGAACTGAGGAGCATAATCAGAGAGTTTTTCTCTTGGGGCAGAGATAGTTTCAGCCATTTTCTCTAAAATATGGAGTCGTCCCACACGTGCCTGCTCCAACGCTTTTTCGAGTACTTCAAAGCTAATGCCTTGTACTTTCATATCCATCTGCGTCGCTGTGATTCCATCTGCCGTACCAGCGGTTTTGAAGTCCATATCTCCCATGAAATCCTCCTCACCCCGAATATCGGATAGTACGACGGTTTCATCCTCGCCCACGATCATTCCCATGGCGATACCGGCTACAGGTTTTGGCAATGGTACTCCAGCGTCCATCAGGGCCATTGATCCGCCACAAACGGATGCCATGGAAGAGGAACCGTTGGATTCCAAAATATCGGATCGAACCCGGATTACGTACCCGAAATCCTCAAAATCTGGAAGAACCATCTTCAGCGCTCGCTCTGCAAGATGACCATGTCCAATTTCACGGCGTCCAGGTCCTCGCATAAATCCGGCTTCCCCTACACTGAATGGCGGGAAATTGTAATGGAGCATAAAAAGTTTATCCTCTTCATGAAACAGCGTATCTACGCTCTGGGCATCACGTTTGGTTCCCAAGGTAATCGATACCAAAGCCTGGGTCTCACCACGAGTGAAAATCGAGGAACCGTGTACACGTGGTAAATAACCAACTTGTGACCAGATCGAACGGATATCTTCCGGTGAACGACCGTCAATTCGACGTTTATTCTTCAGAATCATCTGACGGAGCTCACGCTTCTCTATCTTTCCAAAAAATTTAGCCACATCCGATGCGGATTCCTCGAGACCTTCCTCCCCGGTGATCTCCTTGATAACTTCTTCACGAAGCTCACGGAGCTTGCCATTGTAGTCCTCTTTACCCAATCCCATGGCAACAATTTCCCTCACTGCTTCCGCTGCCCGGTTTTCAACTTTTTCTTGGAGTGTTTCATTCTCTTGAACCGGTTCAAATGCACGCTTCTCCACACCACACTCTGCTCTGAGCTCCTCCTGGAATTCACAGAGTTTCACAATGGAGGTGTGCGCTGTTTTAATCGCATCCAGCATTTCTGCTTCACTGATCTGATTCATCTCGCCTTCAATCATAATCACACTGGATTTGGTTCCAGCAACGATCATATCCATGTCACTCTGTTTCAGTTCATCAATCGTTGGATTGATAACAAAAGAACCGTCGATCCGGCCAACTTTCACTTGTGCCATTGGACCATCATACGGAATATCTGAGACGTGTAGCGCTGCAGAAGCACCGAATGCACCAAGTACGTCGGCTTCATTTTGTCCATCGGAAGAAAACACCTGACAAATTACCTGGGTATCATTGTAATATCCGGAAGGAAACAACGGCCGTAAACTACGGTCGATCAAACGACTCGCCAGTGTTTCATTATCGGAGGGTCTTCCCTCTCGTTTCAGGAAACCGCCAGGAAATTTTCCGCCGGCTGTAAAGCTCTCGCGAAGATCCACAACCAGTGGAAAAAAATCTTGTCCCGGTTTTGCAGATCTGGCACTCACTACAGTGCATAATACCATCGTATCTCCCATACGAACCATCATCGCACCATCGGCAAGTTTCGCAAGCCGTCCGGTTTCTACAGATAATGTTTTACCAGGTGCGAATTCAATACTCTTAAAATTTTCTTTCATGTCGTTCTGTTTTTTGGATTGCTTTTGCTCTCATCAATGTTGATGGAAGACCACAGCGAGCAAAGAACTGCAGTTCCATAAAAAAAAGGCACGATCGTTTCGTGCCTTATTTAATCCCTTCTTATTTACGAATACCGAGCTCTTTGATCAATTCCCGGTACCGTTCAATGTCACGGTCGGTAAGGTAATTTAGCAGTCTTCGTCTCTTTCCTACCATTTTCAGCAATCCTCTTCGTGAGGAGTGATCTTTCTTGTTCTCTTTCAGGTGCTCGGTAAGATGATTAATTTTTGCAGTCAGAATTGCAATTTGTGCATCGACAGACCCTGTGTTTTGCTCGGAACCACCAAATTTTTTGGTGATCTCATGTTTCACTTCTTTCGTTACGCTCATGTCTAACTATTAGTTTATGGAATGTAATATATTACAGCCATCAAAAATAAGCGTAAATCTCTTCATTTACAACATTATGGATTATTTTTGTGATGTGTACGAATCACATCTTTCACATACTCTTTGTCTTTGAAAAGCTGAGTCTGAATATCAGAAACCGAATTAAATCTCATCTCATCCCGAACACGCTCCAGAAATCGAACCTGAACGTGCCTTCCATAGATCATTTTATCAAAATCAAACAAATGAACCTCCATGGTGCGCTCCTTGCCGTCAAATGTAGGCCGAATCCCAATATTCATCATCCCGCCAATCCATTCCTCGTCGATTTGAACCTGTACAGCATACACTCCATTCGCCGGAATCACTTTCCGCTCATTCTCCGCCATAAGATTGGCCGTTGGAAATCCCAGTGTTTTTCCACGCCCGTCACCCCGGACAACTCGGGCATCAAACCGATAAAATGTTCCCAGTAGTCGTGCAGCCAGACGGCAGCGTCCCTCCTCCTCCAGTAATTTTCGAATTTTTGAGCTACTTACTGTGTGTTCTCCAATCTCTTGACGGGATACCACCCGAACGGAGAACCCAAGTTCCTTACTCATTTTTTTCACCGAATCGATGGTGCCAGCCCTGTCACGGCCAAACTGATGATCATATCCAATCACATAGGAGCTCATACCAATTTTTTCCCAGAGAAGATTTCGGATAAAATCTTCCGAAGACATCAGTGAAAAATCCCGGTCAAAAGGGATCACAATCATATCATCCACCCCAAGTTCGAACAACCGCTCGCTTCGCTCCTGAAGCGTTGTTAGCAGATGAATACCTCTGCTGCCAGGATGAATAATATCTCTCGGGTGCGGGTCAAACGTCACAACAGCACTTCGCAAACCAGATTCGGCAGCCATCGTAACAATCGTACGGATGAGAACCTGATGCCCGCCATGCACGCCATCAAAAGTTCCGACGGTAAGTATACGATTTGGATTGTATTCTACCTGTTCGAGATGAGAAAATGAGCTCATGATGAATCTTCGTTTACGATATGGTAGCAGACTGTATCACACACTGGAGTTGTTCCGGTGACCATGCCTCTGTAACGGAATAGATGCCGGTCTTCGTTCGCTCAAGAGCATGAAGATGAGCTCCACAACCCAGAATCATACCAAGTTCATGGGCGATGGACCGGATATACGTACCCTTGCCGCATCGAATCTTCAAAAAAAGATCCGGCAGCTGAAAACTCGTTAACTCTATGGAATAGATGGTAACATTTCTTGGAGGAAGATCCACCTGTTCTCCACGCCTAGCCTTTTTGTATAGACGCTCCCCGCCAACCTTTATAGCACTATAGATAGGAGGTGTCTGAACAATATCCCCCGTAAAATGATTCTCAAGAATCTCAGAAACGCCTTCATGCGTAACGTGCCCGTAACCTCCGCCTTGTTGAAGCGGAGTACCCCGATCGAAACTTTCCGTAGTTGCTCCCAAACGAATTACGGCCTTATACTCTTTCTCCATCTCCTGTATGTGCGAGATCGTCTTGGTTGCTTTCCCGAGACAGCAGATCAAGAGCCCGGTCGCAAGCGGGTCCAAAGTACCGGCATGTCCCACTTTTTTTACCCGTATCCGTGAACGCACAAATTTGACCACATCAAAACTGCTCCAGCCCTCCGGCTTATTCATAAGCATAACTGCCCCGGAACTGAGCGGAGTGGGCCATGAAGAGATAGGATCAGAAGGTTTAATGATGGGAATACGCAGCATACGTGGCAATCAAGTCAGGCTTCATGATCGCCTCGTTCCGAACGAATTTTTGAAAACAGGGTTTCCATTCGATCTACATACGCGGACGTATCATCCTCAAAGAAGATCAGTTCGGGTATTCTCCGAACCTGATGCTTAATCCGCGAGGCAAGTTCATACCGTATCTCATCCTGATGATCATCGATCAACTTAAAAACACGCTCTGGATCTCCTTGCGGTGCAAATACGCTAATATACACCTTAGCGATCGATAGATCATCCGTCACACGCACCGAGGCCACGGTCACAAACGTCCCGGATGGCTGATAATTCCGTTGCAGAATCTCCCCTAAGTCCTTCTGTAGTTCGGATGCAAGCCGCTCTGTACGAATACTCATTTACGTTCCATGCGTTAAAGGTTGATCCAGCTCTATGAGATTAAAAACTGCTTCCAAAAGTCCGCTTCGTCTCCGAAAAATCACACCGTGGATATCGAAAGTTTCTTAATACCGTTACGAATAAAGTGCCATTACCAAAGCACACACTAGTTAACGTCGCTCAATTTACGTTTCGATTCCACCATGGTGTAGCTCTCGAACTCATCACCCACCTTGATGTCATTAAAATTCTCGATGCTGATTCCGCACTCATAGCCAGACTGTACTTCCCGGACGTCCTCCTTGAATCGTTTTAGTGAATCGATCCTTCCTTCATATATTACAACGCCATCGCGAATTACACGTATCGGGTTGTTTCGAGTCACTTTTCCTTCGGTTACGTAACAACCGGCAATTGTTCCTACTTTCGACACTTTGAAAATATCCCGTACGGATACCATCGCCTTAATCTCTTCGCTGATTTCCGGACTAAGCATGCCTTCCAGAGCATCGTGCACCTCATCTACTGCATCATAGATAACACTAAAGAGGCGCACATCAATACTCTCCGCTTCCGCGAGTTTTCTGGCAGCCGCAGTCGGCCGTACCTGAAACCCAATAATAATCGCATCCGATGCAGAAGCAAGCAACACATCCGATTCTGTAATTGCACCCGAACCAGTATGAATGATATTCACCGATACCTCTTCCGATCCCAATTTCTGTAGAGCACCCGACAGAGCCTCAATCGACCCATCCACGTCTGCCTTGATAATGATATTTAGCTCAGAAACTTCACCAAGAGCCATACGACGCGACAAATCATCCAGAGTCAGATGTTTCACATTCCGAAGAGACTGTTCCCGACGAATCTGCTGCCGCTGTGTGGCAATCTCTTTGGCTGTTCGCTCATCTTTGGGTACTACAAGCCGATCTCCGGCCTGAGGGGTTTCATCAAACCCGGTCAACTGCAATGGTGTGGAGGGTCCGGCTTGCTGAATCCGTTGCCCTTTTTCGTTTTCCATCGCCCGAACCCGCCCAAAACAGGAACCTGCTACAAACGGATCCCCCACTTTCAGGGTACCGTTTTGAATGAGAACATTGGCCACAGTACCCTTGCCCTTATCGATTCTGGATTCCAGAATAATTCCCTGAGCGTTCCGGTTCGGATTGGCTTTCAACTCCAACAATTCTGCCTCAATCAGAACCTTATCCAGTAGATCCGCAATACCCATTCCTGTATGCGCAGATACTTCTGCTACCTGGGTACTTCCACCATACTCCTCCACAATCACACCATGCTCCGACAATTGCCCTTTAATCCGATCTGGATTCGCCCCCTCCTTATCCATTTTGTTGATCGCGATAATCATAGGCACACCCGCTGCTTTCGCATGATTAATTGCCTCAATCGTCTGAGGCATCACCGAATCATCAGCTGCAACCACAAGAATCACTATATCAGTAGCCTGTGCTCCCCGAGATCGCATCGCAGTAAAAGCCTCGTGACCTGGTGTATCCAAAAACGTAATTCTCTTTCCGTCATCCGTTTCCACCTCATACGCACCTACGTGCTGCGTAATACCCCCTGCTTCCCCGGCTGCAACCTTTGTTTTCCGAATATAATCCAATAACGACGTTTTCCCGTGATCCACATGACCCATCACCGTTATGATCGGTGAACGAGGTTCAAGATCCTCAGGAGCGTCCTCTTCCTCTGCCAAAAGTTCATCCGTTGCCTCATCCGCATCCACGAAATTTACATCGGTATCGTATTCCGCAGCAACCAGTTCTATCGCGGATGCATCCAAACGCTGATTAATCGATACCATCATTCCAAGCGTCATACAGGAGGTAATGATGTCTGTCGGACTTACATCCAACAAATCAGCAAGATCACTCACAGTAATAAACTCCGTCACATCAATTACATCATTCTCAAGATCTTCCAGCTCCTGCTGAAACTGAAGCTCCTCCTCCCGATCCTCGCGTCTCTGCTTACGACGCTTTTGACGTTTTTTACCGGCAGCCCCACCCTCCTGAATCTTCAGCAACGTCTCTTTCAGTTTTTTCTCTGCTCCCTCCTCATCCGCTACAGACGACTTTCTCTTTTTCGATTTCTTACCGGCTTTTTTGCCTTTTTTGGCATCAGTCGCTGTATCTGTTTTTGTTGAAACCTGTTCCGGTTCCTCCCGGTCCTTCTTCCTCTTCCGTTTTTTAACCTTCTTCTCTGTCTCAAAGGTTGTTGCAACTTTCCCAACAACTTTGGTTCCCTTCAGCTTTTTAGCCGACCCCCGAATAATCTCATCCTCCTCTTTTTCATCGGGTTGATGAGGTTCGGAACCGGGCTCTTGAGACTCCTTTTCCTCCGCCAGTTCAGTAATTTGAGCATCTTCCTTTTTGGAAGTCTCTTCTATTTCCGATGGTTCAGTCCCTTCCGATGGTTCAGTGCCTTCTGATGGCTTAATCGCTTTAGTAGTATCTGAAACTGCTGATTTTCCAGTGGGAGTCAATACCTCGGCAGGCTTTGCCTCATCTTGTGCAGTTTCAGCCGGTTTCTGATCGGCAGATAATGGAGCCTCAGGTGTAAGATCCTCTGGTTCGACAGACGCAGGTTCCTCCGACAAAGGCTCAAGATCGGCAGGCTCCACATCTGCAGGTTCCAACTCTACTGGTTCAAGTTTGGGCTGTTTTGGTTCTTCCGGTTCCAAATCCACTGGTTCCAAACCTGCGGGCTCAAGCCCCGGCTCGTCCAACGGTTCCAGAAAACTATCAATGGTAACCCGTTCATCCTTGCCAGCCAACATTTGCGATCGACGAGACTCATATTCTTCCCGGGACTTCTCATGTTCCAGACTTTTTACCCGGTCGTCGCCGTACACATCCAGCAGTACAGCGTACATCTCCGGTGTAATTTTTGTATTTGGCCGATTCGCGACTTCAAAATCCCGCTCTCCCAGTGTGTCCACAATTGATTGTGTAGAAACATTGAATTCTGAGGCAACTTTGAAAAGTCTCTTTGGTTTTTCTATCGACATAAGCCTGGTTTTAATCGTAAATATGGAAACGTACTACTACTCCTCTTCCTCAAATTCGTACTCAATCAGATCCATAATTTTTTCCGCGGTTTCGCGGTTGATCCGTTCATTCGTACGACTAATCAGTTCATCCTCCGTGAGTTGCAACACCGCTCGAGCCGTATCGCATCCAATCTCATGCAGGATTGCAATCACTTCCTCCCCAAAGTCCTCTGCAAACTCGCTTAGATCAATATCATCCTCCTCCTCAACATCCCTGAAGACATCAATTTCACATTCTGCCAGTTTGGAAGCAAGCCGGATATTCACTCCACCGCGTCCAATCGCCTTGGAAACCTCATCCGCGGGAACCAATACATGTGCTTTTTTCCCATCCTCCGATAGTTCTACTTTCAAAACACTTGCAGGTTGCAGAGCTCGTTTAATAAACTCGATTGGATCTTTCGTGTAGTTAATTACATCAATGTTCTCATTTTGAAGTTCCCGTACAACAGAGTGAATCCGGATTCCCTTCATACCTACGCAGGCACCCACCGGATCGACCCTTTCATCGTGGGAAAGAACCGCTACTTTGGATCGGTCACCGGGTTCCCGTGCGATCTTCACCAGATCAATAATCCCATCAAACACTTCCGGAATCTCATTCTCGAAGAGTCGCTCCAGGAACATTTCCGATGTACGGGAGATAATGACTGTTGGATTTCCAGCAACCCGCTTTACCTCAACAACCACGGCACGGATGGAATCCCCCTTCCGATAACGGTCTTTGTAGATCTGCTCACTTCGAGGTAACAGCAGTTCCACACCATTATGATTCACCAAAATGTCTTTGTTAGGTCGCACTTGATAGACATCCCCCAGAATGATATCCCCGACCCGGTCCGAATAATCTTCAAAGATGTTATCTTTTTCAATCTCACGGATCCGCTGCGAGAGTGTCTGGCGGGCCATCGTGACCGCTCTTCGGCCAAAGTCCGTAATCATGATCTCTTGGGCATACTCATCGTAGAGTTCCAGATCGGGATCCTGCTTTTGAGCCTCCTCCAGTGAGATTTCCGACACAGGATCGGTAAGTTCTTCTGCAGGTACCACTTCCCGTATGTGCAAAATCTGAATCTCTCCCCGATCTGCATTCAGAATCACTTCAAATGCCTCGTCTGATTCATATTTTTTACGAATCATGGTGCGAAAAACATCCTCAAGAATGGACAACAAGAGATCTCTATCGATTCCTTTCTCCCTTGCAATCTCGGAAAAGGACTGAATGATCAGTTTTGATACGTCATTTTGCATAGTTCCAGTGAATTAGTTTACGAATGAAATACAGGAATAATTTTGATCTCCCTGATGTCGGAGAACAATATCTTTTTTGTTTCCATGGTACGACCCTTCTTCGAAGTTACAGAGATCAAAACAGCATCCTCTAGAACGTCCGTTAGTTCGCCCTGGTATATCACATCTTTCTCGTTTTCGGTGGTACTAACCCGGCATTGTCTGCCAATATTCTTAGCATATTGTCTTACATCCGTCAGTGGCCGATCCAAACCGGGGGAGGAAACATTAAGACGAAACCCTCCATCGATCAAATCCTCCCGATCCAGCCATTCCGATAACTCCCTGCTGATCCTGGAGCACTGCTCGATCGTCACATCCGCATACTCCGAATCCAGAAAAACCCAGAGCTGACCAGGATTGCCCTTCTTGAGCTCAACTCCAACCAGAAAAGGATCCCGTTCCCCCAGATACTCTCTGCAGGCGGCTTCAATGGTCTGTTCGGTTGTCGTGGATTGCATCATGGGCTGCATGAAGGATGTTTCCAAAAATAATACATACAAAAAAAAGTGAGAACCTCCCTGGCGCTCACTTCTTAGAATTGGAAAATACGCAGAAACCAAGTAAAAACAAACTGTGCGATCCAGTCGAAAGAACCTTCTTCCGTCATCCCGTTGGAAGTAGTATCTTCCCTTCGTTCACGAAACTCACACGCTTTTCCTATGAAACTTTTCCGCATACCAGTACACATATCATCGGTCTTAACCGCTTTTTCATCACCCCGAACCCTACTCCACTTCGCAAACATTCCTTTTTTTTTCGGGTTGATGGGATTGCTTTTTCTAAGTGGATGCTCGGGTGAGAAGCGCCAGGTACCAACCTTACAGCAAGATCCTGTACTTGAGTTTGTGGCGGAAGTGATCTTTTATGATGATGCACAGCAAGAGATTACGCGTATTGACGCTGCTGTTGCGGATGATGATCGTGAGCGAGCCGCCGGGCTGATGAATGTGCGTTCTATGCAGGATGATCAGGGGATGATCTTTTTGTTTGAGCAGGAGCAACCACGAAGTTTTTGGATGATGAATACATTTCTTTCGCTGGATATCGTGTATGTGAATGCGGCAATGGAGATTGTGCGGATCCATCGGTACACAACTCCATTTTCACAAGAGGGGATCTTATCGGAGAAACCAGCGAAATATGTGGTGGAGGTGAAGGCCGGTTTTACGGTGGTGCATGACATTAATGAGGGAGATTCCATCTCATTTTCGATCAGGGACCAGGGATAGCACTTATCCGTTTTGCAACCATCGATCTGCGACGGCTTTCACGGTTTGGGTGAGTTCTTCGAGTGTTCCGTTGTTCTGAATTACGTCATCTGCCAGATGTGAAAGGGTGCTGAAA
>Ga0075481_10000217_pt1 | contig 19896 bp, 19 predicted proteins | sample DEB08_DNA_11_FD_76337 | JGI IMG/M metagenome (GOLD analysis project Ga0075481, IMG submission 76337) | Aqueous microbial communities from the Delaware River and Bay under freshwater to marine salinity gradient to study organic matter... | ecosystem: Environmental > Aquatic > Marine > Coastal ... | reverse complement strand
CCTTTTCTGTCGCCGACTGGCTGGCAACCGCAGCGCGTGCCATGTCTGATTGCCGGCGTCGGGGCCGACGCATTCTGTTGGTTGGTGGCACGCCGCTCTACCTCCGCTGTCTCCGTGATGGCCTCGATGACCTCCCAGCCAGCGACGAAACACTGCGGACCAGGCTTGTCGCTGAGGCAGCCGCCAAGGGCAGTGGGCCACTGCATGAGCGACTGGCAGCAGCCGATCCTCTCCGCGCCGCCAAGATTCATCCCAATGACACCAAGCGGATCATCCGCAGCCTGGAGGTGCTTGAGGCAACCCACCAGGTTCAGCCGCAAACCTGGTCGTCTACTGACCGGCCTCTTTTCCCCTGCCCGCTGATGGTGCTCGACACCCCCCGCAGGCTGCTTAACGAACGGATTGACCGGCGTGTCGATGCCATGTTCGCCCGCGGTCTTCTCGAGGAAACCGCAGCTGCCGAAGCCGCAGGGGGAATCGGTCAGGTGGCCGCCCAGGCGGCAGGTTATGCCGAAGCCCGTGATTGCCTGCAGGGCCGCATCAGCCAGGCTGAGGCAGTCAGTCGCACAAAACAAAGAACTCGTCAGCTCGCCAAACGCCAACGCACGTGGCTACGCAGCTTTCCAGACGCAATCTGGGTCACGGGGTGACCGCAACCACGATTCTCTCAGCGGCTGCCTGCCACCAGGACGTCTGCAAGCAGCGCTGCTGCGCAAATTCCGTGCCAAAGGCTTTCAGATGCTAGCACCTGATCTGCTAGCACAAGACCTTGTGGTGGCAGTATTGCTTCACCACAAAATCGTAAAAATCCTTGTCTTGATTTTGCAGGGCGCTATCTTCACCGCCGTTGCGTTCGAGACTGTCGCTCAAGGATGGGTGGCACGACCGCATATCAGTGTTGCTTGACAAAGGACTTTTCATGGCAGCCAAACCGGTAATCGGCATCAATATGGACTTCCGCCCCAGCCGCAAGGAACATGCGGCCCTCTCGTTTGTGGCGGCTGGCTACTACGACAACATCATCCAGTCGGGAGGAATTCCCGTCATTCTTCCTCCCCTGGAGGACGAAGAGGATTTGATGCGTCTGCTCGACACCCTCGATGGCGTCGTGCTCATCGGCGGTGCCGATCTCGATCCACGACGGGATGGCTATATGCCGCATCCAGCAGTGCGGCCGCTGGACGAACGCCGCGAAGACTTTGACCGAATGCTCGCCAAGCATGTCTGTGCCCGCCACATGCCCGTGCTGGCCATTGGTTGCGGTATGCAATTACTCAACATCACCGAGGGTGGAACGCTGTTTCTCCATCTCCCGGAAGATCAGCCACAAACCATCCCCCATAAAGATCTTCTTGACCCAGCTCACCGACATGGGCTTCTGGTTGAGCCCGATTCAGCGATGGAGCGGGTCTATGGCGATGGTGAAATCCGCGTCAACAGCATGCACCATATGGCCATCGACGATCTGGCCACTGGCTTCCGGGTCACCGCCCGCTCACCCGACGGGGTCATTGAGGCCATCGAAAGCCAGACCGAGGGCTGGTTCGCGATTGGCACCCAGTTTCATCCTGAGGCTGAGTCTGCCTCCGCTCTCGATGCCAAGATCTTTGAGGAATTCATCGTCGGCATCACGGGTGAGGTGCCGGCCATGCGACTGGTCGCCTAGCAGTCACAGAAATCTTTTTGCTGCTCAGCCCGCCGGCCACTTCCAGGTGACCGGCGGGCTTTTTTGTGCCGCCAGCTCCTCGCCAAAAGTTTTCTGATGACAAGAACCAGGGCACCCTTGCCCTGCTATGCCGCGGCCGTTGCAATCGGAACAACCAGTTCCCCTCTCTCTAACCGCGATGACTCCCTTTTCCGCACCTGCCCCGAGAGCATGGTGAATAATTCAACGGACGACGACTGTCCGCGAGACTCCGCCACGCCGTGAACAATCGGCATCGTGGCTGGCGACCATCGCAACCACCTTGGCTTCCGCGTGCTCCCTCATGCTGACTGACTACGACCTCCACCTGCTTGGCGAAGGCCGACACTGGAAGAGTTACGAGAAACTCGGTGCTCATCTTCAGCAGGCCGCTGGAGTGGCTGGGGTTTCCTTTGCCGTCTGGGCCCCGAACGCCCAAGCGGTCAGCGTGATTGGCGAATTCAACGGCTGGGATGGCCAGCGGCATCAGATGCGGAAACTGATTCCCTCAGGCATCTGGGAACTGTTTGTTCCAGGCGTTCCTGCTGGGGCCAGCTACAAGTACCGTGTGCAGACTGACGAGGGCGTCACCGACCGCGCCGACCCCTATGGCTTTGCGGCTGAAGTGCCGCCGCAAAATGCCTCGCGGGTGACGGATCTCACAGGGTATCACTGGCAGGATGCTGACTGGCTAGAACAACGTGGACGCAAAGATTGGCTTGCCGAGCCGATTTCGATCTACGAAGTGCATCTAGGCAGCTGGCGGCGGCCAGGAGATGAACCGGCGCGTTGGCTGACCTACGCCGATCTTCAGCGTGAATTGGTCCCTTACTGCGTTGAGATGGGATTTACCCATGTCGAGTTCCTGCCTCCCACCGAGCACCCACTTTCTGCCAGCTGGGGCTACCAGACCATCGGCATGTTCGCCGCGACCAGCCGATTCGGCTCACCGCAGGATCTCATGGCCCTCATCGACAGCCTGCATCAGGCTGGAATTGGCGTCATCATCGACTGGGTTCCTGCCCACTTCCCCAAGGATCAGCACGGGCTGAGGCGGTTTGACGGGACAGCACTCTACGAACACGAAGACCCGCGACAGGGAGAACACCCCGACTGGGGCACGCTCATCTTCAACTACGGTCGCAACGAGGTCGCCAACTATCTGATCTCATCGGCGCTCTTTTGGCTTGACCACTACCACATCGATGGGCTGCGGGTCGATGCGGTCGCCTCAATGCTCTATCTCGATTACAGCCGCAATGAGGGCGAGTGGCTCCCCAACTGCTTCGGCGGCAGAGAAAACCTTGAGGCGATTGAGTTCCTCAAGCAATTCAACATTCAGGTCCACCACCACTTTCCTGGTGTCCTTACCATTGCCGAGGAGTCAACCGCCTGGCCAGGAGTCTCACGGCCAACCTACACCGGCGGCCTTGGCTTCAGCCTGAAATGGAACATGGGCTGGATGAATGACACCCTGCGGTACATGCGGCATGACCCGATCCACCGCAAGTATCACCACGATGAATTGACCTTCAGCCTCATCTATGCGTTTCATGAAAACTTCGTCTTGCCGCTTTCACACGACGAGGTCGTTCACGGCAAGGGGTCTCTGATCGAACAGATGCCAGGAGACCGCTGGCAGAAATTTGCCAACCTCCGCCTGCTCTACGCGATGATGTGGTGCCACCCGGGCAAAAAACTTCTCTTCATGGGAGGTGAATTCGGCCAATGGGCGGAATGGAACTTTGACGAAAGCCTGCAGTGGCATCTCTTGGAACACGAGGACCATCGGGGACTATCACGGTCGGTAGCCGACCTCAACCAGATGCTCCAAGCCGAACCGGCCCTGCATGAAATCGATTTTGAAGGCCGTGGCTTTGAGTGGATCGACTGCAATAACTGGCAAGAGAGCGTGCTTGCTTTCGTCCGCCGCGGGGCAACCCCGACAGACCAGCTGATCGTCATCTGCAACTTTACCCCAGTACCGCGGCCTCACTACCGAGTCGGCGTGCCACTGGCGACCGAGTACATGGAACGCTTCAACAGCGATGCCACTCCCTACGGTGGCAGCGGCGTCGTCAATCAAGGCCCCCTCGCTGCTCAGCCCGTGCCACACCATGGCCGACCGCAGTCGGTCGTGCTGACCGTCCCGCCGCTGGCCGCTCTTGTGCTGAAACCGATCGTGGCGTCTCCGTGATGACTCGCCGAAGGCTTCTTAGCGTGCTGGCCGGGGGTCACGTTTCCAGGTAAGCCCAGCCTGGGTTTCGAGGCCATCAATCCAATCGGTAAAGACCTCGGCAAAGGCCTGCTGTGCAACCATGGCAATTCTGCGTTGGTCGCCTTGGGTTTCGGAGAATCGCTCCCGCAACTCGGCCTCAGCCGGCTCATGGGCAATGACCCGCAGGGCATAGCAGAAGGTCTGTGGCTCGTTGAAGGCGGTTGTCCCGGCACCGGCTGGTGTGGTGAAGACAGCCTGCATGAGAGCCTCTCCTGGCATGACAAGGCCACTGGGTGACGAAAGCAGTGGCGGTGCACCAAATCCGGCCGCCCCTTCGGTCAACCAGGTAAAGGGGCCAACCGTCAGCACCTGCTCTGCAGCTTCTTCCCCGACCACATCCCCAACCACATCCTTGAGCGATTTTTCTCCAGCCGTGGCCACAAGCTCAGCCGCTCGTTTCTCTGCCTGAGGTCTGGCGGCAACAATTCGCCAGGCTTTTTCAACCGTCTCCCGGGCCTCAGCAAAGGTTGGCACACGCTCTTCGCGATCATCTTGCTTCCAGGAGAAGTAGCGGTTCCCCTCGGCATCTCGTGAGGTGATGGGCCGCAGGGCAATCCCCCCTTCACCAAAGATCATCTCGACCCAACGCTGCTGCCGGATACCAAACCGGCTGCCAGGATCAGGCACAAACTCAAAACTACTGCCAATGCCTCCGGCGGCCACGGCTGCCGGCGCTGCAATCCAATCAGACTCAGCAGCGACCAGCCCCTGCTTGGCGGCAATTTTCTCGATGTCTGGGGCGGCCGGCTCGGCCGTTCCGTCCTGGCCACGTGCCAGCCAGACAGCCCGGTCTTCAGCGTACGCGGTCAGATCAGCGGCTAATGCCGAAAAGACAGCATCGATGCGGGCGGTGGCCCGCTCACTGGTGAGTTGCTGCCGAATCTGATCGGCCACCTCTTCAAGCGGCTGAAAGGTCATCTCTGGCGGAGGGGCTGGCGTTGCCGCATCCTTCGCCTCAGCCGGAGCGGCAGCCGCTTTTTCGGCTTCGGGTGCCGGCGGCTCCTCGGCCACCTGCTCAGTCGACGGCTCCGCGGACTCTTTAGCAACGGCCGAAGTCTCAGTCGGCTCGGTGCCGTCGCCAGCATCCTGCAGCACCACCGGCATCACCCTGAGCCGACCGCGAGAGGCCGCCCCACTGTCCGTTGCGGCAGCGGGTTCGGCCGCTGGGCTGGACTCTTCGGCATCGGCTTCAGCTGCGGCAGGCTCGGCTGACTCAGCATCCGCGGCGGGGGCCTCTGAGTTGCCTGGGCTCTCTTGGGCACCCGCTTCCGGTGTCTCGGCTGGGGGCTCCGCTGTTGTGGCCGGCTTGCTACTGCGGAATCGAGTCTCTTTATTTGCCTCGTAATACGCCTTCACATCCGCATCGGTAATGGTCTTGGCCGCCTCTTCCTCAAACTTCTTCTGCTCTGCCATCAAGGAGGCATAGCGGATGCGATGCGGCTCTTTAAACCCTGGGTCAGGGCTTCGCGCGACCGGCAGGCTGTCTTTGTAGCGTTCAAAAAATGTTTGTAATTCAGACTCAGCCGGCGCCGGCACCGACACGGCAAAGTCTTCGACAGCCACAGGGAAGGCCTCGACCGTGGCAGCCTGCTCAAGCCGCTTGTAGAAATCCCACCGCCAGCCAGGGGGATCGCCGGAAAACCCTGTCTGGAACAGAAGCAACATGTTGCGGGCCACGAGTGCAGTCCGCAACGATTCAAAGAGATCGCCTGCCGAAACCGGAGACCGTCCGTACCGAAGGCTGGCAATCATCGCGTCAAACTGGTTTTGCCGAACCATGTTGTTGGTCCAGATGGCCAGGAATTCGTTGATGGAGTTGTTGCTGACAACCATGCCGAGCTGGTCAGCCTCACGGGCCAGGATCATCTCCCGCACCAGCAGTTCCTCCCCCTCTGGGAAGGTCGGCAGCCGTGATGGATCCCGCCCGGCGGCAGCTGCCGCCTGCATGAGGAACCGGTTCGCAAGCGTCCGCAGCGCCACCGCCCGATCAAGCTCCGCCTCGCGGATCTCACCCCCGTTCCAGGCAGCGACAATGGGGTCAGCCGAGGCCTGCCCGCCCCCCATCTGCAGGATCGGGGGCAGCACGAAAAAGGCCAACATGGCGAGGATCGCCACGGCCACGAGCATCGATTTCTGGTTTTTCCTGAAGAATTCGAAGGATCCGGCCATGAAACCGCCTATTCACGAGTATCTCGGCGACGGAAACCACCGAGACTTGACAAAGAGAGAGAGGGGAGGGTAACGCTGGAGACCCCGTACAGGGTCAGGTCGCAGATTGTAGCGCCCACCGTCTGTGCGCCAATCCCGATCTGAGTCGCCCCCAAATCGCCCCCTCTATCCCAACCCGCATTCCGACTTCCCCCGACTTTCCCCACCGCGAAGAATCATGGCCAAGAAAGCCGCCAAGCGAGCCCGCAGTAGTAGCCGATCGACGTCACAGGCGACGCCTCGGGGCGATTATGAACTTGTCATTGTCGAAAGCCCAGCCAAGGCGAAAACCATCGAAAAGTACCTGGGCCCGGGCTTTGTTGTGAAAGCCTCGGTTGGCCACATCCGGGATCTGCCCAGCCGTGCCCCCAAAGGGACGAAACAGCTGGTTCCGGGGGTGGACCTCGACCACGACTTCGCCCCCACCTATGAGGTTGATTCAGGAAAGAAAAAGACGGTCACCGAACTCCGCAAACTGGCAAAGGGAGCCCGCGACATCTGGTTCGCCACCGACCTTGACCGCGAAGGGGAGGCGATTGCCTGGCATCTGGCCGAAGAGCTCAAAGTTGACCCCAACTCCGCCAAACGGGTGACCTTTGACGCCATCACGAAATCGGATGTGCAGCGAGCCTTCCAAAACCCCCGCGGCATTGATATGGCCCGCGTCGAAGCGCAGCAGGCACGTCGGATTGTTGACCGGATCGTCGGCTACCAGGTTTCCCCCATTCTTTGGAAGAAGGTCGCCTCTGGCCTGAGCGCGGGTCGTGTCCAGAGTGTGGCAGCTCGACTCGTTGTCGAACGGGAACAGCAGATCCGGGCCTTCACGCCTGACGAGTCGTGGGAAATCTCCGGCTGCCTCAGCTTTGACGTGACTGCCGCCGGCCAGCTTCACACCGACTGGACCAGCTTTATGGCGGAGCGGGACGACCGTGGCCGTCCCCCCATTGTTCGGCAGCGGATGGCGTGGCTGGCAGATCGTCGCAGCCTTTCCGCCGAACTCGTTGAAGTCGGCGGGAAGCCGCTGAAGATCCATGCCGACAAGGCGTCGGCGGATGATCTGGTCGATGCCGCCGTGACGGCCGCAGAAGCAGCCGGCCTCCTCGACGTTGAGATCGATCGTCAGACTGACCCCGACGGCAAGGGACGGGCACAGCAGACCGTCATGGTACGTGGACGCCCTGACCCGGCGGCCCGCTATGCGGTCGTGGCCATCGACGTGACGCGGACGAAATCGAAGCCCTACCCCCCCTTCATCACCAGCACGCTCCAGCAGGCAGCCAGCAGCCGGCTGGGCATGTCGACCGATCGAACCATGCGGGTTGCCCAACAACTCTACGAGGGGATCGATCTGCCTGGCGAAGGCCGCGTTGGCCTGATCACCTACATGCGAACAGACTCAACCAATCTGTCTGGTGAGGCCATCAGCATGGCCCGGCGGTACCTCGAAGAAAAACTTGGGAAGGACTATCTCCCGGAAAAACCTCGCTTCTACTCCAGCACCAACCAGAGCGCCCAAGAGGCACACGAGGCCATTCGGCCGACTGACCCTTTCCGCGAACCCGATGCCATCGCTGCTGCCCTTACCGAAGAACAGTTGCGGCTCTACCGGCTTATCTGGCAGTCTTTTGTCGGCTGTCAGGCCACCGATGCCGAGTGGGACTCGACCGCGGTGAGAATGCAGCGAACCGACCGCGACACCGGTGCCGTTTTCAAGACCAACGGCCGTGTGCTGAGGTTCGACGGCTGCCTCAAGATTACCGGCATCCCCAAGGCAGACGGCGATCAGGTGCTGCCCGATTTTGAAAAGGGAACCGAACTGGCTCCTTTCAGCATCGACCCCCGGCAGAAGTTTCAGGCACCACCACCCCGCTACACCGAAGCATCACTGGTCAAAAAGCTTGAGGAAGAGGGCATCGGTCGTCCTTCAACCTACGCCAGCATCATCAATGTGATCGAAAACCGTGGCTACGTCGAACAACGTGAACGACGGTTTTACGCCACAGCGCTGGGTGAGGCCGTGACCGAGTTCCTGGAAGAGGGCTTCCACGATCAGTTCATTGAAGTCGGCTACACCCGGGAGATCGAGCAGGAACTTGATCAGGTTGCACAGGGCAGCAAACCCTGGACCGAGATGTTGCATGAGTTCTATGGCGAACTTGTCCCCAAGCTTGAGTCGGCTGCTGAACTGCCTCACAAAAAGGCTGAGTCGACACCATCTCAATATGCCTGTCCGGAATGCGGCCGGCGGCTCGACTACCGACTTGGCAAGACTGGCCGCTTCCTCTCCTGCAGCGGCTACAACGAAAAGGTGCTTGAAGAGGCTCCTCCACCCAAGCCAACGGCCAAGGGAAAGAAGCCGCGGGCTCGCAAGCCCAAAGAGGTGCCCGCCTGCTCCTACGCCATGCCGGTCGATCGGGATGGACGCCCACTGCTCCCTGAGCAGATCGACCTGCTTTCACCAAACGGTGTTGCGATGGTGAAGCGAACAGGACGCTACGGTGATTTTCTGGTGGAAGACCTGCCACGCCCCCCGAAGAAGGCTGGCAAGAAATCCGATGATGACGCCCCGGCGCCGTTCATTCTCAATCTCGACAAAAAGGGGAACATCAAATTCCCGGCACCCCCGCCAATCGTGACCGACATTTCTTGCCCGAAGTGTGACAATGTCATGAACCTGCGGGATGGCAAACGGGGCCCCTGGTTGGGATGCCGCGCCTTTCCAAAGTGCCGTGGCCGGGCCGCGTTCTCCAAACTTTCAGAGGACGAGCAGCAGGAACTGCGGCGGCAACTCACTGAGCACCTGCAAGGCCAGCAGGAATTGGTGCTCACACGCCGCGACGGGACCACGCGAGTGGAGGATGGCACGCCCGTGGCCGATCTGACCATCGACGGCGGGGTCGCCGAACTGCCGCTGTTTGGCGAATGAGCCGCACCACCTGGCTCAAGCCCATGGCATGTCCCGGTCGTAGGTAGCGGGCATCTCATCAACTGCCACGGCGTGAGCCGTCGCATGGGTGCGGCAGTGGGAAATGCTGACCAGCACACCGGCAATGCCCATCTTTTCGGCCATATCCTGCGTGCCGCCCATCAGTGTCACAACAGGCCTGCCACTGGGGCCATTAAGCACTTCGATGTCACGCCAGCTGATTCCCTGCCGCCAGCCAGTCCCGAGGGCCTTCAGGATTGCCTCCTTGGCAGCCCAGCGGCCGGTGAAGTGCTGCATCGCCATGCGTCGTCTCTGGCAATATTCAATCTCCCGCGTGGTGTAGACCCGCTGCACGAACAACTCGCCATGTCGCTCAATCATCTGGCCGATTCGCAGGCATTCGGTGATATCGGTACCGACTCCCAGAACGTTCATTGTGGCCGCTCCCCAGCCGATCGCAGCCCCAGGCCGCAGGCCTGCCGGGCCCGGTCGAGCACCGCCCCCGCTGCAGTCCGGGCACGGTCGGCTCCGGCGGCCAAGATGGCGTCGATCCGCGCCGGATCGGCAGCCAGTTCAGCTCGTCGCTGTCGGGCAGCAGCAAAGTAATCAGCCGCCGCCTCAACCAGTGCCTTCTTCACCTGCCCATACCCAAAGCCACCCCGTCGATAGAGGGCCGCCATGTCGGCTGTTTCCGCTGGCGTCGCCAGTAACGAAAAGAGCTGGTAGAGGTGATCGTCTTCAGGATCCTTCGGCTCTTCCATCGGCCGAGAGTCTGTGGTGATCCGCATGATCTTCTTCTTCTGCGGAGCCAGTTCTTCAAACACCTCAATGGTGTTCTCGTAACTTTTCGACATCTTCTGGCCATCCGTTCCCGGAACCTTTGCCCCTCCCTCAACCAGCCGAGGCTTTGGCAGCCGAAACACCTCGCCATAGAGATGATTAAATGTGCCAGCGAGATCCCGGCACACTTCGATATGCTGGACCTGATCTTCACCAACAGGAACCACATCGGCGTCATACGCCAGAATGTCGGCTGCCATTAACACCGGGTAGGTAAATAGCCCCGCATCAGCCGGCAGGCCACGCGTCTTTTTATCTTTGTAGGCATGGCAGCGTTCCAATAAGCCCATCGGCGCGACCGTCATCAGCAACCAGGTCAATTCCGTCACCTCTGGAACATCTGATTGCACGAACAGCGTGGCCCGCTCTGGATCGAGGCCTAGGGCAAGCAGATCGAGGGCGGCATCCCGGACGAATCCGCGCAGCCGCTCAGGCTCGCGCACCGTCGTCAGAGCATGCAGGTCGGCAATGAAATAGAAGGCATCTCCAGCATCCTGAAGTTCGATGTACTGCCGGATGGCACCAAAATAGTTTCCCCAATGAAACCGACCTGTCGGCTGGATGCCGGAAAGAACCCGCAGCCGGGCCGGGGTCGTGGAAGGCTGCTCCATAGCTGATCTGTTCTCCTGCGGCATTGATTGATCTGCTCAGAAAAAAGGAAAGTTGCGTTGGCCTCACCGGAAGGGCCAGCCACGCCCGCCTCGGTCAGGAAGGCTTGGCGATCTCGAGGGTGCCAACCACGTCAGCCACCGTCGCTGCCCCCAACTCTGCCAGGGCCGCAGGCAAGGCATCCAATATTCGTGTCGTCACCACTGGCTCAGCAAAACTGGCGGTTCCAATTTGCACGGCCGTGGCTCCGGTGACGAGAAATTCCATGACATCATCGAGCGTCATGATGCCGCCCACACCAATGATGGGAATATCGATCGCTTGCCGTACCTGATGGACGCACCGCAGCGCAATCGGCTTGATCGCTGGACCACTCAGCCCGCCAATCACATTTCCCAAGAGGGGTCGTCGACGGCGCCAGTCGACTGCCATGCCCTGACAGGTATTGATCAGGGTGACGGCATCGGCACCACCTTCAGCTGCCGCCTGGGCGATCGCCTTGATGTCGCTGACGTTGGGCGTGAGCTTGGCAATGACGGGGGTGTCGGTCGCCCCGCGCACGCCGGCAACCACCTCTCGACAGAGCTGAGGATCTGTTGCGAGATCAACTCCGTGGCTGACATTGGGGCAGGAGATGTTCAGTTCGAGGGCAGCAATCCCCGGCTCATCGGCAAGCCGAGTTGCCAACTCGACAAACTCATCGACAGAGCCGCCAGCAATGCTGACAACGACCGGCGCGGTCGTCTCCCGCAGGAATGGCAGTTTGTCGATGAGGAACTGATCAATGCCGTCGTTGTCGAGACCGATCGAGTTGAGTAAGCCAGCAGCAGTTTCAACGGTCCGCCAGGGCCGATTGCCAATCCGCGGGGCAAGTGTGATGGTCTTGGGAACAATACCGCCCAGTCGGTGCAGCGGAACATAGCCCTGCATCTCGTTGGCGTAGCCAAACGTCCCCGAAGCAACCATGACCGGATTGGGCAGGGTCAGCCGACCGAGCGTGACGGAGAGATCGACCGGAACAACAGATTCTGTCGGCGAAGCAGGCATGACGGGGGCAGCTGGATCAGGAGCACAGAGGGAGAGCGAACACGACGGACGCAAGTGAAGGCCGCTTCAGCCAGCAACCTTCCCTGCTCCCCCAGTGTACCCCAGCCACCAGCAGACGCCGGGGCGACGAAGGGGACGGAAACTGGCCCGTTTTTTCCGAATGTCCGGTCTGGCTCAAGCCTGCCGATTTTTCCGCCGATACCGGATAGGGGCGTCTGACGCCACCAACTGACCAGCCTCACAAACCTCGTTGACAACAACTGAGCCCCCCCTTATGGTTCCGACCGGCCGCTTTCCGATGCAGGCTGACAACGCCTCCCCACCATCCCGGGGCTGGTGCTGGGGACAGTTTCACGCGGTGACGGAGTGCTCGAGTCGTGACGAAACAAGACATTGTCCGGGCTCTCTGCGAGCGACTCGACATGCCCAAGGCTCAGGCCCAGCAGGTGGTTCAGACCACCTTCGACGCATTGATCGACAGCCTCGTGCAGGAGGGCCGGGTCGAGCTGCGAAACTTTGGGGTCTTTCAGATCAAAAAGCGGCAGGGCCGCACCGCAAGGAACCCCCGCACGGGCGAGGCGGTTCACGTCGAGCCTCGGAGTTCCGTCAGTTTCAAGCCTGGCAAGGAAATGGAAGATCGGGTGCGGCAACTCGACAAACCCCAAGTCGCCCAGTCCACGCCCCCCCCCAGGCAGCCTGCGGCCCAGTTTGGCCATGCTCCCCCCAACACGGCCAGCGAGCCGGGGTATTCCTGAGAGCAGACGCCTTTTTTTCGCGATTTCTCCATCGCGACCAAGGCTGTCACCGGCTACAAACCTTGTCAAATCAGTCACGGGGAGCGGTCTCCCCAATAAACATCTATCACCCCTGTGTGCTCGGTACTCGGAGGAAGACGGGATGAACGCCCACAAAGCCACCGGTGAAAATCGCAGTATTGGTCTTCGACTTGCCTTGGTGCTGGTCGCTGGACTCCTGCTGTCGAGCATGACAGGCTGCCTGATTCCAATGTACTCCGGCGATCCGATTCGTCGTGCCCAAGAGCTGATCTACACATCAGAAGATCTCCGCGCCATCACCGATGAGTGGGAGCGAATCTGGTTCCTCGACCAGCCTTCCCACATGACGCCCTACCGCACCCACGGCGGTGTGCTCTGAGTGCCTGGCGAGTCCGACGCCGTCACATCAACTCAGAGACGAATTTTCGCCGCCTGCTCGCGGATTTTTTCAAGCGGAACGAGCTGCCCCTTGTTACACCCTGGGCAGGCTGCTGCCGCCTCGTCCCAGGCTGCGGGTGATTTCAAATTCGAGTCCCAGAATGGCCAGGTGCGGCACTGCCGCGGCCGCTCTGCGTAGACCGTGCATCCTCGGGTCTTGGCATCCAGCAGCACACAGTCACCCCCGGGCCGCTCGGTCAAGGACCGGCGGATGCCCACCCGCCGCACATAGGCTTCTTCAAATGCTGCCGGCTCCATGCCCAGACGGGCTGCCATTGCATCGATTTCTGCCTGGTTGACCCAGACATAGCCTTCCGCACCGGTGCAGCAATCACCGCATTGCGTACACCGAAATCGCAGCCCATCGGCATACCAGAGCTCTGAAGGAATTCCTGCCATCGCAATCTCCCATTGGGGTTGTCTGCGTAAGCCTACTGCATGATCGCCACGAGGGCACTCACCACCGCGTCGATATCGGCCAGGGTGTTGAACGGGCCAAACGCGAGCCGAACTGTTCCCCCAGTGGCCGTGCCGAGATGCTCATGAATCAGTGCGGCACAGTGCAGGCCTGAACGTGCCTGGACCCCTGCAATTTGCTCAAGCAAGGCCGCCACCTCGGCTGGTGAATAACCAGCCACCGTGAAACTGACAATTGGTGGTCCCGCCAGCTGATTTTCCTGTGAACCGACAAGCTGCACGCCGGGAAGGTCAGCCAAGCGGGCTCGGCAGGCAGCAGCCAGGCCGCCACAAAAGGTGGCACGTGACTCAATTCCCTTGGCCTGCAGCCAGTCAATTGCCGCCACCAGGGCAGCAGCCGCCGACAGATCGGGGGTGCCAGCCTCGAACTGCTCGGCCAAGGTCAGGGGTGGCGTGAGGGACTCACTGGCCGAACCGGTCCCGCCCAGAATAAGCGGCTGGCATGCCACTCCCTCGCGGACTGAAACCACGGCCACCCCATGCATGCCAAGCAGCCACTTGTGCGCCGGGGCGACGAAGACATCAGCAGCCGCAACACCTGCCGTGATTGGAATCTGCCCAAACGTCTGAGCCGCATCAACCAGACTCAGGCCACCACGCTCACGGGTGATGCCAACGATGGCCTCAGCATCTTGCAGCACCCCCGTCACATTCGAAGCCTGCGATACGGTCACAAGGCGAGTTGCCTTCTGCCATGCCTTGGCGATTTCCTGTGGATCGACCCACCCACCGCGATCACACGGCACCACGGTGAGTTCGATTTCCCCTGCTGCGGCTAACTGGGCCAGGGGCCGCAGCGTGGCATTGTGATCAGCCGCTGTGGCAATCACATGGTCGCCCGGTCGAACGAGCCCGCGAATTGCCTGATTGAGCCCGAGGGTGGCCGACATCGGTAGCGCCACCCGGTCAGCCGCAACACCGAGCATGGCAGCCGCCGCTGAGCGGGCCTGCTGGACGATCTGCCCTGCCGCAATGGCATCCCGGTAGCCGCCACGACCAGCCGCCGCCCCATTATCACGAGCAGCCCGCTCCCAAGCCTGCCAGACTGCCTCTGGCTTGGGCCAACTGGTTGCGGCATTGTCGAGGTAACGACGCGGCGGCATGGCTGCTGGACTGGTCGGTGAACTGGTCGCTTGACTGGTCACTGGACTGTTCATCTCTTGGGCCCTCAGGGGGCCTTAGCCCCCGATCTGATACATCGCCCGTTCGGGCCGTTTGAACTGCTCAGTGCCAATACCATGGCCTGCCTGCTTGGCCCTGACACACGCCGCCAGAAGCTGGGCCACCTGGTCATCGTCACCACCCGAGCGAATAACCTGCCGCACGTCCCATTCCGCCTGCGAGAAGAGGCAGTTCTGAAACTGGCCGTCGGCCGTCAGTCGCAGCCGGTCACAGCGATCGCAGAACGGCTGGCTCACCGGGTTAATGAAGCCGACCCGTCCCGAACCATCGGCGTAGGCATAGTCGACGGCCGGCTGTCCCGAGTCGGTGACGGCCAAGGGCACGAGAGGACCGCAGGTTTCCTCGAGGATCTGCCGCACTGCTGCACCGGTCAACACGCTTTCATTAGCCCAGGCAGCATCCGCATCGAGGGGCATGAATTCGATGAACCGCAAATGAAAGCCTTCTGCCCGGCAGAATTCCGCCAGCGGCACAATCTCGGTCTCCGTCAGGCCTCGAACCGAGACCGCATTGATCCGGATCGCGCGAAAGCCACACTGCCGGGCCCGTGACAGTCCAGCCAGCACCTGCTCAAGGCCGGTTCGTCTGGTGATCTCCACGAATCGCTCCGGAGAGAGGCTGTCGAGGCTGACGTTGATTCGTGTCAGCCCCGCACTGGCCAGTTCTTCTGCCTGCTCAGCCAGCAGCAATCCGTTGGTTGTCAGGGCCACCTCCTCAAGCAGCGGCAAGGCGACAAGGAGTCGCACAAGCCGCGCAAGCCCGGTTCTGACCAATGGCTCTCCACCAGTCAGCCGTACCGTACGAATACCCTGCTGGGTTGCGACTGAGACGACCCTGGCAATCTCCTCATAGGTCAGCAGTTCTTCCCGTGGCCTGAATGACACTTCCTCTGGCATGCAGTAGGTGCACCGCAGGTTGCAGCGATCCGTCACACTCACCCGCAAATCGGTATGCCGACGTCCAAACCGGTCAAAGAGTGCTCCTGCCGGAGGGGCCGCCACCTTCTCCTGGTTGGCGATCATGTGGTTGACACTCATTGGCCCGCTCCGTCCGACTGGTCTGTCGGCTCAGGATGAATCCAGGCTGCCCCAGCTGGCCCGACCTCCTGTTTCCAAACCGGCACCCGTCGCTTGAGTTCCTCCATCAACCAGGCTGCTGCCGCAAAGGCTTCCTGACGATGGGCGGCCGAGACCGCCACGGCCACGCTGGTCTCACCAACTGCCACGCGACCTAGCCGATGGACGATCACACAGCCGGTCAGCCCAAACGTGATCACTGCTTCACGCCGCAACTGGTGGAGTTCTGTTTCCGCAAGTGACTGGTAGGCCTCGTACTCAAGCCAGTCGGTGATGACTTCGCCGGTGGTCCGTCGGGTTGTACCGGTGAAGAGCAGATTGGCGCCTGCCTCATCACAGGCCACCTGTTTGAGCAGGCCAGACGTGTCAATTGGGCCGTGCAGGAGCATCACGCCGTCCATCACTACCCGCCGCTTACTGGAGGAATCACCGCAATCTCAGCAGCCATCTCGACTGTCTCATCAGCGGCAGCATAACGGCCGTCAACCACGATCGCGCTGCGGCTTAGCAGCGGCTCAATCTGTGGAAGTGCCGCAAGCAGCGCAGCCCTAATCCCGGCCACCGTTGGCGACTGTGGATGGAGGCAGATTTGCCGCTGCCCAGCCAGCTGTGCCACGCCGGCAAAAAGGTGAACCGTCACCTGACTCTTGGTTCCGGCTGGAACATTCTGGTGATCTGTCTGGTTCAACATTAGCGACACCTTCCCGGGCTGACGACAAGACTGCGGCAATGCCTCGGCCTGCTTCAAGATAGTACGGCCGAGGGACCGGTGTCACTCCTCACCGTCGTTTCGTCATTCAATCGCCGTTCGCGTTTTGTCGTCACTCACCACTGGCCGCCGCTGAAGACTGACCACGGCGGGCTGCCTGCTGGCGATACTTTTCATGCGTTTCGAGATTAAATCCACCAAACCGCTCAGTGATTCCAGGGCCAGTGTACCTGGCCCCGCAGCGATAGCAGGTGAGACACTCGGGCACCAGGAAAAACAGCATCACGTCCAAGAGTGCCGTACTGAAAAGGATCGCAAACGTAATGATCATCTCGTGATACGCCCAGCTGACGCAACTGAGGCCGAGGCCAGCCACCACGATGCCGACGCCAAGCCGTTGAGGAAAGTTTTTGCGGACAAAAAGTTCCGTACTGGGGCAGACAAGACAGCGGGTTAATCGAGGCGGACCATCAGCCTCACCGGGCACAATGGCCGCAGTGGGAACAGCAAGTTGGCTTCCGCACTGTGAGCAGGGGAATGCCTCGCCCTGCTCCACCGATGTGGCAACGGCCCTCTGGCCGCATTCAGGGCATACAAAAACGACGTTCATGACAGCGACGCCCGAGGAACCAAAACCATGATGCAGGCTACCACATCCTCAGCCACCGGCTTTGCTGCAAGCAACTGCGCCGTCAACTCTCCCAGAATTACTGCCAGGCAGGCCACATAAAGAATGCCCGTCGCGCTTTGCGTGTTGGGAATGTCGAGGGTCTTGCGGCTCATGACCAACAACACCGGCAGACCGACCAAGCCAGCCAACCAACGCAACCAAAGCAGCGCAACGCCTGTTTGGTCGAGACTGACAGCTGAGCCTGTAGCCGCCACCGCGGCTGCCCGCCCAAGCTGGCCGAACCAGCCGGCCCCAGGCTGCCTGTGAACGACCATCTGCCAGCCGACCGCCACCAACACTGCCGCGAGCAGAAGCCCCCAGGCAAGGAGCGTCTGATCGATTGACCGCCTCAAGGCGATGATCTGCATGCCCGGAGCATTGAGGTACCAGTGCCCCAGCAGCATCGCGTTAATGGTAAGCCCCAGCAGTAACCCCGACAGCAGCCGCAGGCCGATCGCGTTAATCTGCAGGTCAGTGGCAGCGGCTGTCGCCACTCCCGCCAGCAGGGCCACCAGGCCACAGCAAATAAGGCCCCCGCGGCGACGTTCCGCATACCAGAGCACGCTTCCGACCCAGGCAATGAAGGCAGTCAGTCCCATCAGCCCAGCGACGAGCCCGAGCCCGGCAGTCCAGGCCAACAACGCCGCAAAGGTTGACAGCCCAAGCAGCACCAATGTGTTGACCCGAAAGAAGCCTCCGGACACGAGCGTTGATGAAGTCAGGCAAAGGGCCAATGCCAACCCGCAACTGAATCGACAAAGGAAATCAATCAACAGCGTCATGCGTTTCCTGGTTCCCGGTGCCCGACTTGTCTTGCCTACCAACTGAGTCTTAGCGTTTGCCGTAAATCAGGGACATGACCTCGGCACGACTAGAGACATTGTCACGGAAAAGCCCCTTCATGGCTGAGGTAACGCAGAGGCTGCCCGGCTTGCGGACACCACGGATGGTCATGCAGGTGTGCGAGGCCTCGAGCACCACCGCTACACCTTTTGCCCCCAGATCATTGACGAGGAGATCTGCAATCTGCTCCGTCATTCGCTCTTGCACCTGCGGACGATGCGAGACCACTTCAACGACACGGGCCAACTTGCTCAAGCCCAGCACCCGACCGTTTGGGATGTACCCGATATGAGCGTGCCCCATGAATGGTAGCAGGTGATGTTCGCAGATGCTGTGAAAGGCAATGTCGCGAACCAGCACCAGTTCGTCGTACTTTTCGGTGAAGGCCTTGCCCAGATGCTGCCGCGGATCATCGTGCAGCCCGCTAAACATTTCCGCATACATGCGGGCGACACGAGCTGGAGTTTCAAGCAGGCCCTCACGGTCAGGATCTTCCCCAACCGCCGCAAGAATTTCTCGCACAGCCCGCTCGATGCGTGGCTGATCGACCGGAGTCTGGTTCCCGCTGGCAGCCGAAGGCCCTGCCGCCAATTCACCGACACATGCGTTTTCAGGAGCGTTCATCTTCGTAGTTTAGCATCCCCTTGCCCGCCGATCCGGTGAGTTTCAGGAGCTTTTTCAGGGACTATGAAAAGCCCCTCCCGGACGGCGGCCTTCTATCCCAGACGGCAACCTTCCAATTCCGGGCGACCCCTTAGACATTCCATCCAACGGCCAATCGGGGCGAGCCGCACCGGAAGAAATCGCCCCAGCAGGTTAGTTCAGGCTGAACGCTGGAGGGAAAGTCCGCTGAACTGGGGCTGCGGACGCCTGGGGGCCAAGGACCTGCAGCAGCATCTCTGTCCGCTGAAAGACGTCCTGCTCCGCAAGCAGGGCCATCTTGACGCTGAGCGGCAGTTCGACGGTATAGGACACAATATCGGTGAGCATGCCGAGGGTGATCTGATTGCCCAGAAGCTGGTCCAACTGGTCATACGAATCTGGGATTTTTGGCATCGCCCGCTTGAACGCCGCGAGCAACTGACGCTGGGCGGAGTGCCCGGCCTCAGCCGACAGTTCCACTGGCAGATGATCATCAAGGATATCTGCCTCGAAAACTCGAAAAGGCTTCTCGGGTGGAAGTTCCACGCCAAGTTGCAGCCGCCGCACACCCAGCAGCAGAACGTTGTAGGTTCCCTCGGGTGTCCGCTGATGGGATGCAATCCGGCAGAGACAGGCCGTCTTTTGCAGGGGCGGCCGCCCTTCGTAGTTGGCTTCCCAGCCCGGCTCAAGAAGCCCCAGCGTAATCAGCCGGTCATCTTCGATCGCCTCCTCAAACAGGGCTCGATAACGAGGTTCAAAAATATGCATCGCCTGCATGACATGCGGAAACATGACGAGGTTCGGCAGCGGAAAGACTCGCGCCAAACCGGCAAACTGTTCGGGTGAGAACGAGAGTGACTCGTCATTCATGATGCCGCCTCCACCGGGGGCGGGTCGAGGTGAATCTCTGGCAGCAATTCGGGGTCAAGATCGATCTTGGGAAAGTCTTCGGTACTCGCTGCCACCTCTTTGAGGCAGGCATCAAATGCCTCGAGGAATTGATCGAGGTGAAGCCCCAAATGGTATGGTCCATAAGCCTCAAGGTAGCCATGGACGCTGGCATGCAGTTTTCGGGCCCCACGAATGTTGCCGTTGCCAAAGTGATAGAGGGCCACCGCTGCCTGAATAAGCCCCTGGTAGAACTTCCGCGAAGGACCACGATAATCAGTCCAGAGTTCCTCCCATACTTCGTGACTTTCGTAGTAGTCACATTCATTGAAATGAACGATGCCGGCGAGATAAAGCGGATGATATTCAGCGGGGTCGGTATGTTCAGTCGTCATGTAAGGCTCCTCTGCCGGAGACGGCGGCGGCACATTCTCTCTCCATCGTAGCATCACCCACCATTTCGCCGACCTTTCCGCCCCCTGAGACACCCACGGCCATGCCTCGAAACCAGCAGCAATCACGGCAACCACCGGGGCCCGCTCCGCCCCCACCGCGGATCGTTCCCAGCCGCGAAACCCTGACGGCCCGCCGAGAGCGGACAAC
>Ga0075481_10000211_pt1 | contig 20181 bp, 8 predicted proteins | sample DEB08_DNA_11_FD_76337 | JGI IMG/M metagenome (GOLD analysis project Ga0075481, IMG submission 76337) | Aqueous microbial communities from the Delaware River and Bay under freshwater to marine salinity gradient to study organic matter... | ecosystem: Environmental > Aquatic > Marine > Coastal ... | reverse complement strand
GGAATCTACCTCGCAGAGATAGAGGTAGAAGGGATACGACAAGTGATAAAAGTAGTACAGTGAGAAAAGGGGCTTCGGCCCCTTTTTTTATTGCATCTGATTCTTGGCTAGGAGAAGCTTGATCTCCTGGATATCCTCCATAAGCTTTTTGAAGTCCTGCTTGAACTCTTTATTGTCGCTTTCAAGGCTGTATACGCGAGAGGAAAGCCTGTTGTAGTCCGCCTGAAATTTGATCCACCCTCCGATTAGCGTACCCGCTACAACGAGAAATTCAAAGTGAGACAGGTACTCTTCAATCATCTTCTAGTTTTTTCTATAGTTCTACCAGCGAAATATGCACCAAAGGCGGTGAGCATTAGAATCTCCAGCAAAGATACATAAGTGTCTTTAACGTTAAATGCCACATTATCAATGGAGTCCACCACCATTGTTATGACAAATACTAGCGTAAGTGTAATCAGGGTTACAGGTCTGATATACTTTGCAAGCTTGACATCACCCCCCATATCAGCCTTCCATCTCTCTGTAACGTTGTTCTGAAAAGCTATCTCTGCGTCAAGCTTTGCCCTGACTTCTTCTGGGTCTATGTCAGGGTATTCCCTGTCAATCAGGTTCTTTACGACACCCAATGCTCCTTGATCTGGAAGCAAGTCACCAACCATATTCAAGACATTAGGGGCTTTTTCTTTAAGCCACCCACCAAGCTTTGTGTCTTTTATTTTTCTTTCTTCTTTCATTCTAGACCTAATGCTTGTTTGAGTGTTTGTTCTGGAATAATACCCGTTGGTCTTGGATCAACGTACTGACCCCGAAGTTCATAGTACTTTGCGTTGAAGTACACCAATATCTTCATCTCCTCTTGCTCTATCATGTACAAAACGTTCTGCTTCTTGATGTAGTCGATGTCGTCGCTTTCCCTGAGATCTCTTCTTAGGGTTCTCAGCTCTTCCAATACGCTTTCGGTGTCGTCAAGTATAGCGTCGAGCTCTTGAACACCCCTGAAGTCCAACCCCTCTACGTCATCGGCCTCGCCCTCAGCGTACTTCTTGACCTGCACCATGTACTGCTTGATCTCATCTCTGTTCTCCTGAAACAGGTCGTAGTCATAAAAATTAGATGCCCCTGCAAGTACGATCTTTGCAAAGGGAATGTCGTTTCTTCGTATGACTGGCTTCTCTGTTTCAACCAGGGCCTGAAGGAATCCCTTGTTGTCTGTAGTCTCGTTGATCGCATTGCTCACAACGGCTGCTCCTGTGGTGGCAAGGTCCACAACGTCTCCAGTAAACTTACCCGCCCCACCAAGCATCGAAAGCATGAGGTAGTAGTATGGATCTGGGTTGAAGTCCATATCCCCAGGAATAAACTCCTTACCTCCAGACATCTCGTTGAGGTATCTATTCATTTCCACAATGAACTCTGGCGTTCTAAATGCCAGAGTGTATTCTGGAACCTCCGTTCCAAATGGGAACTGTTCTTGGTAGACCTTGCCCCCGAAGTATGTAGAGTTGAATGCCACCTCGGAGAGAGGCTTCAAGAAGGTGGGGGCCAGAGTAGACATGGCTCCCTCGACAAGATTGTCTCCGTGACCAAATGCAATAGGAGAGAATGAAGAGTGGGTGGATATCGCCAAGAACATTGCGGCGTCATCTATATCCCTCACCCCAAGACTCACCTCTGCAAGAATGGTACCTAGGTTTGAAAAAAGGTTTATGCCGTACGGGAGCGGAATCTGGACATTGTCACGCTCACCAGTCATAATGATAAAGTTTCTTTGCTTCCTGTAGTCTGGTATGTCCTTCTTGTAAAAGAGCTCATCATCGTCGTCCCTTCCAGAAATCAGGGTGTTGATTACAGTTTGAGCGTAAGACATCATGACTAGGCCGATCCCCATTCTCTGGGCCGATGTCATTCTCGATTTACTTTCTCCCTGAGGAACAGACTCCTTGATGGTGGCAAAGGTTCTTGCAAACCTAGATGTACCCTGAATGGCAGCGTTGAAGAACAGGAACCAAGCATTGATTGACGGAGTAAGCTCTCCAGACTTGTTGAAGTTTACTGTTATGTTCTTGGAGAGCTGAGCGGATCTCTGCTTTGACGCGCCTGCGCGTCGGGCCTCTATGTATGAAGCAAGTCTTACGGCATTTTCAAAAGCTTCGTTTACCCCCTCTACGTACTCAGCAACCGCACCAACCGACGAACCCCAGGCCTTGCCTATCATTTCCCCAGTCTTTGATCTGCCGACTGTCTTGTCGTTCATCTCGCTGACTACCTTGTTGAGGCTGTCAGAATAAGACCATCCAGTTCGACCTCCCGCAGCCTTCCATTCTTCCACGTAGGAGGCCACCTCTGGGTCCATCTTAAAACCGTGTGCGTCCTGCAACAACACCTTAAGTGTTGACATCGTGGTGCCCATAAGTTTTTTGTTGAAGTCCTTAGCATTCAATCCGAGGTCGTTAAGAATGCCCCCCTCTCTGTCTATCTCTGCCGCTGCATTAAACAAAGCAGAAGAGAAGTCGCGTGCAAAGTTGGGGATAAAGAACGCGGGGTTCCATACAGTGTATGAGTTTCTCAAGAAGCCAACGTACTTTGCTGCCTGCCTTGAGGTAAAGTCAAGTGTCTCCACGGTCATACCGTTAAGAGCCCTCGCAAAGTCTGCATTTCTGAACTTAATGAAGTGTTGCTCTCCATTGACTCTAATAGGCACCACGTCCTCTCTAGCCTTCATGGCCTGATCGCTTAGCTTCTGGCCCATAGACACGAACCTGTTGGTTGGGGTGTGAACACTCCACACCGCATCGTTGGGGTTGCTCTTTATCAGATTGTACAAAGACAGCATGGCCTCGTCCTTGCGTGCTCTCTGCACGACGGACGCTGCCTGCATTACAATGTTTCCGAAAACATTGACGCCAGTCTTAGAGGATCTACCTCTCGCCTTTCGGGTAGTCGGTCCATATATTGCCATGCCAGCACCCCCCGTTGGATAGGAGTTGGTTTCTGAATCCATCTCATCTTCAGCCAATCCGTTAAGAGGCACGTAGTGCTTGAAGCGCTTGACCCACTCCTCAACAACAGACCGCTTCTCGAGTCCGCCTTCAATCATGTACTTCCTAGTAAAGGCTACAATCTTGTCGGCTTCTTTGGCAATCAGCCTCATTTCAGGAGAGTCAAGCTCCTCCAGTATATCTTCAGCTTCTTGATTGGTCAGTCCCGATCCGCTGTCAAGCATCTGGTTTCTACCCTTTATGAACTCGTTTCTTTCTACAGCGTGCCTTGCATACAGGAAGTCTGATATTTGCTCAGGTGTAATCCCAGACTCCTTAGCCATGGTGTTAACGACGTCAACCATAGCCTCTATTCTTTCGAGGTCTGTTCTAACCTTTCCGTAGAACAAATCCATGGCCATCTCAAAGTCTTGAGACTCAGGGACTTTAGCCCCCCTAAAGTCCTCTACGTCCTGCTGAAGAAGCAAGACGTCAGAGTACTTGTCCTGAAGCATTCGAGCCACCATAGCTAGACGCGCTCCGTACACCGTGGGAGTGGACTGTTCCCACTGTGTCTCACCGTGATGATGAAGTCTGCCCAGCATTCTTCTAGACTCCAGTGACGCCCCAGACTTGAGATACTCTGCCTTAGTCATCTTTGCTCTCGAGGCAAATGGGATCTTAAGTTGCTCTGCAGAAGCAAAGTTCTCCAGCAGCTTGAACCCTACGCGACCCGTAACACCGAAATTGTAAGCCACCCTTGACTTATTCACGCCCTGTACAAACGAAGAAACATCTTGAGTTCTACCGAATCTATAATTGCCGTCTTCGTCTGTGCTTGTGTCTACTACGGATATAGCGACAGTATCTCCAGGCTTCGCATCCTTAAATCTTGGGTCGTTGATAGCGTCAAGAAACCGTTCTTTAGACACAAATCCGTAGGCAGATACGCCTCCTTGAGGCTGAAGAATTTTAGAAACAAAAGCGCCACGGCCACCGAAACCAAGGGAGTCGGCTCCGTTCTGAACCTGTCTCAAGAAGCTAATAACACCCTCTGAACTTACCTGAAACACATTGTTTTTCTTTTCTATTCCTAGTCCAGTCTTTACAATACTATCGTATGCGTAGGACACGGGAAGGCTTGTTTGATATGTTTCTCTGACCTCGCTTGTGCCTTGTATGAAATCATCGATCTCCTGAACGCTTATCTCGTTCTTAGTGTAGCTGTTACCCATAAACGAAGTAAGCACATTCGCTACATTTTGAGCAGCAACATCGCCCCCCACATCAACGTACTGAATCAATGCGTCGATCAAGATCTTCATGACGAGCGGATTGTTGAATGAGTTTTCTGGAGACAGGACCCTAAACAAGAGGGCGTATTTTTTTCCTTGCGCGGCAGCAATGGCTGCGTTACCTGTTATGTCTTTTGATGATTGTTCATTTGTGTTAGAGTGAACAAGCCCTGGAATACTGAGCGGCCCAGCAGGTCCTCCCAACAAACCACTAACCGCATTATTAGCTGAGCTAAACTTTGATACTCCAACGCCTGGCACCTCCATCGCGAACTTAACTAGACCGACTCTAGTCGGATCAAGATTGTGCGTAGTAAACAGGGTCTCGCTAGGAAGAAGTTCTAAGTCATTAAGACCTTGACCGAGATTAGCAGAGACGTCAGTCGAAGGGGTTCCGTGACCCTTGGGCATGCCGCGACCCGACTTAAGCTTGCTCCCAATCTTTATCATCTCAAGCGGCATCGGAGCAGAGTCCATGGGCTTCCCGCGATCCATGTTCTTCAGAATCATAAGGGCGTGATCAACCTCCTCAAACGTAATCAGGTTGAGATTTCTTTGTCGTCTCTGTCTGGCTGGAGAGTCGTTCGGCAGGAGCTGCCACGCCTGTACACCGTGACGCTCCATACCCTCGAGTATCCTTTGCTTCTTTTCCCTTATTGTTTCGTACTTGTTGTTTGCTGCGTTGAATATGTTCAGGTTGTCCTTGACATTTATCCATCCGCTCTTTATGCCGAAGTCCACTACCGTGGCATTGGCAATATCATCTATCTGATCTTCGTTGAGGTTGAGATCCAAGAACGCCTCAAAGTTTGCCACCGCAGACTTGAGAACGTTTGTCCTCTCAATGTCTGACATGAGCTGATAGCTCAGTACATCTTCTGACTTAGCAGAATAAACCTCGTATGGATAGAAGGCCTCTATGTTTGAGTACCTCTTGATGTGAGATGAATTGTACATCTCTCTGAGTCTAGTCTGAAGAGCGATCCGCTCGTATCTAATGGCTTGCTGGGCATTCTCGACGGCCATGCGCCTGTTTATCTCTCTGGTCTGCCACCCCACGTATTCAGGAACAGGCATAGCGATAGGCTCGCCTGTGCGCATGTCAATTTTTGGCTTAGGCGGCTTGACAGTATACACCTTGCCATCCTTCTCATATCGAATGTTTTTCATTCTAGTGGGATCAGCACCGTTCCCTGTGAGCTTAGCGTAAAGGTTTCTAAAGTGATTGTAATCTTTCACAGTCACAGTCTTTGGCATGCTTTTGGTGTAGTCCATTCCACGTATGCTATAATCCGTGACGCTCATATCATAGTGAAGCTCAGTGTTTTGTAGGTACGTAAACGGTTTCTTAAATGGTCGAGCCTCCATGGCCTCTTGAGACTCATCAACTTCGCTTGACTCTTCTTCGAGTTGCTCTGATTCTTGTGCCTCAATCTCCCCAAGTCGGTGTAGTTTTGCGTTTTCAAATTCGCTTTTGCTGAAGCTGGCATACTCTCCTGTGGTTCTAGCGATGTAGTCCACAAAAGACTGCATCGCAATAAGGAAGTCAGCCTCATTGAGGTTTTTGGCTCCAGTAACCTTAGACAAAATGTTTGCCATTCCGTTTTCCGCAACTATCCCGACAGCCGCCGCCTGAACGACGTGATTGATTATTTCCTTTTCTAGATCAGCCTCTTGGTAATTGCTGTACTCCTCTTGCACCAGGCCAACGATTGCGCCCACCATCTCATCTCTCTGTGCGATAGACATGATCGCATCCATGAATGCCTTTCTTGTTGCCCTGTCGTTTACCAGGCCCTTAAACTTGTAGTGACCCAATTCGTGAACAAGAGCTCTGGTAACATCTCCTATCGACGTTTCCTCGTCGAGGAGAATGTGCATCTCGTCCTTGAGTCCGTTGTCACGCTGCTCCTGTGAGGTCTCCATAAATACACCAAGCCCTGTAGACCCTGTCGTGTTTTCAAAGCTATCTCTAGTCGTGTGGAATACAAGGCTCACCTCCCCCTTCGCATCTACAGCCATCTGCGCGGCAACGTCGACGAGGCCTGCTCTATTCTTGCCGAGTTGCTCGAGTTGGTCAGGAGATATTCTGCTCACATTACCCTCCTGATCTACAGTAATAATGAATCCGCTCCCGACAGATTCGGTTTGCGTTTTGAGCTGACCTCTGTATGGGTTAATGATCGCCCTCCCAAGCATCATAGAGGCGTTGATTCTAGCCTGAGCCTGAACCATCCTCATCATGAAGTTGTTGTCAGTCCTAGCTTTTTTCCATTGATTCTTTTGCTCCTCGGATATTTTGCCTAGAGTGGCGTCCATTCTTGATCCGTAGCCAGTAGCAAGTCTTCCGTCTTTGGTGCGTGCTGCACCATTTCCGTCAATAGTGATCTCTCTTTCGTCAAAGGACAAGGCCCAGTCGTAGAACTTGTTGAGATTGTTTCTCTCAATCATCTCTGCGACGATGTCCCACCTGTTGTTCTCAATCAGGTTTTTGTAAACCTGAGTGTTCTCACCTAATCTTTCCAGCGCCCCTCTAGCTCCAGCCTGTATTATAGCCATCTGCTCCCGCTCCTCTTCTGTGAGCTCTAGGTTCGGAACAACTAGACCCTTCATGGCTGCTAATATATCGTCTTGAGTGAGCTGGACATCCCGACCCTCAAACAATCTTGAGAGCTCTTTCTGGGCCTCTCTAACGTTACGCGCTTGAGCCTCATTCAAAGCGCCAATGGTCTTGTCGTTTTCGATCAGCGACGTAAACAATCTGAGCTGAGCCTGAGTGTCTCGATACTCTTCATTTAACGCAGCCCTCGTTGACTCGATGGCAGTATTGATGCTTACGGATCCTAAACCCATCATGAGACCAGCATACATGCCGATCTTGGCGTCATGCTCCATCCTGTCGAGAAGCTCACCCCCGTCTATTTTTTCACCCCTAGCCATCTGAGTCATGATATACTGAAGACCGCCCGTGGTGCCCTCAGCAACGCCCTCACCCACCGCGTTAATCCCTGTAGTTGCAGTGAGATTTAACAAGAAGTCAGTAACAGCTCCGACGCTGGTTCTTTCTATCGCCTTGCCTGTGGCAAAATCAAAGCCAGTATATCTAGCCAGAGGACCCCTTGATGCGCGTTCGATCAACTTGCCCCCAACCCCAAGACCTTTAACGGCCCGAAGCCCCGACGCAAGGATGTAAAAGTCAGCGGCCTCACCGAGACCCTCTGCAAGCCCCATGCCCTGGCTATATAATTTTCTCTGAGACTCAGACAAACCGTCAAGCTTGGGGTCCAGGTAAGAGTCGTAATAGGTTCTGCTCGCAACAAGGCCGTGCATCCAAGACAACGTAGCCGCCGTACCAGCAGCTACGTTGCCACCCGTGGCCACCGTAGTTAAAGCACCAATCGCGGTACCAGACAGGGACTGAGGCATTGACCTCACGGCTGGCAAGATGTATTCGGAAAACTCTATGTCTCTATCTATCTGAGACCTTATGGCAGAGTAGTCTTCTATCAGATCCCCTTCACTCATCAAGGCCGTATCCCCAAAAAGGTCGACAAGCTTTGCGTTAGAAGAGTAAAAGGTCTTCTGCGCTTCGAGGATTTGATTCTCCTCGTTTCGCAGGTAGTCTCTGTACCTGAGACTTGCCTGATCTTCATCTATTTCCGATTGCGTTTTCTTTACGGTAAACGCAGTTCCATCCTTGATGGACCCACCGCCCACAATCTTGTACTCCGAAGTTGTCAATGCGTCAAAGCTTCCTTCAAAGTCATTTACACCCTGAGCCCAGCTAAGACGCGCATCCTTGAATCTGCTGTTACGATCGCCGACGGCAGAGTCTTCATCAAGCATGAGCTTCACTCCGTCCTCTCCGAAGTAGTTGGCAGCAAGCATAGCCTGCTTGTCTCCGAGCAGATCCTTGTAGATCTTAACCTCCATGTATCTCAGATATTCGGAGTAGTCTCCTGCTGGGCCGACAAACCCAGGCAAAGACCTAAGATCTTCTGGGGTATTTAAATCTATGTTCCGATAGAAAATCTTGAACTCATCTTCGGAGAGTATCATCTCCTCTCTAACCTTCTCTGTAAGCTTTCTGAGCCACACAGTCTCTCTGGCCTTCTTAAGTTGAGCCTCGGTGTAGGGGGTGCCCGTTCTAGCCACCTCCTCTTTTACCTCTGAGTATCTTAGGTTAATCTCATCCATGAGATCCCTTCTTTCAGCGTCACTCATGTCCCTAAGACCCTTGGGGGTTCTAATCTCAAGGAGCTCAGCGAGAGTGTTGATTGCATCAGACTTGCGTCTTATCGCCTCTGCGGGGGTTCCGCCTATGGCGTTGAGATCAGACATGGCCTGGTCCATCACCTGCACAAGGCTGAGCGTCTGAGTCTCTCCAGTAACTGGGTCTACCGTTGTTTTGGTAAGAAGAGAGAGCGCACCGTCTTCTCCCGCGTCTATGTTCTCTGCGAACCAGGCCTCTCCAGCCTCGGTGAGCACACCCTTAGAAATCTTCTTGTCAGAAATGTACGCTTTCTGCGTCAGGTGATCTGGAGTAATGCCCCTTTTGGTGACAAATGTCTCTCCGAATATCTCGTCTGCAGACGGCGTGAAGTCACTGAGAATGTATCGGCCTCTGTTTGTAGTTCCTACGTTAGGAAGATTGAAAGAGTAGTCCTCCGCATCAATCAAATCAAGTCTACTAAAGTCATACGTCTGAGTCTCTGGATCAACGTTTTCTAGAACGTTGTTCAAAGACTCAGGGGTAGACGTCCTGGCCAATACCTGCATGAACCTGTTGTAGTCCTGTACGTAATTATCAGCCTGTATGTTGTAATTATCTACGGCCTGGGTGTACGGGTCCTGAACATCCAGCTTAAAGTTTTCGTTTACAGCCTGATTGTGAGCAATAATTCTCTCATCCTCCGCCCTGAAGGCGTCAAGCTCTTCCTGGGTCTGAAACCCTCGCTCAGGGGGAGTTGGACGCGGAAGACTGTTGTTGTTCCAGTAAACGTCATACGCCTCCTGCATGGTGGCATACGGGAAGTCGTGAACTATGGTAGGTACTTCGGGCTGTACGGGAATGTCAATTCCGTCTCTGTTTGGCCCCGTCCCCATGCTGCCAAGCCACCTTTTGTACTGAGGGCTAAGCAGATCAAAATCAAACGTCGGTTGAGAATCCGAATCGGTACTCTCGCTTTCTTGTGGTAACGAAGGCTCCGATGAAGTCGGAGCTGAGGGAGATTCCGAATCTAAATTTGAATCTGGAAAGACCCCGAAAAAAAAAAGGGTTCTCCTCGGGTTGTTCGAGTGACTCTAGGTAGTCTCTGTTTGTCTCAGACATTTAAAATGATTTTTACAAATATAACGAACTTATTGCTGCTGAGGAAGTGATGCTGCGATCTGAGCTTGCTCGTCGTTGAAGTCCTCGAGGATGTCCATGCCCTTGGCGGCAGCATCTATCTGGTCTTCAATCTTAAATCCTTTCAGCAAGGCAAGCTTGGCAAGTATCGTCATGTACTCTGGATTGCGGACGGCCCTACCATCCTTATCCATCGTTGGCTTAACAATAATGGGAACAGTGCGTTTCTGTCGTGTAACCTTAGCTGCGTCTACATTTAGACCCATAGCAATAAGGTTTTGTCTCCTTGCCTGAAGCTCTGGACTATTCGCAAGCTCTTCGTTCGTTAGTTCCTTGTACATCTCAGCGGTAACGAAGAGATTTTTGTTTACGTCGATACCTACTGCAAGAACCTTATACTGGTCGCTGACCTCGTTGACTCTTGGGTCATCTGGAGTCATAGGCACGTAGCTTCGAGGAACCATAAGGCCTGAGCCACCCGCGCCAGTTGACGGGACCAAAAGATTAGTAATACCAGCCCCGAAGTTTGAGTCATACGACTGTGGACCAGTTTGATACGCAAGAAAGTCTTGAGGGTTAAACGAAACAAATGACGTAAGAGGCTTGTCTCCTTTTCCGCTTCCAGAGCCAGTCTTTGGCTCTTGCAGATTGCCTCTCAAAAACTTCATGGTTTCGTCCACGTATTCTCTGAGCTGAATAGGTACATAGGAACCGTCTCCTGGATCGTTCTTAGCGTCGTTCTGTATTGCTGCAGCTGCCGCAGGACCATAGTTCTGCTCAAACATGTTGTTAGCGGTAGCTACAACAGCTTGGTTTTGCATCGCTGTAGACGTAACCCAAGCGGCTAACTCCGCTTCTTTTTGCTCCATCGTAAGCTGGTCATTCTTTCTAAGCCTAGTGGCTGCAGCAGAGAAGTCTTTTGAGAACTTTCCTGGAAGGAGATTAGCATATGGGGCTGCTGTTGGAGTGAAGTACTCCTTTGCGCCTCGCGTAGGTGATGCGTGAGCTGGTCCGAATTGTGGATTACCAGCTTCGTCAAACAGAGGGTTTCCGTTTATATCTGTGTACTGAGCATACACATCCCCAGTCGATGGATCTATCTGCATGCTAGATGGGTCTATACCTCCTTGCTTCCAGTTTTGAACCTTGAGGTTGTAGGAGTTGATATCGTCCTTAAGCTCCATAGTCTTGTCTGTCCATGGTTGCGTTCCAGACACCCATCCTTCGAGCTTCTCTTTCTCTGACTTTGTGTTGTCTACGTGAGCCTTTAGCTCGTCATACCTTGTCTTGAGTGTGCTTACATCCTGCAGAAACTCATCCCTATTCTTACCACTGTAGTAGTAGGAGTCGATGCGGTCCTTCATCCACTGCTTCTTAGCATTGAATATCTCCCTGTCTACGTCGGTGAGCTTTTCTACGTCAAACCCGTACAGCTCTTTAGCCTGAGCGTCTTGAATCTTCTGCTGCTGAAACTGCACTTGCATCTGCTGTGCTGCCTCCTGAGCCTTGCGCTGATTGATTAGCTGTATCTGCTGATCTACTATATCTGAGAACGTAGGCTGTGGTGCCTGCGGCTTTAGGTAGTCGTAGTATTTATTAGCCATATCCGTTCATTTTCTTTTCGTAGTAGTCGTCATCAAACTGCGGTTCACTGACAAACCTTACAGCATCGTACATCTGCATCAGGCTAGATACAAGGTCTGGGCTAAGCTTAGCTCTTCCAGTCCTTACGGCTTCAAGCTCAAGCGGGTCTATCTTATCGAAAGCCTGCCGCATATTTCCTGCGTCGAACGGATCGATAACATACTCTCCGCCAGTCTGACGTATGCCAGTGTCTACGAGCATACCGTCTTTCCCCTGAGCCATAAGTATCATGTCGTTGGTATCGTGATCGTACTCGCCTGGAGTCTGTTGTACAGAGCCGCCTGCAGCTTGTTGATTCACGTAGTTACCAGATCCGTCTGGCAATGACCCAAGACTTTCTAGAAGATCGCCTATCCTGTACGATCCCTCTTCTTGAGTTTCATCTTGAGGCTCCCCACCCATAGGTGACTTGATCTTATTAATCCAGTTTTGAATATCGCCTTTCTTGTAATCCGAAGCCGCACCGACTGCACCAGTAACCAACCCTCGCGTACCAGCCTGTTTGCGCTGCTGAGCCATCAGGCTTTCTTGCTGAGCCTGCGCCAACTGATTCTCTACGTCTCCGAGCTCCATCGCTTGCTGCTGATAATCCTGCTTGAATCGGTTCAGTGCATCCTCTTGTGCCATACCCAACCCCTGCTGGAACTGCCCTTGCGCCTCTGCGCGTCTCTGCGCATCTGCTGCTTGATCTTGTTGCGTGGCGGCTGCATACAATTTCGTAGGATCTGCTCCAGATTCTAGAGCCATAGCCTGTGCAGCCAGTTGATCTGCAGGGTCTTCTGCTGGACTCTGGAACCCTAGTATCGCTGCATTCCTTGTAGCCTCTGCAACTGTACTAGGATCCATAGACCCAGGAGCACGCATCTCACCTAGCTTAGCTCTTATCTCGTCTGCCTGTGCACCTAGCTCGTCTATCTGACCCTCTGCCTCTTGCTGTGCTCTTCTACCCCCGAAAAAATCGAGCGCACCAGCACCTAGGCGTGCACCAGACTGTCTCATGCGAGCCATTCTTGCTTGCTCGGCCATCTCATCACGCTGTGCTTTGCTCATAGTGGCCATGTAGTAGGCATTCGCTTGGCTTAGACCTCCAGATTGAAACTTAATCATATTGCAAATTTAGTTGTTTTGACCCAAACTGTGGTCAAGTTTAGTTTTATGTTGATCTACGTTTATAGCGTACACTTCGAAGTACGACTCTGGTGCAAACTCAAGGCCTATCTTCATGAAGTCCCCGCGCATGTCTTCTCCGCTAAGTGACGGTCTGTTAAAGGTGAATAGTGGCATAGGAAATTCGTCTGGAATAGAATCATTGTCTAAACCAACACTTCCTAAGGCGTCAGTAATATTTGATATAAGAGTAGCAGAAAAGTCTTCTCCACTAACTGTCGTATTCAAGGATAGCGAGTTCGTATATGGATCGTAATCTTTACACACGTAAAATGGTGATGTCTCTTGTGGATATATGTGGGTCTCTACGGCTTCCAATACATCTTCTTCATAAAGAGGGCCAGAATTAGTGTAAGTAAATGCTATAGGAACGCCTTCTTGGTATTCTTGCAAGGCGTTTTGAAGGTCTTCAGAAGAAATGTCTTCAGAAGAAAAAATATCCAAAACTAAGCTTCTTGAAAGCGTGTAAACTATAAGGGATCCGTTTGGTATGCGCACTGGTCTAGAGTCAAGATACAGCTTGTTTGATCCACCGTTTAAAAACTTTCTGAAATCACCTAGTGTAGTGCTACCTACATACCCCAGAGCTGCATCTATATTGCTTGAGTTCTTCGGTACTTCGGAATAAAACTTACCCTCCATCTTTTTAAACGAAGATGTAGATGATTCTTGATCATCTGCAGTTCTTGTGCTAAAAGATACAGAGCTCGGAGCGTCGCTACCCTCTATAGAGAATGCTTCATAGATCTTTGTAGCGGACGGGTCTTCATTTGACACAACGCTAAATGACGGTGAGTAAGTAGTGTCGTAAAACTTGGAGTAACCCCCAGTGTCGTGCTGCCACGCAGACAGAGAGTTCTGTATCGGGAAAGATATCATCTCGTCACCAGACGTCATGTACTGATTCGGTTCGAATGAGTACTTAGTCTTCCAGTCGAGTGTCTTTGTAGAAAACGCTATAGTCATGTCTAATTATTATTATTCCCCTCCAAAGCCTGTTTGATTATCTCCTCCGCTACTATTTCCTGGGTTTCCACCTCCTCCGTTGTCTACAACAGGAGGTTGCTCAACAGTTGTATCGGTCTGTGAAGAGTTAGCAAGGAAATCAGAAGGTATGTCGATGTTTGGTACTTCAAACACAGGAGCCCCATGCGCATCAGCTGGCTGAGGCTCAGTTATCGTAAGCAAATACTCGTCTTTCTTCGGGTCAAACCCACCTATTATTCTTGCACTCTGATCTGCACTCCTGAACAAATCTCTAAAGAAGGTCTTCATGCCCTTAGCAGAAATATCCATAACACCGTTTGCTCCGCTTGCCCTATATACTTTTCCATCGCCTCTATGCGTAAAGTACGCATTCCCATCCACGAATACAACACTTTCTGGGTTGTTGTCGCACCCAGCCTTGCCTGCGTAGTATCGAGCGGTTCCGAGGAACTTAGACGATGCAATAAGACTCGGTTCGTTGTCTGCCGTAGATATAAGATTTCTGTCTACAGGTATGTGACCAACTTTGTCTCGCTGTATCACCATAATAGAGTCATCGGTATTTTCGATGTACCTAATTTCACCGTGCACAACATCCATGTCTCTATCGATCACGGTGCTTCTGTTGAATGAAGAATATCCGAGCTTAGAGTCCTTGGCTATATCTCTATCCGAGTGTATAAGGCTAGACACTCTGTCGTACTCCATCTCGTTGCTATCTACTTTATTCGGTCTTCCTATTGATTGTGCGTCAGACTTAAACAGGTCGGATGCGCTAGATGCTTCTGTGTATACGCTTTTGAAGTTAGGCTCTGAATTTGATATCCACTCATTGCCTTCGCTTGGGTCATCTGCGTTAACTTGATCAATAGACCCCAATATATCCACAAACTCACCACCTTCAAATTCCCTCATATTTACTGCCGTCTTTCTAAAGTACACATCGCCTTGAGTTATCTCTATGGGGTCGTTAGAGTTGTTATGATTTGCGTGGTATTTATTACCATCATCGTCTTTTTTAACCAAATAAGTAGGACCGATTTCGTAGAAAAGCCTTTTCTCCGCCTCTAGATCTTTGACTGGTCTGTATATCTCTATAATGCAGTTATTGTTCCAGAAGTGACTGTCTGACGATATATCAGAGTAAGAGAATCCAGAATTGCTTGGGTTGTTTTTTACCACAAGAAATAAACCCCCTTTACTTCCAGGGATTGCAGTGTCTATTTCGCCTTGTGTGACTAATGGGTTATCTTGGTCAGCAACAAGACTCTCTATTCCAGCTACGTCGAACACAATTCCTTTTGGATATATTTTTTCCAGAGTGTTACCAGTCGGTCTCTGATAAGATATAACCCTAACCTTATCCCCCTCTTTTGGTTGAAATACTACAGGACTTCCATCCTGAGATCTCGCACCCCACGACGTAGAGTATGAAACAGGACTACCCTGAAGGTAGTTCAGAGATATGTATACTTTTGCAGAATCTAGATTCTGATCTATCGCATTCTCTGACGGTATAACGTACGCTCCTCCTGCGCTGTACTGAAAGAACTCAGATATAGAGGTGTTCTTAGAGTATGCTATCTTGTAATATCTAGCCCAATCTGGAGGCGCACTTCTAAATCTCATGAGTATATGTGCAGGACCTCCGTCAGAAATACCGTTTCTTTCAGATGGTGCAAATCCAGGTACGTACACGCTTGCGACTGGATTTACAGCAGAATGTCTGCCTCTCTCGTCGTAATATATGACGCCGAATTCGTGATTTGCGTTTGCTTTAAACGACCTTATAGTTCCTCCAGAAACACCAGATACAGACGTACCTACGGAAGTTATCTCTGGATGAGGAAGCTTCCCTTTAAAACTAATCGAACCAAACGTTGGGTGGTTTGTGTTGTAACCATCCATGTTGCCTAAATCATAAAGATCTGCATAAAGACCAGAGTCTTCTTGCTCGTATGCGTTATAAACAATGGGGTCGCCGTCAGGTGGAATTAGAGCACCACTATCCAGTACAGGAAAAGGAAACGTCGCAGCAAAAGTAGTTTGAAGCAGTCTCACTGCCTCTCGTGTGCTCTGAGAGAATATGTACGGGAGAGTGGTGGTCTGGTCGTATACAGGAGGTAGCCATGGGGTGGCATCGTTTATACCATCTGGGCTTAGTGCACCGTTTAGAAATTGATATGCAGGAAGAACTTCTTCATTATCATAGTTTCCGTGAAGATCAGGGAAGGGGTCGCCTACATTTGTAATTATTGTTTCTGTGTTTATTACCAGAGGATTCATCGCAATAGACCCAGTATAGAAAGGTCCGTTTGCTACGTAGACAATATCGCATACATTTGACGAACCACCGTTTATATCTTCTCTTGTCGGTATTTTAGAAAAAGCTGTCCTTGAGTTTGAGGTGGTAGCTGTGCCGTTCGACCCGAACCACCCAGATGATCCAGTTGCAGATACGCTTCCATCATATATGGTCCCGAACACAACGACTTCTGTAGTCGCTGCTTCTTCATTAGCTCCTCTTAAGTTATCGTTTATCGAACCGTGTGCAGAATTAAATCCATATCCGACATGAGGAACTGCCCTCATTATGGCTTTTCTTAAGTTGACTATTTCAGACTCAGGCCCTTGATCCCCATAAAAAACAGCCGTGCATTGCCCAGCAATACTCCCGTATCTTCCGTTTTGATACTTCTCAAATGCAGAATTAACTCCAGGAGATTCTCCTCCAGGACCCCCTTCTCCGTCCATTATAGAGAACCTAAATTTAGCCCCAGGAGTGTAATCATCTGCATCTACATCTATTGTGCATGGCCAAAACTTCTTTCCGTTTCCGTGCCCAGTTTCTAGGCACTTAAAGCCACCTAGAGCGTGTTTGTTTACGGTTATAGTGGAAGTAGGGCTATTAGCCTCAAGCTTCTCCACGATAAGTTCTATAGAATTTTTGAAGTCTTCAGCAGGATCTCCTATCCTCAGGTACCTGTCTTTTAGATCAAGGGTATTTGCATACTGCTTAACAAGAGTTTCGGTAGAACCATCAGAAATCGCTTCAAGCATTGTAGCGTTAGAGTAACACACCCACGGAGCGGTAGGCTCTGGCCTCTTAAAGCACGTAAATAGACTGTTGTCTGCATCAGGAAGCCTTACATCTGCTATGGCTAGATAAATACCCTCTTTATAATTATTGCTCGTCCCTTCTCTCCAATAAGACTCCTCTAGATAGAAGTCAACTTCAGCTTTGTTCACGATAAAGTATCCAGCAGGTATTCTTCCCTGACCCTCTCCAGGAGTTAATGTTGTGATTTTATACGTATCGCAAAGTGAATCACCATCACTGGAGGCACTTACATTGGTTACCGCAGTTATAAGGTCAGACAAACCATCTTCATTATAGATCTTTGTTCCGTTGCTTAACTGTAGATCATAGCTGTGTTTATGCGTAGTAATAGAGCTATTTATCTCCACTACATCAGCGTAAGTCAAGCCATCTTGTTTCTTCTTCGCAAGTATCTCCCTTAGACTTCTGCTAACAACAACCTTACCGTTAGATATGTCCTGCGTTATCGTGAATTCACACGAAAAGGTAAGCTTACCTCCCTGGAGTATAAGCGGTGCGCCTGCGCTTGTGCCGTATGTGCCTATAAGGGTTCCTTGAGCGCTTGAATTTATCCACCTTGGAGGATCTTTTGTCTCTGAGTCGCTTCCGTATCCAAAATTTGCAGAACCAGCAGAAGATGGCCTTTTATGAGCAACCCCGTAGTTTTGACCGAACATCGCATTGCAGCGGGTCTTAGTTTGGTCTGACAAGTATCCGTAAGTACCTTCAAAAAAGTCACCCCCAGAACTGATCCCAGTAGCCCATCCAGGAGTTCCGTAACCATCATTTATCATTTGACCAGCTGGGCCTTCGGCAGGCGGTGCGTATAGCTCGTTTCCGTTCACGAGATCTACGTCATCACCATCTCCGATGTTGTCTTCCCGTCTAAACCCACGATAATCTCCAGATATCGGTCCGAGGTGTCTGCTTTGATGGTACGACTCCTCTGCCTGATATATGTGAAAGTTTTTACGTGGCGAGAACGAAAGCGACACAGAAATCTTCGTGTCTGCTGGAATCTCATCTGGTATCTGAGATACGTCGATCTCAAATCCCATGCTTCTATTTCCGTAGATGTAAGGTGAACCTCCAACAATCGGCGACTCGGATTGATAGGAATGCGTAGACTCTATGCTAGGTATAAAGTCTATTGTAAAGTCCACACCCTCCGACGGCCTCTTCTTAAATAGAACAGATGTAATAACATCTGGCCTGTGAGGATCGTACCCCTCTTTGAAATTCCCATAAACGAGTCTGTTAGATGCAGCGGTCTGCGCCTGTGCGCGTCGCGGTACGCTATCAAACGTCTTGCTCACCTCCGTAGGTGATACGCCAAGAGATACTTTGTCGTTGTAGAACTTATAGTACCTGTCGGTACCGTCGTTTATCCAGTTAGGGTTGTCACTACCTTCATTCAGTACTTCGTCAACCTCTATGAAGTTTGCAGAGTTTCCTGTGCGGGCGAGAATCTTAACCTTCTCTACTTCAGCCGTGAGCTCTGGAATAGTAATCCTGCATAGGTTATGCGACAGTATGTTTGACTTAGACGCAGCCCCTCTGTTAACTATAGACGGAGGCATGGCTAGGTCAGAGTACGGGCCTATGGCCGTTACACTCCCGTCGTAATACACCCCCTGTATAGCAAACTGAAATCCTGGGGTGTTCTCGAAATTACTTACCTCCCTTGTGGGATCTGCTGCAAATTCAAACAAAACATTCCCCATCGGAACCTTTGGGCATGCACAGATGAAATCATTCTTATCGTGAGGACTATAACTGCTTGGAATGTCGCTTTGCAAGCATCTGTATACATTCAACTTCCTTGGCTCGTTTACGTTGTCTGTAAAGTAGAGTATTACGTCGTTGTCTGGAAGATTAGAGCCTGTCTGCCTGTTCTTTGGCCGCGTGTACACGACACTCCCCTTGACGAATCCGTTAGGTGGGAAGTTGAATAAGTCTGTTGTGAAGATTCTGCGCAAACCGCCTTCAGATGCATCTCCAGGAAGAATGTTATCTGGGTCGTATGCATACACACCTTGCAGGCTTGAGTCTGTGTCATTCCATGCAAAGAAGTAGTAAACACCCGTAGCGTCATCTACGACACCTCCAAGCACTCTCCATGACGAGTCGATTACTTCTACTTCTGATTCATCATAAACAATGGGTTCCTCTTCTGATATGCTAAACGTAATCTCTGTCGTCCCCTTAATCGGCTTCAGTACGCCAGCGCTCCCCTGTCCGTCCCCATCTGCAGTATTTGACTCGTCGATATACACGTTGAGTGCATCGACCATCGAGTTCTTCTGAACAAGCCTGAGATCAGAATCCTTGTCCAGTTTTCTTGGTTGAATCTTATCGATCATCAGTATTTAGGTGCCTGCATAAAGTTCTTGCGAATCGTAGCCAGCGCGTTCTCTTTCGTGAACGAGCTAAGTCTCGCTCTAGCCTTACGCAATTCGTTATAATATTCTGTACGTGCCCGCATCTTTTCGTTTGCAGGTACGCCAGACTTTCTCTCAATCACTTTGTAGTATATGTAGCATCTGAGTGCCTCCTCTGCGTATACGTGAACCGTAGGGTCTGTACCCCTAGCCTCGTCTGCTACGTATTCGAGAGCTATCTCGCTTATGTTAGAGTTCGATGCAATCTCAATCCTGTTGTCTGCAAGATTCATCTTGTAGTACCCAGGAGCAGCACCGCCTCCGATCCCGTACAGTCTCCCCAGAGTTCCGTTGTGCAGGTAGTTCTCGAATATCAGCGTGTCGAATTCGTCATCCTCTCCTACCGTGCTAGACGTAGCCGACAGAGTTGTAAGGTTCTCGTTGGCCACTAGACCTACGAGCACCCCGTCGTTTGTAATGACAGCTACTTTACACAGGTCTACGAAATCATCTGGTAGGGTAACTGTATTTGTAGCAGACACAGCGATCTTTACGGTCTTGATTTTCTTCCCGATGTCGAACCCTAGCTCACGTATGCCGCGACGCGCTATGTTGTTTATAGTTGCGTCAGATACGTTCTTTGTGTGGTCACTATCATCAAGCGTCAACTTGAAATCACCTATAACCTGACTGAGTTTTACTGTGTTCTGACTCATTGCTTAGCTTCCTCTTGTGATGCAGCAGCTTGGATGTTCTGATCCCTCAACCTTACACCGATTAGTTTTGCCACCTCGTACACGATTTCAGAGAAGTAATCCTCTGGCAGATCGAAGTCCAGACCAGACGTAATGATGTCCCCAGAGCCTGGAGAAAACACCTGAGGTGACGTAGGTGGGTTTCTGTAGTACGTAAGCGTGATGTTATTCACTGTAGACGGTGAGAGCTCTATTACGTCTGTTACCAACGCTGCAGGAAACGTCTCTGAGGGTGAAGAAAGGTCGCTCGCTGTGAGTCGGTTCATCTTCTCCACGTCGTAGATGAGGTCCACAGACGCGCCTCCCTGCGTCTTGATGTTTATAATCTGCTTGCAGTCCTGAGGGATAACAAACACACCAGAGTCCTGTACGTATGAGTTTACTGGCTCTGCATATAGATTTCTTATAGAGATGAATCTACCGAGGTCTTCTTTAATCCCATCTCTCTCAGACAGTCTGCGCGGTGTATCTGCACCCCCCGTAGCCTTCCCGTTTGCGATGGCCAGCTCCCTGAACATCTC
>Ga0075481_10000207_pt1 | contig 20271 bp, 16 predicted proteins | sample DEB08_DNA_11_FD_76337 | JGI IMG/M metagenome (GOLD analysis project Ga0075481, IMG submission 76337) | Aqueous microbial communities from the Delaware River and Bay under freshwater to marine salinity gradient to study organic matter... | ecosystem: Environmental > Aquatic > Marine > Coastal ... | reverse complement strand
TTCTTCTCCTTTATTTAATACTAATTCAGGAACTCCAAGATCAGAATGGTCTTCTGTTTCGTTGATAAGTTTATCAAAACCTTCTGCAAGAGAACATTTTTGATTATAATATTCCCAAAGTCTATAAGGTTCTGGAGTGATAATGTCAGAATCTTTAAGTAAGTTTTTAAAAATTCCTTTTACATCCGCACTATAAACTCTATCCTGAAGTTCTGGAATACCCCAGAACAGTGTATCCCATCCAAATACAACCACCACCCAGTCTTCATCTGGGTGGTTTTTAGCATATTTTTTTAGTGCTGGTATTGCGGCAATAGCACGTCCCGCTCCACCGTCAATGGCAAATACTTTTCTTCTTGTCATAAAATAAAACCAAGTTTCTAATGTGGTTCATCTGATATATTTATTGTAAAATAAAAAGGGTGGTTTTGCAACCACCCTTCGGATATCCGTATTATTCAGGAGATGCAGGAGGAGTTTCTTCCTCTGGTTCTGGTTCTTCTTCGGGAATTGGTTCTGGTTCTGGTGTTTGATCGTAATACTCACCAGTTGTAGTTATTCCAACCCAAGAAGTAGTTCCAAGACCAACAGGATCACGCAACTCTGCAATAAAATGTTTAGCACCATCTGGAACTTCAGTTTCATCTGGAAACAAAGGCCAGTCAGCAATCATAAATTTGTTTGGTGCTCTTTCATGTGCAGGAAGATCTCTCAAAGACTGTCTGTAAGTTTTCCACTCAGTAGAAATACCAACACCAGTTTCATTTGCCTTTGTTACCACCCAATCACTACCATTTAAAAGACCATCTCTGTATATTCTCAATCCAAATGTATCATTCTCCAAGTCGCCGGCAAAACCTGCTAGTCTGGTTTTTAAATCACCTTGTACATCAGGTGAAACAAACGACATTTTTTTGGTTTTTGTATTAATTATTATATTCATAATATTTCTCCATTACTCGGTGCTCCTAATACTTCAACACTAGCACATTTGAGACATATACAACATCCATTTACTCCTACTTTGGCAAAATTACTCCAATTTAAAGATGGGACCCAAATTGATCTGGGTAACCAGTCTGCTGTTGCCATACACCCCTGAGTATATTCACATACTCTCAGACCAGAATAATTTTTTTCTACTAAGAGAGCATAATTGAAAGACATGTTTGAAACACATCGACATCCACCAGCACAATATGCACAAGATTGACAGATGTAATTACATAGTCCATAACTGCTAAGAATTTTAACATAACATGCACTGCCAGTGCAAATACAAAAACAAGTTGAAGTACCTAGACTAGTCCACATTCCCGATGTAGTACACGTTCCACATAAACCACGTATTGAGATACAAAATGCATCATATTTACTAGTATCTAAGTTTGCTAAACATATGGTTCCCAGAGCACCATTGAGACCGCAATCATAATATACTCTTTCCCATCCACTTCTTAAGTTACATATATTATATCCATCACTAGCACTTAAAGTTCCAGTATAGTTTTGCAAAAGACTGCATACATTTGCGTCTCCATAGGAGGCTCCTCCTCCTCCTCCTGATCCAGCTTTTCTTATAAATCTACTCATCCTTCATACCCCCAAACATTGAATGCAATCGGATTGCTACCACTATTTTTAGCATATAATCTATCACCATTAGAAACAACAACACCATTTTGTTGATATTGATTTGCTTCAACTCTATAATCAATCATTCCAGAAGCATTAATACAAGTATCAAAATTATTTGAAACTTTACAAATTCCAGATCCTCCAGAAGAAACATAAGTTGCCTCTTGAGAACCAGTTAATTGAACGAAGCAACAAGTAGAGTCGTCTCGCTTATTAGACCAAGTAATCAAATCTTGACTTGAAAATATTCCCCAGTTAGTTCCATTATGTACTGGAATTGTATAATAGCAGAAATCTGCTTGATACAATCTTCCATAACACATTGTTCCAGCACCACCAAAGGAAGTATATGCGGATGGGACAGTGCTAATTTTTGTAAAGGGACCATCTGATAAAGTGTGGCACCAGTACACCTTGCCTTCTCCTACCGTTAAATAACCTTGAGCACAAGTTGCTAATGTAGTATGGTCAACACTATAAATTCCATCATCAAGTCCACCATTATAAATCATAAAGTAGTGGCACTTTTTAACTGGGTTGTATGCAAACCATTTAATTGGATATAGTGCTGATCTATCTCCTGGATCCAGAGTAACTCTTACTGGTCTTCCACAAGAACACTGGGCAGTTTCGTATTGACAACAAACACATGTTTTTGAAATAATACCCCAACAACAGTTCATAATATTTGGTGAGTCTTTTATATTTGCAATTGATTTTATAAAAAATGCACAAACACCATTATTGTTTATACATCGATGACTATGTGAAAAATATACGTCACATCCTCCACCATTCATAGGACCTTTTTGGTAATGATCTCGTAAACACGGTATGCATCGAAAGTAAGTCACACCAACATTCCAAGAGCAGCACTCGCCGCCGTGGGCTAATATACAACTATCATTGCGGCATACACAACCGGGTAATGTTGACGCTGTTCTTGGGCATGCACACATTACAAATACATGATCGCAACCGCAGGTGCAGGTCTGCACAGCGCCGGGTGGGTGCTGCTGACTGCCAATCCCAAAGGTCTGACTACTCCATAAATCAATATACCACTGACCTGGAAAACATGTAGCACATGTAATAACTTCTCCATTGGATGCGTGAGTAAAGCATCCTGCAACTGTTGGAGCATTACTAGATAGTTTTAAATTAACCTCATCACTATGGCATCCAACACAAGACATGATTAAGCAACCACCCCCACTCTGGCCATCGAAAACATAATTTGCAGCAACAAATCTTCCACTTCCACATTTAGACAAAATTTTAGGATGCACTAATGTATATTGCATTCCATAATTTGTAAAACAATTAGAAAAGCAACACGGTGAAACTGAGGAGCAAACAGTTTGTGTTATTCCATATGTCTTACAAACCTGTGCTCCGGCAGTATCGACATAAGATGGAGTATATGCAGATAAACAAATATCAGAACCAGTGTTCATCGAATATCCATTATATGTCTCTGCAGCAACATCACAATAGTTAACTGCTAAAAGACAATTGTATGGACCTACGGTACAAGAACTGCAAGTACTTGAAGTTACAATTGTTGTAGAATAATTACATGTTGTTGCTGCAACAGATAATTTTGAATTGTCTGTTTCGGAAATAACTTGACCATGAATAGTAACTGATGCTTGAGATCCAGAATTATTGTTATAAATTTCTGCTGCACTATAAGCAGGAATAGTGGTACTCTGTAACCTTCCGTTAGCCATTTACTTTAAACTCCTATGCATAATGGTTCTCCTATTATTGTTTAATTGTTATCGGACACTCATAAAGTAAACCTTGCCTTCAGAAATACCTGCCGAATTAGCATTAATTGCTTGAACTACTCTAAGAGGAGTCATAATTTGATCATTATTAGTTCCAGCTTCTGCTTGTGCTTGACTTGCAACGGTAGAAACAGAAGCTATTGATAAAACTCTACTGTTATCAATAACAGTAGTATTATTTATTTTAATTGCCATAATCGTGTCTCCACTAGGCGTTTACTATATAATATTTATAAAACTTATCTTTTTTCTAATTCATCAACTCTTGCAGAGAGTTCTTTCACTGCTTCGATCAGAACACCAACTAAACCACTGTAGTTGACTGACATATCACCTTCTTCACCTTTAACCAATTCGGGAAGAATTGCTTCTACCTCTTGAGCAATGACACCAACAGACCTCTCATCATTCTGTTTCCAGGTGAACTTAACACCTCTGAGTTGATTTAACATCTCAGTGGCACTTGTAACAACTTCAATATCTTTCTTGAGATTGATATCAGAAGTAGAGTTTACATCACCAGTTACATTGATACCAGTTGATGTGGTTTCAAGTTTGGGGCTACCATTGTGATAAAGCAAGACTGATCCACCACTATTACCATACAAGTATGATACATCACTTGTGTTTCGCAGGCTTAGATTATTTGCACGAATCCTTAAGTCTCCAGTGCCAACATCATCAATAAAACTATTAGAACCATCATGATAAATCTGTAAGTCATCACCAGCACCTAATCTCAACTTATCATTATCGCCCATAGTAATGTCACCAGTACTAAGGATTGATGTTGTACTAACATCAATTTGACCAGAGACAGTGAGGGTTCCTGTAAATGTATCAGAAGTATCAGATCTTAAGAACTGACTGCTGTCTATACTATCAAGGGTTTGTGCATTAACATTAGTTAAAGAAGAACCATTACCAGAGAAACTAGTAGCAGTTAGTTGTCCAGTCGAAGAATTAAAAGTTAAGTTCGTTCCAGATTTAGGTGGTAAATTACCTGTTGCTGCTGTAACAAAGAGAACATTACAAGAAGTATCTGAACTCTCATCTGCAACAGTTACATTAGCTGCAGTAGTTGCAGTAGTTGCAGTAGTTGCATTACCAGTTAAGTCACCAGTTACATTACCTGTCAAAGATCCATTGAATGATGTTGCAGTTAAAATACCAGTAACTACTGCTGTATTCTGAACTTCAAGATCTCCAATTATAAGTCTATCAGTAGGTCCTAGTCCCCCAGCACTAACACTTATTGTTCCAATTCCAGAAGATAAACTAACAGATGTGATAGCCGATCCTCTAAAATCAAGTATAGTCGCACCAGTTCCTACAGGACCTCCTACAGTATTAAGTCCAATACCTTCTACTGGAAGACCTGTTAAATTACTTCCATCTCCATAATAAGTAACAGTGCCAGAAACAGCAGTAATAATACCTGATGAATTTGGTGCAATTAGAACATCTCCAAATGTTGCACCAGCTCCAGTAAGATTTGTGATAGAACCATTAACGATATTAAGAGTAGTTATTGTTGCAGCGGTTCCAGTAAGGTTCGTAATGAGACCATTAGTGGAATCAAAATCAGTTATAGTTCCTATAGTTCCAGTAAGGTTCGTAATAAAACCATTAGTGGAATCAAAATCAGTTATAGTTCCTGCAACTCCAGTAAGGTTCGTAATGAGACCATTAGTGGAATCAAAATCAGTTATAGTTCCTGCAGTTCCAGTAAGACTTGTGATTTCTGCATTAACAATAGTGGCAATTCCACTTACATTAAATCGTTCTGCAGTTAAGTCTGTTGCAGTTACTGTGGCGAGTGTAGAAACACCAGTAACATTAATACCAGGAACTGATATTGGACTGCTAAAAGTTAGTTCAGAACCCTCACCATAATAAGAAGTTGAAGTTGTAACACCAGTAACATATAAATCAGAACAACCAATACCACCATTTACATGCAATTCGTAGTATGGTAAACTTGTCCCAATACCAACTTTATTGATAGTTGCGTCTGCAAGAATAAGTTCGGTATTTACTTCGAGACCATTCTTGACGACAAAATTCTTATTGATTGCCAAGGTTCACTCTCCCCTTGAGATACTTTTTAGTTATTTATAAATAAAAGAAAAGTTTTTTAAGGTCAATATGGCTTCGCAAGTATTGAGCGGTAATGGACCAATGTCCTATACCAATAACACTGGAGAGAATGTAAGAGTAGTTATTAATTACCTTGGGTGGACAGAAGGTGGTGGTTTCACAAATAATGTTGTAATATCGTGGGGACAAGGTTCTGCACGAACAACCTTTGCATCCAGCGGGGTTCCGGAAGGTGCAATTGGCAGAAATTTAGGATTTATATCCTCACAATCCACCGGTTCCGGCACTATTAATACCATTGGAAACAATGCTTACTCAACGGGATCTAATGTAGGCGATTCATTTGCACTTCCTACAGAAGTAATGCTCGCATCGGGTTCAACATTTTCTACATCTATGCAATTTTCGGGAGCAGGATATCCTCAAACTCTTGCAGGATATAATATTGTAGTCATCCCCGAAGGGGGATGATTATATTGGCATACTGAATCCGCGTGTTGTGAACGGATAAGGTGCTGCTGCTTCTACATTATAATTAATAGCATTTGAGGCGTCATCGTATGTTACGGTGATGCCTGTTTGTATGCCTGTATTAATTGCAGCACCAACTGCATCTTGTGCTCTTTCATCAGTAAAATAAAGATTTGTAGAACCTTCGGCAAGGTAATCAGTATTTGTAAGAACACCTGATACAACTTCTGAAGGAGAAACCCAATCAAGAACTCCACCACCAGTGGTCTTCATCAGACTACTTGCAGTTCCAACGGCTGCTGGTAATGTAATCTCGTAGTTTGAAGTTACATCAGATACAACCTTCAGACCGACATAATTTGTGTGATTAGTATCATAAATCCAAACCTTATCAGCAGAAGCAGTTCCTCTTATATCAAGAGCAGTATTAGCAGTAACAGTATTGATACCAACACTTCCATTAATATCAATAATAAATGGTGTCGTATCACTTCCAGTATTATCAACTCTTACGATATTGCCAGAACCACTTGTGGATCTAATACGAAGTGCTTCAGATGAAGTAGAAATAATATCAAGTTTTGCACTAGGAGTAGATGAATTAATACCAATAGAGTTTCCAACATAAACATTTGAACCATCAAAGGTGAAGTTACTATCTCCAGCAAAGAATCCACTGCCATTATATTGAATGGAATTTACAGGAGCACCAGGAGAAGCAGTTCCTGCACTTGTTCCTTCAAATGTAACACTTGCAATACCTGAAGTGTTATAAACTGCAGAGATAGTAAGACCAAGTCCAATGAAGTTGATTTCAGTTGCAACACCAACAAATGTCTTGGTCAATCCAATTCCTGTAGAAACACCAACATTTAATGGAGATGCATCTACAATAACTGTTCCTATTCCAGCAGTAGAATTATATTCCGTTCTTAAGGTAGCGCCAATGCCAGAACGGAAATCGATGCTTGTTACAACACCAACAAAAGAACCAGCAGACGAAATACCAACTCTCTCATCTTCAAAACTTCCAACATAACCAAAAGCTTCCCAAGTGTTATTTGTGGTGTAAATCCATCCAGCATATTGTCCTGCTGAAGGAACACCATTATAAACAACATCACCAGTGTTTCCTGCTAATGTGGGAGTGCCAAGACCAACAGAATACTTTCTAGAAACTGTTGTGCTTCCTTGTAAGAACAAGGAGTTTGCTTCAATACCCTTTGCAGAAGTAGAAGTGAGTTTGTTGTTAATAATTAATGGACCATCAAATTCGGAAATAAGGTTCTTATCTGGACCACCTTCAACACGAATAGAACGACTAATTGATGCTTCAAGTGGCGAAAGAACATCAAAACCAACACTTACACCACCAACACCAGGATCTTCTCCTGTTACTGTAGGAATTGGTGAGTCGAATACTTCTTCTTGTCCTGTAGCAGAGTTGACTTTCTTATTTCCAGTATAGAAATCACCATCAGCATTCATTGCTGTGAAGATGGTAATACCACCATCAGTTTTGGTAGACTGTGAAAGAATTTCTTCTTGAGGACTGATGTTTCTATCTTGTCTTTCTGGGAATGCGGTGGAATAGTTACCAGGACCATATCCAAGATACTCAAATGTGTGTGCAGACGCACGGATAAATGAGTTTCTGCGAAGTTCAATAGGTGATGGTTTGATTCTCTTAACAACATCACCAGAATTATGCGAAGACTGGTTAGTTCCTAAAAGACCTCTGAATACACTAACAGGGTTTCCAGTAACTGCAGATTTAATTCTTAAAATTTCATTCCCAATCTGCAAGTAATCACCAATATTAAAGTCAAAATTAGTTACATTATTGATGGCAATTGATGCATCAGTTGCAGTTACAGCACTAGAAATTGTGGTTGTAATACCAGCATATGTTGGAATAATTCTACCGTTTGTGCTTTCATTTCCAGGAACAATGCTTCCACCAAAAGAACTATATGCAGGTTGATATACATAAGCATCACCAGCAAGTGAATGAGTTTCTGTTGCCAATCCAACATTAACGGAGAATGATGTTTTAGAAGGAACATTCTTAATGATGAAGTTTCTATTGAAGTAGTTGTCAGTGAACCCACCAACTACAACTTTGTTATTAACACTCAGTCCGTGTGGATTATATGATGTAATTGTTAAGATACCAACAGAACTATTATATGCAGATGTCTGAACACCAATACCTTTTGCAGTCAGAATAACATTACCAGTTGCTGCTACTGTTGAACCAACACCAAGTTCATATGCAGGAGAAACAGTTGATGCAGAAGCAACTGTGACTTTATTTGAATTATCAACAGATGTAATTCTGTATAAGGTATTATATTGTCCGTAAGAACTTGGTGAAATATCATTGATACTTAAGACATCGCCAACATTACTATAAATGTTGCTAACAGTCAGAACTGCTGCAGTATTTCCAGTAGTTGTTCCTACACCAACAACTGAAAGTGTATTTCCAATACCATAAGCACTACCACCATCAATAATCTTAAGTGAAGTAATTGCTCCACTATTTACAGTAACTCTTGCTGTTGCGTGAGAACCAGTAGTAGAACCTGCAAATCCAACAAGATTTACATTGTAGTAGTTACCATCAACATAGTTTGTTCCACCGTTAGTAATAGTCAGTCCAGTGACTCTATTAAAACCGTGATCAAGAGATGTATAGAAGGTATGTGCAGTTCCAGCAGCAACAGAAGTAATTTCTGTCAGTCCAATACCAACATTGTTATCAACAAGTTTCTTACTTATGGTTTCTTTTGTAATCGAATGTTGTGGTTCATTAACTACAACTTGACCAATTACATCAGGAAGAGCAAATGATACTGCTGCTTGTGGGTCAGACTTTGGATTATCTCTGTTTGTCTGTGGATATAAAGATTGAATTGGTTGTGAGAACCTTGAAGTATTATATGGAGTAACAGTTGGACTGTTAGAAGAGTTGAGAACTAACAGATGATAGATACCATCTTGCTTTCCAGGAACATATTCTTGAATTTCCTGTGTTCTGTAGATATAGTATGTACCTACAGTTTTCTTTTTCTTAAAGTATGGAAGTGATGTAGTTCTACTTGAAGTATCATTTGTGAATGAACCGGGATCATTAGTAATAGCAACACTAAACTGTTTTGCACTGCTAATTCCCGCAACAGTGAAAGTTCCATTATATGCAGAGTTTGCAACACCAACACTATTATTTGTGCTTGTAATGTTAATAACTTCAACTTCAGCACCAACCTTCAAGTCGTGAGGAATTTCTGTGATGATATTTGCAGTTCCACCAGACCAATTTGCTCCTGCAATGTATCTTGGATTTCTTAGTTGAGTTGAATCAGAAAGAGATGCAGAAATTGGATTGTATAACAGTCCAACCTCAGTATTGGTGGATCCAATAGAAGTATTGGATTCTTGAATAATATAACCATCTAATGGTGGACGCGCAGTGAGAGCAGAATCTGAAGGAATAACATAGCGTAAACGATATACAGTATCAATCAGACTTCTATCATCTGGTCTTCTATTAATATATGACCTTGATGTTGCATCACCAAGAGCAGTTGAACCTAAACCAACGATTGTATTATACAGTGATGACTCAGTTGCTGCAGTTGCAACATTAATATACCACTGAGATGAAGATGTATCATATTGAATTGGATGTCCGATATCTCCAGACTTCTTATCAGAAACTCTACTTACAACCTTTAAGATTCCGCCCTTATTATTAAGTGTAATTTCATCATCAGAAAAAGCATCATTTAATGTTTGTGCAATTTTAATTTGGTCTGAACCAACAATACCAGTACCAGATGTAATTGCAAAATAAATTGTATTATTGCTAAGTCCATCAGGAAGTTGTCCTGTTTCACTGATAACACGAATGGTTTCACCGTTAATTAAATTATGATCAGACTCTAAAGTAAGTACATTACTTGTAATGCTATTAACACCTACAGAACTTCTACCAACTACAGATTCCTTTTGATATGAAATTTCGTTTCCACTATACTCAGTATTCGGCATAATAATACGTGCCGAATATGAAGTGGTAACTCCGCTATTTGAAATTAATACATTAAGAGTATCATTTTCCTTTGCACCAACTCTATACCCATCAATAACACTTTCGGGTCTGTTTGATGGGTTTGTTTGATTGTAAAGATAAAGTCTGCTTGTATTAGCAGTTCCTACAACTTTATTAACATCAATTGCATTGAACTCAATACTTGTTTGAGTGCTTTCGTTTTCTCTTGGTGGAATAATATGAGTGATGTATCCAACATCATCTCTTGCAATTGCATTTTTTCTAAATCCAGAAGATTTGAGAGAAATAGAACCAAAGTTTGAGTTAGAATTATTAATTGATTGATCGCCACCACTTTCTGCTAAGAAATGACTTGCAAAACCAATAGCAAATACAGAAACTACCTGAATATATCCATCATTTGAAGATTTAATGTGGAAGTTTTCATATGCAGGTTTGAATCGTGCTCTAGAATCTGTTCCTAAAGATTCATTGCCAGATACAGTTGAATCTTCATAGATTCCAGTATCACTATTGTACTTAATGAATGCATTATTATCTTTTTGAAGTCCAATACCAGTAAATTGTGCAACGACCATGGACTTAAATCCTGATGCCTTGTTGCCATCAGCATGAAGACCACACATACCATATACCGATCTCATTGAGATGTTGAAGATATATGGCGAAGCAGAAGTTACAGTATCTACAGAGACATTAATAGTTGCACCAGTTACTGTGGGAAGTGCATTGCTTGGTGGATTTTGTACTTTATATTGAATATTGGTAGAGTTAATCTTATTATAGACAACATATTGTCCATCATATCCAGAAGAACCAACTCCTTCAATTTTAATAGGTGTATCAGTATCAAATTGAGTTGCATCTTCACCAAGAGTGACAGTAATCGTAGTGGTTGCGGTTACACCATCACCAGAACGAATACTTGTGATGCCAACTTCTTCACCTCTTGAACCAACAATACGATATTCATCAATTTTGGGTTGAATATCTAAACCAGAGGAAGGATAGTCGGGTTCAATTTCACGACCAGAAGCAGGACCATATGCAAGTCCTACTTTTTCATAATACATATCCAGATCAGTTCTGGTTGTTGAATATGTCTGGAAATCATCATCAATGTTTACAGAATTGGTTCCATCTGCATATTCAAATGCAGTAAGTTTATGGTGTGAAAAGTTTGGAACAAATTCATTTATCGTATAATCTTTATAGCAGACACCATTTGGATCAGCATCCAAAATAGTAAACTGCCAGAAATAACAACCGCCAGTTACACGAAAAACAGCAGATCTTTCAATCTCATCGTTTTCTGGATTTGGAACATACTTTGGTCTAATGATTGTCTTACGAAGATCCATACCAACGATGGAAGTTCCGCGAGGAACAATAACACCACCGTGAATACTATTCAGTTTATATAATGCATTATTTTCTACAGAAAGGTCAAACTGTGTGGTTAAATCAAAAGGTGGAAAATCAGTTGATGTTAAACTATTTCTTAATCTAAAGTTACCTATTCCATCAGGAATCCAACCAGGTCTGTTGTCAACAGTATGCTCACCTGGATATAATACAATAGTAGTCTTATTAAATCTATCGTTATCTAAACCTTTTTGATATGAGAAACGAGATGCCTCAATCAGTGCCCTTTGAATAGTCTTAAAAGGTCTCGTAAGACTATTACCTGTATTTTCGATACTATCTGTAGCATCAAGGCTATTCGGATCGACATAAAGAATAGTGCCACGAACTGACTTCAGAAAATTATTTAATCTGGAAAGACCCATCTTATTAGTGCTTATAGTTCCGTTATGAGTTATTTATCCATAAAAAAACCTCCCTAAAAGAGAGGTTTGAAATACACAGTGTGCCAATATTTACACGGATTTTATATTATCCCACAACTTTCTTCATTCCACAAAACTTCAAGTTTTTTATCAAATACCATTAAGTATCTATGCTTTCTGGTTCTATCTTTCCATTCGCCATCAACACCTTTAACACTACCTCTTGAGTGTTTAGTACCATCAGCAAAGTAAAAATCTTTCTTTGGAGTGCTCAAACCGTAGTATTTAAAATTACACGCACGATAAATGATTCCACTGTGATGAGCAGAGTCAGCATAACTAATAATGGCACGAACACTTGTATCTTTTCTAAACCTCTTGATACACCGACTAACAAACCACGAAGTAATATTATACTCTTCTTTTTGAATATCAGGATCTACACATAGTCTAGAAAGTTCAAATAGTCCTTCTTGTTGATTCCTCTCTAGTCCAAATGCTCCTTTGGCGATTTCAGGAACAGGGAGCCCAGTAAAAATACAAACGGCAAGACACCCACCAATATTAAGAGGACAGTCCCAATCGGTGTGTCTAAAAAGTCCATAATTATATCCTGACTTAAAGTCCTTTGATTCGTCTTTTAGATAATGGTAATTATATAGTAAGTTTTTGCAACTTTCTTTATCTACCCTATCAATATAAAACTCACTCTTCACACTTTTCCTCTAGAATATATTCTACAGTATTTGCCACATCATTCATAGCATCACGAAGCATTGGTTGTTGACCAGAATGTTGCTCAATGTGTGCCACACCATTACGAAACTCTTCATACAGAGTCCATCTCCACTGTCCCATAGACTTACTATACCAAAGATTAATTTTCATTAGTCAACAGGCATCATTTCAGGATTTTCTAATTCTACATCAAACATCAAAGGATGGCATTCTTCATCAACCAAATAAAATGATGCTCTATATACTTCTTCGGGTTCCCATTTTTTTTCTCCATCCGCAATGTCTATAAGACTTAAATCGTAGAGTCCATCATCTGGAACATCATCAAAAGTAAATGGAACTCCTTGTATGAAATACATAAGAACAATTTGTTTGCCCTTATTGTACCAGACATATCTGGTATCGATTCGGTATTTCATGGGACTATCTCGTACCCTAGTTTATATAGGGCAGTGCGAGTAGGGAGACTTGAACTCCCACATCCTTTTCAGGACAACTGATTTTAAGTCAGGTGCGTCTACCGATTCCGCCACACTCGCAAGGTACAGGTGGATGGAATTGAACCATCTCAAAGGCGCTAATCTGGCGCAAAATGCTTATAAGACATCTCTGACTACCTAGTCTCACCTGCAAGAAAACCCTATTCGGGTTGATAAGTAGGTTGATGAAAAGCACAGTATTCGTTGAATGTGATTTTCATTTCCTTGTTAGTAAGGTTAGCATGTTTTGCTGCTTTTGGCAAGTTCCACTTTGCGGAGAATAGCATCTCCATTGATTTGCGTGTTTCTGGTCTCATAGGGGAGTTGCGTAAGAAAGAACTTCTTCGTCACAGGTTGAACGAACAAATTGTAGCACACTCATAAACTGATCAGTAGTTTCACAGACCACTTTTTTTTCTGTCCCTTCACTTGAGTAGATGTAGATTGTTCGCTTGGAAGGGTCTACAACACAACGGGTCAGATACTCGTCTTGCATTGGGGGTCGTTTGATTACCTGCTTATTATAGGGCATCCTGGTTCCCTTGTCAACGGTTTAGACTGTATTGACTGTCATCTCCTGGATAGGTATCTCCTTCATACTCTACGATCAATCTCTCACCATCTTTTCGTTCTGCATGGATATGGTAATAACAATCAATACTAGTTCCATTACCAGATTTAATTTTAACTCTTGTTCCCCATTCAATCTTTTCAACGATTAAATCTTGAGAGGTTTGAATTTGAGTAAGAGATACGCTAATTGTTTCTGGGTCAACAAGACCTCTCCAATATTCAGGGAGATTGATAACATTACTACCAGTAAGTCTACCTCTAAAATAAACTCCCGCCTCTGGACCTTCGAGACAAACATGTCTCAAACGATATCCTTTTTTAACTGGATGTGGAATATCAAATGACTTTCTGGAAGTAAGTGTAATTCCATTAGCAGTAACTTCTGTTGCTGTTACATCTCCACCAGCAGTAATGTCGTTAGTTACTTGAAGTTCATCAAATTTACCCTTAACCTGAAGATATCTTTGACAAGCATCTTCAGGATATTCGTCATCACCTGTGGTGGATCTGTGAATATAGTCAAAGTCTGGATGTTTGATGCCAATAACATCACCATCACAGTTTTTTACTCCTACCTGTTTTTGTACAAATGGTGTCGATTCAGCCATCAATTATTCTCCTTTGTGTCATAGTGATATCCAGAAACAGAATACTCATCATTATTTCCAGGATAATCTGCTGGTGTTTCTCCTTCATATTCTACAATCAATCTTTCACCATCTTTTCGTTCCGCAAAGATTTGATAAAAACAATCGATTGGCATATTACCTTTTGATTGTAGATATATCTTCTCTTCATCCCATCGTTTGATAATTACATCTTGATGAGAACCAATAGGTGTTAGAGTAACTGTAAGTGTAGTTTCATCTACAAGACCTTTCCAATAGGAAGGAAGATGAATTTCGGTTCCCTTTACCCTACCGCGTGTGTAAACATCGTTTGAGGGACCTTCTGGGCAGGTGTGGCGCAGTCTCCAACCTTCTTTCGTTGGGTGTGGAATATCAAAGTTTTTCTTTGCAGATAAGATATGAGACCCACAACGAGACATCACTTCTCCTTGTGCAACAATATTTGCCCCAGCACGAATATTTACTGATACATCAAGATTATCGAGAATTGCAGCATCTCCAACAACTCCCAAAGAATATGGGTTATTCAGAGGACCAGGACAAAGAGCACCAGGAATAATAGGTGGTTCGCATTGATTATTTTCAAGACCACCAACCATTAATGTTGCCCATCGTGTCACAAAATCAGTGGATCTTCCCATCTGAACTGGACCTTGAATATAAGCAGCACCAGTAATATCTCTACCAATGACATCTTTCATCGGTAAAGGTGTTGCAATCTCACTAGTAACATATACTGGACCGTCTTCGTGAGATGGTCCGTGATTAACTGAACTCATAGGATTATATTAGATTTGCAATGTTTTCCAAGTTACTTGTAAATGATGTTGTTGATAATAGTTTTGTGCCGACGCCACTTAACTTTTCAAATGCCCCAGCATAACTTTTCATAATATTTAGTGCTGCTGTTTGAAGAGTTCCATCTGTTACAATATTAACTAACTCATCTCCAGTAACATCAATACGCCTTCCAATTAAATTTACACTTTCATTGGCATCAATAGTAACATTACCATTCTTATTATCGCTTCCTCTTGCAATAATGTCAATATTTTCCGCTTCCATACGAATACGACCTTTGGTTTTGATAACAATATCACCACTTTTGGCATCAAAATACATTGCAGGTTGACCCTTTTCAATGTCATCACCAGCAACGACTTGATATCTTCCTCTACAACGACTACTTAACCACCTTTTTCGTGGTTCTGTTTGGTCAAATGAAATATATTCTAATGACTCTTGTCCTTGAAGAAGTAACGAAGATTTTACATCATCTCTATGAATATGACCGTATCGAATAGCACCATCTTTGGTTTGTATGGTTTTTGATTCGTAATTTTTTGATGGCATTATACTTTACCTACACAATCGATAACTTGAATAATTGTTGCTGCTGGTGGAATTTCATTGATTGTTTCTGGATTCACAGGTTTAAAGATAGGAATAAACTCTGCGTTATATCCAGTATCAGAAATAACTTCAATGATTGGGAAGTCATCAAAACCAATTCCAGGTTTTACAACATTAACACCAACAACTTGGTCACCAACAATGATGGGTTCTAATACAGCACCATTGTCTGGTGTAACTTGTATTGTATCTCCTGGTTGATAACCAAAACCAGAATCCGAAACTTCAACTTCATCAATTTCAAGAATAACTGGATATTGTCCTTGATCTTGAGTTACTGGTTGTGTTCCAGGTTCCACTGGATTTTCTGGTTGTGTAGGTGGATAATATGTATAATCACCAAAATCATCTGTATTTGGTGGATTGACTCCTTCAGGAACTACAAAATTATTTCCATTAGGATCAACCACATTCCCTTCCGTTGGAAGTTTCCAGGGACTGCTACCACCATTACCACCAAGAGCACCACCAGATGTGGGTTTATATCCAATTCCAGGTGCAGTTATAGCAATCTTTCCGATAGTTCCATCAGGGTTCACCTTTGCTTTTGCAGCAGCACCACGACCTCTTCCACAACCATCAGTAATACTTACATATGGTGGGTCAAAATAGTTTTCTCCTGGATTGACAATATCAAATCCAATAATGGCATTTGAGTTTGGACTTATGATAGCATTTGCAATCGCACCAAAACCTTCCTTTCCAAATATCAATACTTCTGGTGGACCACACTTCTGTGGTTCTGTAGGACAAGAAGGACCAGGACCACCTGCATCTGGAAGTGGTTCTCCGAGTGTAAGTTTAGGAAGTCCGAGTTGCAAACCTTTTCCAGGTGTTGCCAATCCTGCTTGATTTATCTTATCATATTCAGGACAATCTTGTTCTTCATCACATATAAAGAACTTACCAATACCAGAAATAATATCCAATAAGTCAAGTGCGCTACCTAAAAAGTTAAGTCCTTTTCCTACAGCACCTTGAATAAATGCTACAACAGGTCCAAGTGCTCCAGTAATACCAGAAACAATTTGTTCTAAAACATCAGATAATAATTTCGTAACAATATCCTCCGCAGCACACATTGGGATATTGATAAACTTATTTGTAATGTCCTCCAATAAACCTTGAAATGTTTGTTGAAGTCCATTAATAATTTTTGCAAACGCACAAGATAGTCCACCAAGTGCATCTTTTAGTTTATTTTCAAGAACTGAAATTTGTGTTGGGAATAAAAATGGTGCTACTTCATTTATTTTCTTTCTTATTTCACGAAGAACCCACCCTCTTGAATTTGCAATAAGTGTTTTTACATACTTGGATGCTTGTGATGCTGCATCCTCAACATAAGGAATAATAGAACTTGCAAATGATTGAATATCACCAAGATATCCACGCACTTTCGTAAGTTCTTTTTTTGCATTCTCAATATCATTGACCATATTTTTAATCGTAGTCTGAATGCCTTTCATTTCAGAATTACGATTTTTACACTTTCGTGTAGAACTTAATGGAGTTTCAATTTCTTTATCTTTTTGTTGATTATCCCACGCTTTTGAATTTGCGTGAAACATATCATATCTAAAAATTGTCTTGCGATTTATACCAATTCCAAAATCAGGAACTGTGGCACCAGATTTAAATGTAGTATCAAAGTTCTGATACCCACCAATTTCTCCAGTTTTTTGTGACTTGGGGGTTTTATTATTTGAGTTTCCTAAAATGCCATCAATATATGGCTCTTGTCCTCCTTCACCATCCATAAACCATCCAGTGACTACTGTACCAGAAGCAATAGACGGAGTTTCTGCATATCCACCGTGACCAGAACCTGCCGTGACAGGTAAGATAACATTAGCAACACTTAACTGTTCATCTGGCACAACATTTTTATCACCAGTGTGCCAACTGAACACTCTTACTTTATAACGATATCCCCAACCTTTTATCTCTTCTTCAGTATCAAAATTGTTGGCGAGGATATTGCCCTGCCACGATTCACTTGAAACTACTCTTCCAAACCATCTTGGAAGATTTTTTACAAATTCTGGATCAAAACCGTCAGACATTATCAGTCCTCATAAATTCTACATTCGTCTGCATCAGGATTTACATCGCAATATATTTCAAGTGGAGTAGGATCGTGATCTTCGTCTGGATGATTTGCTTGATACTTTTCCAAGTCATCAAGTTCGGACTCAATATGACGACGGCGTTGTGGACTTAAGTTGGGGTTGTCCAGTTCATCTCTGTCATCATTAATATGTTGTTGAATTGATTTTTCTGACATTGTTCTTACTTATTAGGTTTACCATAAGAATCTCGTATGAGATTTAATGATGTTAATGTTCCTTGCGTGTTAATACGATGGCAAATATCTGCTATCATATATATACCACTCATTTTATAACTTTCTCTTTGATTTGGTTTAGATGATAGTTCTGGAAAATCACAATATATCATATCACCAGCTCTAAGAGAAAAATCACCAACTATCATTATCTGAACTTGAATAGTTCCAAGTTGATTATAACGCATATTTGCTTGATTAGTAATACTTTGTCTTTCCAGATTAGTATCTTTTGAACGCTTTAACTGTTCTTCTAGTTTTACTCCACTTGGAAGACCACCAACATCAGACATATTATATGTTATTCTTGAAGGTTCATTTGTAAAGATTTCGTTTACAAAATGAAACTCTTTTCCTGCAGGTTTAATTCCTTCACCTTCTTCTTGTCTTACATATCCAAGTTCTTTCAGTTGATATTCACTTTCAAGGAAGTTAAATTGTTTATGTTGAGTATTATATGCTCCCATCATCATCTTTGGTTGTAGATGAATATTTGTGCTGAACATTGGAGGATTTAATATTTTGCCATCATATCCAACAGGAAGTTTTGGTAGATTATTGTAGATATATTTTTTCTTCCATTGTTGCGAAAACAGTATGTCAAGTGCCTTATATTTAAAACCGTCATAAGTTTCAAAGAATAAAAATCCTGCAGACTTACCCTTTTTACCAACCTTTTGAGGAACGGACTTTTTTGCTAACCAAGTGATAGTCCAAAATGGTTTTTTAGTTGTTCCAATAAAATTATACTTATTTTCAGTTTCATCTACATCAAGTTCTTTTTCTGTTCCAAGAACTTGCTTAAGAATTTTTGTTACAGATTCAGATATCTTTCCATCATATCGTTTGACAACTCTTTTACTTGCAAGTTCATTATCAAAGAATTCCTTTGATGATGCATCAATCATAAATGTTTTTACTTTTGATGATGTATCTTCAAAAGTATTACGAAGTTGATTCAAATATAGAGATTTATCGTCAGTTAACTTTAATTTTGTTCCAAAGTTATCTTCAAATTCTAGTTCTATTTTTTCACCACCACCAAGTTTTAAACCATCAATAAGTTCGACTAAACTATCTGTTCCATCATCAGCAGCGATAGAATTTCCAGTATCAACAATAGTTGTAGTTATCTTTATACTATTTTCAAAAATACTTTCATAATAAGATAACTCAACAGCACCTCCAAGCAGACTGCAATTATTTTTGCCATCGTTTGAAAATAAATCGAATTTGGTTATATTTGCAGATTCTGCTGCTTTTGTAAATGACATATTAACCTGTAAGTGCTGGTGCAAATATATTATTATTATTAATATCTATGCCGAATCCACCACCTCCTTTTCCACCGATAGGAACTGGTTTTTCAATTATTTCTTTAATAGGAAGCACTACAACTTTAACATTATTATCTTCATACGATGTCTCTTCATCAAGACCTTGTGTAATATTTGTTGTGGATGGTTTAGAAATACTTGCTTTCTCTTTGGGAAGATTATTCAAGAAGTTTATTGGATCTACTGTTCCAGAAAAATCACCTTCAGGACCAGACCTACCTTTTCTGATCTCATAGTGAATAACACCTGTTGAACTTTCTCCCCTTACAACTGCATCTCCTGGTTGAATGACATCTCCTCTTTTAACTAAAACAACTGCGCCCTCTGCAATTCTTTCTGTCTTTTTCAAACTATCATTGTAGATATCCACATAATTTCCATACCCATTAGGATTAGGATCATAATAGATTCCAATCACTTTACCACCGATTCTTGAGTAGAATGTTTGATTTCCACTAATCTCAAAATCTACACCAGCGTGTTGTCTGCCACCACGACGACGAGCACCATATTGTTGTCCGTGAGCAGTATTTGTTGGTGGCAATTGTGGTAATGAACTTTGAGGTTTGTATATTACTGGTCCCGTAGATCTTGAAGATATTTTTTGAAGTGCGTCTTTTGCTGCAGGAAGATAGGTTTTATAATTCCCTTTAGTATAAGTAGTCCAATCATCAAAATTATATCCACTAGAAAGTTTATATGCAATCTGTGCGTTTAAATTTGGATTGTATAGATCATTATTTTCAATATTAAATTTCTTTCTTCTTTCTTCACCAAGACGACCACGCATATTGATTTGCCATAGTCCTATTGAAAATTCCTTTTTCTTTTCAGGATCCAATCCAGATTTAACGGTATCAATTGTAGGATTTCCACCAGATTCTG
>Ga0075481_10000204_pt1 | contig 20362 bp, 29 predicted proteins | sample DEB08_DNA_11_FD_76337 | JGI IMG/M metagenome (GOLD analysis project Ga0075481, IMG submission 76337) | Aqueous microbial communities from the Delaware River and Bay under freshwater to marine salinity gradient to study organic matter... | ecosystem: Environmental > Aquatic > Marine > Coastal ... | reverse complement strand
GAGTTTGTATCGCTCAATGTGTTTTGTTCTGTGCTCTTCACATTGGAAGTGACAGACTCGGTGTTCTGTTCCATCTTGATACTCTAAACGATAAGTGAATGTTTCGTAGGGGAACATTTGCTCAGGAGTTAGTTCTTTACGTTTGAATGTGGGTTTAGGTTCAGGTTTCTTCCTAGTGATAGGTTTCTTCCTGGTTGTTACTGGTTTTTTAGGTGTTGTTTTTCTTTTCGGCGGTGTTGTTGTGGTAGTCTTGCCAGAAGTTTTCGTCGTAGGTTTCTTCGTGGCAGTTTTCTTTACCGAAGGTTTCTTCGCAGGTTGCTTGGATGTAGGCGTCTTTGATGTCTTTGCCTTCGCTTTCGGAGTTGTAGTAGTTTTCTTCCTTGGTGGCATTACTAATCATTTAAAACCTTTTACTTCCTTTTTATCTAACACTTCAATATGTGATAGAAAACCATTTTTTTGAAACCAAGTTAGTTGTGCAGTTTCCCAGTTGTCAACCACTACACTTTCACCAGTTTTTGATACAATCTTGTAATTGTGTCGGTCATAAAAATCGTATGATGACTGCTCAAAGTATTGAGGGTCATCAGGAGAAATAAGTTGTGTCATTGAAACGACTGTTCAAGTTTATTGATACGGGTAAATTCTGCATATGCAGATTCTGACCGCTCTGAAAGAATATCCAGAATGTCAGTACGAATCACATCTGTATCAACATAATCATCAAAATACTTATCCAGTGCTTCCTTCAAGTAGCGTTTCCTATGCCACTCTGGTGAATAAGGTTTGTAATCCATTACGATAGTGTATTTGCTAGGTATTATATCAGTTCTGATCTTCATTGTCAAGTTCTGCAAGATAATCAATCCACCATTGTGGGTCTTTTTTCATTTTCCATTGAGGAACTTCTAAACCACGTTCAGAATACCACTCAAACAGTGCTTCATCTATAATCTGTGCGACTTCCATATTCCTCGTCCTCTTCATCAACGTCTTCATATGCGTTTGCCACATAAGGTCCGTGTGGTTTGAGTGATTCTTCTCGGACATAGTTCTGTTCGTCGTTGACAGCAGCAATCCACACACTTAATTTCATAACAATCCAAATCAATGCTAATGGTGTGAAACAAGCGACTAGGATTATGGGGTTCATTCATCTAACTCCCAACATTTTTTGAATTTATCTCTTAATTCATTTAGTTTAGTTTGCTCCTGAAACTCCATAATGTAACCATTTATTTCCTTTTCCTCATCTGTGAACTTCATACGATACTGATGTTTTGTGGCAATTAGAGTCACCATTTTCATATAGAACTCTGTACCCTTTGCCACAAACTCATCGTATGTCATACAAACATTCCCTGCTCTTTCATAAAGTTGAGAGTTTCTTTCATACTACCAATGTGCCTAAACCCAATGTTAATTTGTGGGTATTCGGCATCCTTACCAAACTCTGATTCAAATCCTCTTTGAGTAAAGTGTTCATTGAGTTTATATTCAAGGAACTCACCACCAAGAGACTTCAAGAGAGATGCCATTCTCTCACATTCTTGACTTCCATTGGAATAAATTACTGCTGTCATTCTTCCTCCTTGTATTCGATTGAGATTTTTCTGGTGACATTACCACGACTATCTTGAATGATGTAACTTTTTAGTTCACCACCTAATTCTTCTGCAATACGATGAAGTCTCCACCAGGGAACACTCTTTTCTCTTTTACCTTCAACCATTTTTGATTGTTTATCATCCCATATGTAGTTATGAAGTTTTCCATCGCTACCGATGACTTGATAATCATAGTCCATCATTCTTTTCCCATTCATCAATTTGTTTTTGTGTGGGGACAATCCACCTAAAATTCATATCCTCTCTGATGAACTCTTCGTTCATCTTTTCATAAGTTTCGGGTGTAAGTTTTTCAGTCATTCGTCTGTAAGATGGTCTTTACACATTACTGCTTGTGGGTTACATACTGCACCACCGTGTGCCAAGTCATATAACTCATCCAAAATTGGATTGAGTTCATCATAACTCTCTTTATCTTCGTGGTTAAATGTTGCCAACAGAGAGCGTTGATGTTTTCTCACAATGCTCTCAACTTCTTGCCATTGTCTGTCAGTCACGTTGCCTCCAATCATCAGGTTTATCTTGTTTGAACCAGTCTACTATTTCATCAGCAGAACCAAACCCCGTTTTGTAATTAGATGGGTCGGGGTCACCTAATCCCATCTTATTCATAAAATCATCCATACTGCCCTCCTGGATGTCCTGTGCTGCCTGACGGCGTGCTTTGTTCAACCATTCCCTAGCAGTTGTATATGACTTGGCAATTTTCTCTGCCCAGATCATGTCTTCAAGTTTAACTTCTTCTTTATTTGCAATCTTCTTACAAATAAACTCCAATCGGAGACGATATTGTGTAGAAAGCATACTATTCTTTCTCTTTATCTGTATTTATTTTTGCCATTATCTCTTCTGCCATTTTGAGAGAACGGCGATAAAGAAGATATTTTACCACAGGATTGCGTGGATTGTTAGTCAACCACCACCATTGGCGTTGAATGTATGCTTTTACTAACCTTGTGACATAAAAAAACGCAGCGGCAACGCTATCATCAGTTACGATGAAGTACGCTGCCACTGCAAACAGTGAAAGTATTATGTAATGGGAGTCCATCAGTGAAACTCCTGATTCCTACGCTCATCCAAATATCTAATAATTTCTTCTCGCCACTCCATCAACTCATTGAAACACTTTTGATTGTGAGCACATTGTCGCAGTTGGTGGTCTGGTTTAAGAACACTTTCATAAAACAGACCAAGTGCATCACGGCGTTTTTCGTGTTTGTCAGTCATAGGAACTCCTCAAGAGTTGACGTTTGTTTCTTTTTAATTTTAATCTGTTTCTTGATAAAGTCAACAGATTGTTTGTAAGTCTTAAACTCCCCTGCGTGTTTGCCATTATGTATAATCGCAAACCCTTTTTTCTTGCCAGCAAAGGGAATTGCTGCCCACATTCCGTCGTTTGTAACGAAACCTTGCGGATCTCCTGGTTTTGGATCAAGAATACCAGGACGATCAATGTGTGGTTTAAGGAATCCCATTAGAAAACAGCAGTTACACTCACAATCCTAGCATTAGGATTACGGGCAAGAGCAACCTGACGTGCTTCTTGATAGTCACGAGCACGAACCTGTTCAGTAAAGACTTGACCAGCAACATAGAGTTTCACTTCACAGAGCATGGTGGTTTCCTTTGATTACCTTAGTATTATAGCAATGCCTCTAAGGCATTTTGACTGTGGTGTGCCAGTTTTTCAACTGGATCAGTACCGTTCAATCTCTCAATAAAGATGTCACAATACTCATCGCTAATTTCACAACCAGAAAAAACACGTTTGTTTAACAAACACATTTTTGCTGTTGTTCCAGATCCTGCAAATGGATCAATAACTAAATCACCTTCATTAGTCCAGGTTTTTATTTGATCTTCTGCCAATTTTTCTGGCATAATTGCTGGATGTTCAAAAGCGATTTTATCCTTGGTTGTGTGACCTCCACCAATCACATATTCAAATACATTTCTTACCTTTGAATGGGAGTTTCTCTTGGTTACTTTATAATTCTTTTCACCATTTTTGCCGCGATACTTTTGATTTGCCTTTAAGTTTCCATACTTACATTCAACCATAAAGGGATTAAAAGTGGAGGGAGCACCCTTACTAAAACAAAAAACATATTCCCATGCCTGATGGTATCTCTTACCACTACTAGGCATTGGATTCTTTTTAATGTAGATCATTGTATCGTGAAGTTTGAAACCACATTCCATAAAGAAAAGTGCCTGTCTCATGGAAGTTCCACTCTCACTTCCGCTAATAGTTTGATCTGCCACATTCCAAACTACGACCCCACCAGGTTTTGTAATGCGATACAATTCTTTTGCTGTACTTTCAAAATCAAATGAGTATCCTTTATAATTTCTAATACTATCATATGGAGGTGATGTAAGTGTCATATCGATACTATCATCACTGAGAGATTGCATCCATTCAATACAATCTTGTAGGTAGAGGGTTACATCACTTTTGTTGTACCTTAGCATATTCTTTCTTCGCCTCCTCCATATCTACGTCATAGTTATCATAACATTTTACTGTAAAATCTGCAATCGCATCAGACTTATCAAAGGTTTTTTTGATCAATACACAAGTCTGAAATGCACTATCATCACCAGAAACCCGCTTGATCTTCCAATCTTTTTCCCATCCATTCTTACTCTTATCTGGATTCACATAAGCATGTCCACCATGCCATTCATATCCAATTTCTTCATACTTTGGTTGCTCATAACAAAACACGCGAACATTGTAGTCTTCACCATCACGATTGTGAACGATGATAACATCCATCATTTTGTTGAGACCAAACTGACTGAAACTCTCTTCTCTCTTTTCAACCAAAGTTTGAATTACACCTTTTCCAATATCACTACTCTCATCCAAAGGACAACGACACTGAACAAAACTGATTGTTTGTTTATCACCTTTGGTAAAACTTTTTAGGACAGACTTATCATTTTGACCATATACACCAACCTTACCATCACACATAAAAATATCACCAGGAATGTGATCACCTCCAGTAGATTTGGAAATTATCTTTTCCCAAGTGTTTGGTGTGATTATACCCTCAGTCTGAGCATATTTCCACACTAAGGCTTTGAGTCCGTCAATGTCAAACTTCATAGTTTGGTTTCTGATTCATTTTAGTATAACGCATCCATGAGAGGATTCTGTGCTACCTGTGCCACTTTCTCATCTGTCACAAAGGGATCAATCTTATCATAAGACTCAATCCAGTCTCTTGCCTTTTCAAAGTATTCTGGACTATTCTCAATCCCAATGTATTGTCGATTAGTATTCTTACAAGCAATGATAGTTGAACCTGAACCCATACAATTATCCAGAACTACATCACCCTCATTACTATATGTTTTGAGAAAATACTCAATCATTTGCACAGGTTTCTGTGTAGGATGAAACTTTAACGGATCATCATTGTTGATTACAGGAAATTGTAGAACATCACGGGGATAACGTGTAGTTCCACCACCAGGATTACCCAGTCTCTTATCAACGTGATTATAATTGCGTTTTTTATCTGGTGCAGGCATGTTGTCCTTAGGCAGCACTGCGTTCATCGGTTTATGTCCATGTGTCATCTGGGGATTGTATGTTGGCAACTTACGATAGAACACCAGCACATTTTCGTGTGCTTTCATTGGCATCTTCTTTGCATTAAGGTGCCCAGTTGCTTTATTCTTTTCCCAGATCCATTCATACTTGAAGTATTTTAAGTTAGAACAGGCAAGGATCTTATCAAAAGGTGGTTGTGCAGTAAGAACAACAGCACCGTTTTCTTTCACGACACGATTATATTGTTTCCATAGATCTTCAAAGGGAATCAAACAATCCCAATCATTCTGGGTGGTCCCATAAGGGAGATCACAAAACACCATATCCACACAACCATCGGGAAGTGTGGACATTACTTCTAAACAATCTCCTTGAAATAACTTATTCATCGACGGACAATAGAAACGGCAGGTTCACCTTGTTGAAATACAGTGTCTACCACTGCTTGAACGCTTTTAGCAGTGCTAATACCCACTTTATCATACACAGGCACACATACAAGTCCAAAAGTCTTCTCAGCACCACCCAGGCGGATCACACGACCGATTGACTGACTGATGCCAATATAGTCCATATTACGCATAAAGAGAACTGCTTCCAGACCCTTGACGTTGATACCCTCAGAGAGAATAGAGTGGTGCATAATCACAAAGCGAGTATTGTCAGTTCCCCATTGATTCAGAGTCTTGAAGAATTGCTCACGGGAAACCTTCTGACCGTTGATGATTGCACCAGTCTTGGAGGTAATATACATCCAGTTGTAACCACGTTCTTCAAGTTGAGAAGTGAAGTCAGACTGTGAAACAAGACGCACAATCTGTTTCGTAGAACGTGCAGCAATCAGGATTTTGTTGAGGGAGTTGTCGTCGATTGTTTCAAGCAGATTCTGTGAATCGGTAAGTTTGAAGTCCCCTTGTGGCAATTCTTTAACAACAACCTTTGGAGGGAGAATATACCCTTCATTAACAAGTTGGGGAGCAGGAACATTGCAAATAACCTGACCATAAACTTCTGTATCATTCATCCCTGGTTTGAAAACAGTGACAGAGTGCTTAGGAGTAGCAGTGAAGAAATAACACCGATCAGACTCAGCAGCAAAGTGCTCCGTAGCAGGGAAAAAGTTACGTTGAACGGAATTATGTGCTTCATCAAAGTAAATGGTGTTGACTTCAATATCTGCCTCTTGTACTTTGTGCAGAGAATGATAGGTGGTGAAGATAATGCAGTTCTCACCAGCAGTCCGTGCAGTGTTGTTGAACAGTGCAATCTGATTAGGTTTAGTGGTATGAAAATACTCAACATCACCACTATGAACGTGCATAATGTGAGTATGAGATGTATTGATCAATTCAAGAAACTCTTTGCAGAGTTGTTCTGCAAGCAGAATACGAGGAGCAACAACAACTGTGGTCTGACCACAAGGAACAGCGTGTTGATGAATAAGATCCTGAATCATACAAATAGTCTTACCACCACCAGTCGGGATGATAACTTGACCCTTGTTGTTGTCCCACATTGCATTGACTGCCTTGTGCTGGTGGGGTCGAAGGGTGATAGTCACTGTTGCCTGTTGAACTTGAAGTAATTATAGCACGAAACCGCCCACCAGGAAACCCAGTGGACGGTTGATGAACTGGTCTACGGCATGTACTTGATCGCTACTGTGAACCGATGACGATCTCTAAATGTTGTTGCACGATGTAAGATATTAGCATCAAAATATACCATACGATTTGATATAGGGACTACTCCACGAATCTCTCCATCGATGTAAAACTGTGTTTCTCCACCATCATCAAGTTTCCAACCTTGATCTGGATAGTATAAAAATGTAATCCCATCTTCCCCATCAGTATGAAAGTATGGATTCTCTGTTGGAGCAAAGCAATTCACATACATCCGATTCAATTCTAATCCAGGAACCAGATGCTCGGTCTTATATCGAAACAATTCGTAAATATCCTTTGTCTCATCAATCTCACTCACCATACCAGTGAACGGTAGACCTTCTCTATCATATTCACCATAAGAATATGATGCAGTCTCACAATACTCTATCACAAAATCTCTTTGATCTGGAATCAAGAAATTATCAATAACTTTTATCATCACCATATTGTAACACTTTTACATTAAACGAAATTGTAATTCTAGGATAGTCAGTTTTTTTCCAGGCAGGAACACAATGCTGCAAATAAGAAGGAAACATAAGAAGATCACCTTCTTTCACATCTGGAACGTAAACTTCACCACACCTATTCCTATCTAGTTCTAGACTTAAATTACGAATTTGCCCCAAAGGATCACGAAACTCTGGTGGTTTATGATTATCTTTATCAAAAGATAAAAAATGAATAAAAGAAAAATGTGATGGTCTTAGTAAAGTTCCTATATGATCATGACATTCTTGATACTCACCATCAGTATAAACATTAAACCAAATGTTCTGAATCTCTACGTTAAATTCTTTATCAAATATCTCTCTCATACATTCAATATATTCTTTCTCTAACAGATCACGATGCCTTTCTATAATCTCTGATCCATCAGAAAATGAAGTCTTGATCTTAGTTGTTGTCCAGTCTTCTGGAATCAACATCTCAGTAGAATCTTCTAAGATTCCAGACACTAAAATGTTTTTAAGTAGATAGTTATTTTCAACCTTTGTCTTAAAGATTGTTACCGGAAATAATTCTATAGATTCCATCTCTTCAACGCTCACAAAGCATATTCTACTCAAATTTTACTATTGTGTCAAGTCTTACATCCACGAATAGAAACTCCATAGGTTTATTACATAAGTTTCCACCATCATGAATGACATTCATTACATCATAGACTTGACATTTACCTTCACTCCATAGTATTCTTTTACCATTCCAAGTCATATAACATTTATCCCTCTCAGGGATCCTCAGAGGAACCTGAATACGCTTATAAGGTTCTCTGTATATGTCTGGATCTTTATGTGGTTTCAACACTGTTCCAGGGTCAAATAAAGAGTAACCAGAGTACAGAATCTCATCATTCTGATGTATCTGAATTACATCTTCAGTCATCAATTTCTTTCTGATTAAGACAGATTTTGCCGTACTCTTTAACCAGTAATGATTGATGTCTTTATTACAATATCCTCTCGTTGTTGGTGCTTTCTTGGTTGGAAAGTTGGTGCTTCTTGCCCACTCATAGAGAGTATTGAGATCTTGTTGAGTGATCATATTTTTGTCTTATAAAAGAAAGCAAGTAGACCATCTTTAATATCTACGTTATAGAATGTTCCCCTTTTTAACAATGAGTAGTCTAATCTTTCTAATCTTTTCCCATTTACAACAGGATGACCATCAAAACAAATCAAATATCCTTTACTTTTGCAAGTGAATGATTCTTTAATTTCTTCACCTTCCCAGTCACTATTTCTATCCAGTGCATTAAATCCGTACATATGAAAGGGTTCATATGATAAAAAGTTTGTATGCTCATTTCTAAATTTCTTTACGTCAAATACTCCTCTACTAAGTTCAAGATACTCGTTGTCAAAGCACTTACCAACTCTTCCAGTTCCAGATACTATAATTTGATATAATGTATCTCTTAAAGACGAATGTTCGGCAACAATTACATCACTCTCACCAATCTCTGAGCATAGTAGAAACTCATTATCACAACTCTTCAAGTATCTTTTATATCTCGGTGTACTCATAATTCAATCTTCCTCATTTTTAACGAAGATCTTCTATAATTTTCAAGTTTTGCTCCTATATTTTTACCAACTAAACTTTCTATGTCTAAATCCACCATATCAATGTCATCAACTTTGTTGACAATTGGTTTGGATTTTTCATGATTACTAATAATATCAGTTCCTATTCTCATAAGACTCTCAATAAAATAATCATAGTTTTGTGTATCTAGATTTGCAAGATCAATCACAACTTCTGGATAGTTTTCTATGGATTCATTGTCATAGAATTTACAAAATCTTACAATAATTTGCTGAGTATCTTTTAGATATTCTTCAATCCTGATAATCCCTTTCATGGTGAACATAGTCTGGATACTTATATTTACTAATGTCCCACGGATTTATAATAAGAGAAACTCTATTACCAGTGAAAGAATTTACATTATGAAATTTTCCTGGTGGAAATATAATCATTCTATTAGGTTTTGGGATAAAAATATCATCAACTTGCCCATCTAGACGATTTTCACGAACGTCTTCATATAATTTATTTGTACTAAAAAGTTCTATTTCATCATTGTGGGAAATGTGCAACTCACCACCAACCAAATCCTCAACAGAAAGATAATAGACAATAGAACATAGTGGAAAAACTAATACACCATCTTCTATTCTCCTTCTTTCATCGTTGTCAATATGCCATGTTGGTGGTTTTGTGTGGTTATGTATCCAAAATTCATATCCACCACAAGTTTCTAGATTGTAATATGTTGCAGCAAGATTGATTAAAGATGTACAGAACTCTCTGAAATAATGTTCAGTGTTCCACAAATACCATCTTTCTATTGCTGGTCCACTAATGTTATCAAGATATTTTCTTTGCAATCCATTGAAACAACCTTTTTGAATTACATCATCTAAAATTACTGTATTCATTCTTCAACCTTCTCAAAATTAAATGAAATAGAAATTCTTTTTTCCTCTGACTTATTTCTAGTCACATAATGATCCAGATAAGATGGGAACAGATAGTAGCGACCAACTTCTGGATAAAAATATGAACGATATGCTACATTTGTATATTGATTTAACTTAGGTAAAAAGACTAAATTACCAGATCCTTCTGGTACTGACAGATATAAAACAGAAGAAACATAATCAGTTCCATGATTATGGGTATTGGTGCTCATATTCTTTTCATGAATATGTCCCCAGTATCCAGTACATCTTATATCTTCGTCTGTTGCTGCCTTAAAGTCAGTTATCATTTCGTTGATGATCTCATCAACTATTTCATTTTCGGGACAAAATGTGTCCTCGTATCTAGTCTCATAATCTTCATCTGCCAACTTATTATCACTTTCTTTCAAAATAATATCTTTCAGTGTCTCAAGATCTGCAAAAGATTTTCCACATAAGACATCAACTTGTACGATAGTTGTTAGTTCAACATGACGTTCCATAATATCATATCGTTTGTATGATCTAGTTATAAAAGTTATGCAACACCAGTTCCAGTGCCACCAATAATGTTTCCACTGGAACTAAAACTTATACCACTAGAACTCTTGCGAATACCATTACCATTTCCACCAGCTGATCCACCATTAGATTCATCTTCTCCTTTTCCTCTTTCTCCACCAGCAGCACCGACGCCATTTTGACCGCCACTTCCCCCATTTCCACCTCTGGGATCATCGCCGGAATTTCTATTTCCACCAGTTCCTCCTCCACCACGAGAGAATGTAGAACCACTAGATCCACCACTACCACTATAATTTGCACTACCACCAGAACCACCAGATCCACCAGGGAGTCCAGCACCACCGCCGCCTCCGCCGCCTCCTGCTTTGAGGGTTTTGCTACCGCCGCCACCACCTTTGCCGCCTTTACCGCCGCCGCCGCCGCTGCTAAATTTCTTTTTAGCACCGCCGCCACCGCCGCCGCCACCAAATCCACATTGGATAGCACCACCACTAGCAACAACTACGGTAGTCCCACTATATTCAATACCTAATCCACTTGACCCACCAGCACCATTATCTCCACTATCATTATTACTTCTAGCACCAGATCCTCCATTACCACCAGCACCTAAAACAAATCCATTTCCACCAACATCAACTCTTAATGTAGTGCCACTGTTCCATCCACCTGTTCTTAATGCACAATAACTAGCACTACCTTTTGCAGATCCAATGTATTTGTTGACGTGAATGAAAACTTTTTTTCCACTTGAATTGGCAGGTCTAGATCTATGTCCACCAATGACTCTTATTTTAGTATTATTATTGTAATTTGATCTAGCATTTTGGCGATATTGAGTTCCACCACTATAAAAGTCAACAACCATATTCAGTCGCTTACTATAAAAATTTCCAAAAGAAATTTGTCCAGACTGAGGAACACCAGCATCAAGCGGCATATTGGATAGTGCTCCATGAGTCTCACTGACGCGATATGCGCCTAAATTTTTTCCAGAAGGAAGACCAAATTCTGCAGAAATTTGACCGAAACTAATTGTTCCAGAAGATTGTAATACCATCTTTGTTTCTTAGTAAAGATCGTTCCAAATAGATCCATCATAACCTTGATGCTTACCGGAGCTAGTATTAAATACTATTTCTCCACCAATTAAATTAGTAAAGTTTCCAAGTTCTGTAGAATTTACGCGAGGAACTCTCATAAATTCTCTATTTGTATATGCGTTGGTTCCCTCTATTTGTCTACCAGCAAATGTAAAGTCAACCGCACAATAATCAGTATATGGACGGTCAGTTCCAATACCAACACCAGCAAATACTGCTGTTCTTTGTGGAGAATTTATACCATCAATTTCAAGTGTTGTTGTTCCAATACCAACTCTACCAGTATCATCAACAATAAAACTGTCACCATAGAATGCTGGATCACCATTAACAATAAATCTATAATTTCCAGGACCATAATCTAAATCACCGAAAGTAGCACCAACACCCAATCTATCAATAGTAGAATCGTCAAGTGCTGTTAGATATGAAAATGTAGATATACCCGATTGTGCATAAACATTTCCTTCTAAATCTGAGGTTAATGCTCCCGTAAAATTGAATGATCCGTTAAGATTGAGATCACCATTTAGATTTAAATCATTATCGACAGTTGCATTATTTGCAACAAACAAATTAACACCAACATAAGAATCTGTCGTAACAGTAGATGTACCAACAACTTCTAATTGATGATCTGGTAAAGTAACACCGATTCCAAGTTTACCCTCATAGGTGAGAGTCATTAGTTCAGTTTGTTGTCTGTGAATCCAATTGAATGAACCAGTATTGATTCCAACATCACCTGCTTGAATGTAACTGTTTATATTTCCATCAGCAAAGTTTACAATATCAAATGAGTAATCTGTACTGTATGGCAACAGTGGATTATTGTTTACTCCAAATCTTAAAGCACCATTCCAACCACCATAAGTGTTTGATCTACCAATAGCAATTCTTGCCTCACCGCCAGTGCTAATTCCTTGAATTAGTAAGTTTCCACTTCTATAAATTTCAAGATCTGCAAGTGGTGTGGTTGAACCAATACCAACTCTTTCTGTTACTATATCTGTAAATGATCCAATACCAGCAGTTGCACTTACAATATCAATAACGGAAGTTGGTGTCAGGTTAATTGCTGTTGTAGCAGTACCTGTGAGATCACCAACGAGACCACCAATAAAACTAGATGCAGCAACAGAGTTTGCTGTCAAAATGCCAACTATAATATCAGGTTCGCCTATTAAACTTCTAGCAGATTGTGCAATACCAACAAGTTCATCTGTAACTTCTATTTTGTTGACTGTAAGTGTTTGACCGATGGATACAGTTGCTCCAATACTTACCCAACCACCCACATCTAAGTTATTAGTAACTGTTGCAGATAATCCTACGGTAAAGAATGAACCAATACCAGCATTATTTGTTACATCAAAACTACCACGAACTAATAAATCCTGCTCATGTGAGACATTACCAACTACACCAAATGTTCCACCAACAGATGTATTAGTCTCAACAGATAAATTGCCACTAAATGTTCCACCAACACCAGTAAAGTTTCCTGTGTCAATGGACGTTGTAGTAACAATACCAAGATTTAGATTTGGGTATAAGTTTCCATCGGGAATTTGTGGAAGTCTTTCAACAGGTACAGTTCCATATGCAATGTTTGAACCAGTTAATTGAGTAATATCTGATCCAATACCAACAAATTTTCCAGAAGTTGTAACACCGGTGATAAGAACATCACCACCAGATCCAATACCAACACCATTGGCAAATCCACCAACACTGGTATCATTAGTTCCAGATACTTGGAACATAAATCTTGGATCATTGGTGTTGACACCAACAAATCCTTGTGCATAGATTGATGTAAATCCAAGACCAACATCAATATCTAACCACTGAGATGTTGGTAAGTTGAGTAAATTTACACCATCACCATAATAAGTGACAATACCAGTAATATCTGATGCAGTAATAATACCACTAGAAATACTAACACCACCACCAACAATGGATGCTGATGTGGAATCTAGTTGAATACTGGTGATATTTGCAATTTCAGCAGTTAAACTTGGAGTATAGATTGAATCGCAAGTTGCCAATCCAACTACCTTCAAATTACCACGAACATCTAAAAATTCAGTTGGAATAGTTGTACCAATTCCAACTTTTCCAAGAGAATCTACGACTAAATTATCATCATCAACTTGTATACCATTACGAAAGTTAAACTGCTTTCTAATATTCGCCATCGTGATCTTTTTTTAGTTATTTATTTGATTGAGTTTATCTTCAAGGGTAGAAACTTTTGCAGAAAGTTCTTTAATGGCTTCTACAAGAAGTGGAACCAGTTTTTCATACTGAACAGTCTTATAGTCAGTATCTTTACCTTCGTTGATTGCAGCAGAACCTACTGCCTCTGGTAAGACTTTTTCTACTTCCTGTGCAGAAAGACCAACCTTTCTTTCATCATCAGTATAACCCAATTCAATAGCAGTATCACTAAACTCATAAGTGAAACCATTCAGAGAAATTACTTTATTAAGTGCATCAGTGATAGAAATCTTATTGGTCTTTAATCTATCGTCAGACACGAACGCATAAATGTCATTCGCAACATAAAGTCTATTGGTACTTGGGTTGTAATAAAGACCGCCATCAGTACGAAGATTTTCTTGTGCCCAACCACTATTATTTGAGTCTACGAATGTTATATAGTGTGCAGAATCAGTTGAAGTTGCTGCTGTTCTAATTGTATTGGAAGCACTTGAAGTACCACTGAATGATGTTCCAGTGAAATTAGTAGCATAAACAGTATTATAATATCGTGTAGATGAACCAAGATTGTGATCATTATTACTATCAGGTATAACATTGTGTGTTGTTAATGTACCATCAATGTTAGTTGTGTCTAATTCTGTAGATCCATCAACATCAAGATTTCCATTAAAGTCACAATTTCCAGTAACAGTCAGAGTTTCATCAATAGTAACTGGTGAATTATTCAGATTAATTGCACCACTTCCATTTGCAGTAATGTTGATAGTACCATTAGTGTTGAGTGCAGAAATTGTATTTCCATCAATTCTCAAATTGTCAACATCAATTCTGTTGTTGACATATAAAACTCCACTAACAGTAGTGTTATCAGTGCTTTCATTTCCAAGAGTAGATCCACCATTTACTGTAAGATTACCATTGATTGTAGTGCTTCCATTATCAGTATCAACCAGGAATTGGTCTATTGAAGACGAACCATCACGAATTCTGAATACTTCATTAGCAGCATTGATTAATAAAGAATCAGTAATTGTAGTTTGACCACTTACATTCAAAGTACCACCAATTGTAGTGTTTCCAGCAATTGTAGTGTTACCATTATCAGTATCAACTTGGAATTGATTTGTGGTAGTAGAACCATCACGGATTCTGAATACTTCATTAGCAGCATTAATCAACAAAGAATCAGTAATAGTGGTCTGACCATCAATCTGCATTGTGGAACCAAAATCAGCAGCACCACAAACCCAGAGTTTTTTGCCAATACCAACACCACCAGCAATTCTCAATGCGGCATTAGCATCGGTACAAGAAGTTGCATCATTTTCATTTGTAAAGTCAATCTTACCAGATACTTTCAGTTGGTTGTTAAGAATCAGTTTTCCATTGACTTTAATTGTATTGTTGAAGGTGACAGGACCATCAAACTGAGACAGAATCTGACTTGAGTTACCACCCTCAACCAAGATTCTCTCCTTAACAATAACTTCATCAAATACAACAGAAAGTCTGTTGGGATCTTCACCAGTGATTGTTGGAGTTGGAACATCAAATGTGGTTTGCTCACCAGATTGTGCAGAATACTTGGTGTTTCCAATATAGAAATCACCATCACTGTCCATACCAGTGTAGAGAACAGTTCCGCAAGAGGTTTCTTGTGCTTGCGACAAGAACTCTTCTTTCTCACTCAGAGTCTTAACTTGGACTTGTGGGAGACCAGTTGAGTAGTTACCAGGACCATAACCAAGATATTCAAATGTATGACCAGAAGCACGAAGAATAGAAGGCCTACGAAACTCAATAGGAGCAAGATCTATCTTTTTAATTACTGAACCATTTGCATGAGGTTCAATAATGGTTCCCATTGAACCACGAATAACTTGAATCTCGTTAGTATTTGTTCCAGTCAAAGAATCACTCTTGATTCTCATAATCTCATTATCAATCTGAATGTAAGATCCCAGTGGGAATCTTGCCATTGTTCCGATGCCAGCACCAGGAAGATCAACAATGAATTGATCCTGTGTTGTTAATGATTCACCAAGAATAAGATCATCGTTGCCATAGAATCCAAGTGATCTTGTGCCAAGATTTTCTCCAAGATCATCAGCACTTGCATTATTTGCTGACATACCATGTTTTAATGACCAAGCAGCAGTTGGTAAAGAAACATTAGTTTTTGCAGTAAATGATGTGATACTATTGACGTTATTAACAATAAAGTCACCAAGATTATTATTATTTGAATCTAAAATTCTTAATGAATTTCCTGCGAGTAGACTATGTGGATATGTACTATTAAATACACCGATTCCAGTTGCTGCATTATAAGAATTTTGTGTTATTGAAACTGCTCTTCCAAGATTGACTATGTACTGATTGCTAATAGGATCTGGATCTCCAGCAGTTTTTGCAAGACCAACAATCAAGTGTCTGTTTGAATTTGTACCATTTACTGATGTGACTCTATAATATCCACCAGCAGTTGTACCAATACCTGTTACTTGAACATAATTTCCTTCTGCTGTTGAAATTCCAGCAGTTGTAATATCAATATGTGCAGAGGGTGTTCCACCAATTTCACTACTATCAAAGTAAAGTGATTCGCCATTTGTATAACCAGATCCACCTTCTGCAATTGTTGCTGATATAACAGAACCACCACTAACAACTATGTCAGCAGTTGCACCATCCCAAATAGCAGATGCTGGTGCGTCGGAAGTATTGAATAGTCTTACGTTGTAGTAAGTTCCATCAGTGTGTCCAGAACCACCATCAAGAACAGAATATTCTCTCAGAGCATTTAAACCATGCTCACTTTCTAAGGTTAAAGTTGCTGTCGTATAAGTTGTTGTAACACCAACGATTTTCTTACCATAAGAGAAAGTATCTAAGAACTTATCAAGAGTTTCTCTTGTAAGACTTCTCTTTTGATCATTAGTTTGAACTTCACCAAGTGGGAATCTCTTTGCAAAAGAATTTGCTGCTGGTGGATTATCTTCTTCATTATCTCTATCCAACTGAGGGTAAAGATCAGTAACCTTTTGACTGTAACTACTATCCGTAAATTCTACAGGAATACTATTGTCACAGTTCAGAACATAGAGATAATAAACACCATCTTGATTACCATAGATGTATGGAGTAATTGTTTCAATACGATATACAAAGAAATTCCTTTGTACGTCATTTCTAGTAAATCTTGGAAGATCAATACTTCTTATATTGGTATCATTTGTAAAATTGCCAGGATTATGTGTGACACCAAAAATATCTGTGGCAAGATAGGTAAAAGTATTTGATCCTGTAATCGAATTTACGGTAAATGTTCCATTATATCCAAGATTATCAAGTCCAGTAGTATTTGTTGTACTATTTACTTCTTTGATAATAATTTTATCATTGACTTTCAAGTTATGTGGTTTATCAGATCTTACAGTAACTAATCCATTACCTGAATTATATGAGCAGGTTTTGATAAATCTAGTGTTACGATCAAAATCATAATCCGAATTTGTAATACCAGTTGCGTTAAAGTCTGAAGTTGCTCTTACATTAGTAGAACTAGAATCTTGAAGAATAAATCCAGATACTGGTTCTCTACCGTTTATGAGTTCTTTGGGAACAACATAACGTAACTTGTAAAGTTTTTCATCCAAACTTCTATCATCTTCTTTTCTGAGAAGATATGAAATTTCGGTTTCTGTATCACCTGCGGGACTTAATGTGCCAGTAATATACTGATAAAGTGGACTGTTTGCTTCTGTGTGAATGAACCACTGATTTTGATTGGGGTCCCACTGCAATGGTGATCCAAGTTCACCCGATTTCTTATCAGATACTCTACTTTCAATTCTGATTTGCTCCCCACCATAACTTGTAATATAAATTGGGGTTTGTGCTTCAGAGTTTGTTCTGGATGCTGCTATTTGGATTTGTGATCCATTAAGTTGAATACTATCTGTTCTATCAGCATTCTTTTCAGATGTAATTGCATAATAAATTTTATTTTCTTCTAAACCTTCCGGAAGATCACCAGTCTCACTGAATATACGAATAGACTCACCATTTCTTAAACTATGTGGTGTTGTGAGTTGATATATTGTTTGTTTTGGTTTATTTAATGGTGTTGTAATCGATACATTCGTATACAGTTTCATTGAAGAATCTGTACCTACTGCGGTTGTATCTACTGTCGTAATAGGACCATTGGTCATTAAGATCTTGGCACTATTCGTATTAGAATCTACATAGATTTTATCATTAACTTTTGCACCAATTCTATAACCCTGAGAAATTACTGGTGGTTCAATATCTTCATTTTCATATTGGAAAAGATACAAGTGATTGTTCTTACCAACTGATACGGTTTTATCTATGTCAACCTGCACCCACTCAACATTTACATCATCACCAATAATTGCTCTTGGTCCAACAATTGAAGTAATAAATCCTTTGTCGTCTTTTGAGAATGCTTCTTTCTTGAATCCCTCAGATGCAAGAGAGATTTGTCCAAAGTTGGAGTTTGAGTTGGTAATTGATGCGTCACCACCACTTTCAGCAACAAAGTGTTTATTGAAACCAATAGCAAAAACTGATACGATCTGAATGACCGCATCATTTGACATCATAATATGTTTTGATTGCCATCCATTTCTATAAACAGCATCAGAATCTAAATGATAAACAAATTCTTGGTTTGTTGATGATGATCCAGAAGCAAGTGATGTGCCAGTTACCTTATTAATTCCAATCCCATCATATGCTCTACTGGAAGGATTATACTTAACAAAAGCACGGTCATCCTTCTGCAGAGACACAGCAGTGAACTGTGCAACAACCATTGAACGGAAACCTGCTGCCTTTGAACCGTCAGCGTGCATACCGTTCATACCATAGACAGAACGCAGAGATACGTTGAAGATATAAGGAGATGCACCAGAAACAGTATCCGTTTCAATAGTTACACTAGCACTTGCTCCTGGTGTAAGACCACCAGCAGGACCAGCAGGAAGGTTTGGTCTTACAAATGAAATAGAATATGTAAATCTAGTTGAGCTGATGACATCAACAACTTTTGTTGAAATGTTGTAGTCATTAACATTAATACCACGAATCTTAATCGGAGTTCCTGCCGTCAGACCATGGTCAGTCTGAGTTGTGACTGTAACTGTACTTGATGGAGTTGCACCGTCACCAGAGATGATTCCAGTGATTTTGATTGGGTCAGATGCAAATGCACCAACAATTTCCCATTCAGGTCTTTGCTTTGCGAATGAATCTGGATATGTTGGATATTTTTGATCAATTTCTCTATCAGATGCTCTATTGAAAGCATTACTGATCTTGCTATAATACATATCAAGATCTGTTAATCCATATCCTGTTGGAATGGTTACACCATCAGCATACTCAAAGCAAGTGAGTTTGTGGTGAGAGAATGTTGGTCGTGACTGATTATTTTCAGAGAAATCTCTTGGGTCAGTATAAACTAGACCTGTATCATCTCCATCAAAGAAAGTGAATTGCCAGAAATAGCAAGCACCAGTAATTCTAAAAATGGCACTTCCAGGTGCAGAAGTATCTGTTGGGTTTGGAACATACTTTGGTCTAACTTTTGTCTTTCTTAAATCCAGACCAACAATAGAAGTTCCACGAGGAATAATAATACCACCGTAGACACTATTAAACTTATAAAGGATATTATCTTCTTGAGTTAAGTCAAAATTACTATCCAGAGTCAATGATAACTCATTTCCAGCAAAAGATGTTGCACCACCAGGAGAAATTGTGGTAGCAACCCCACTATCGTCTCTAATACCATATCCAGGTCTATTATCAATCAGGTGCTCACCAGGAAACACCAGAATAGTGGTTTTTTCTACAATATCGTTGTCATTACCTCTCAAATAAGAGAATCTTGCAGACTCAAGTAGTGCCCTTTGAATTGTCTTGAAAGGTTTTGTTAATGAATTGCCTTGATTCTCAATACCATCTGTAGAATCAAGGTCATTAGGGTTTACATAAAGAATACGTCCTTCTGTATTCTTGATAAAATTCTCTAACTTATTAAGAGGCATCTTATTCTGACAACGTTTAGATTTCTATGTTTTATTTATCAACCCATAAAATCTTCTTCGTCATAAAAAGGAATCAAATCCTCTGGCAAATCTTTATAATTTGAAATCTCGACAGGATCAAAACAAGGATGCATTGATTCCTGAATCATATAGTTAGAACCTTTATATACATCGTCTATTTCATACGACGGATTCTTATCTGCTTCTTCTACTAAATCTCGATCATAAAGATGTCCATCGGGCATCTCATCAAAGGTAAACGGAATACCTTCGAAGAAATACATCTTTACGATATACTTTTCTTCGTTATACCAAACGTGCTTTGTTGTAATGGTATACGACATAACATTCTGTTTAATGTTATTTATTTTATAGGACGAGAGAGACTTGAACTCTCACGGGCAATTGCCCAACAGATTTTAAGTCTGGTGCGTCTACCGATTCCGCCACCGTCCCGTAGGTGCTCCTTGCGTGGATCGAACACGCCTCAGGCGAATTATGAGTTCGCTGCATTCACCAGATTGCTAAAGGAGCATTCGCTATTCGCAAATAGCGAATAGGAGTACTGGGAGTTGAACCCA
>Ga0075481_10000195_pt1 | contig 20874 bp, 15 predicted proteins | sample DEB08_DNA_11_FD_76337 | JGI IMG/M metagenome (GOLD analysis project Ga0075481, IMG submission 76337) | Aqueous microbial communities from the Delaware River and Bay under freshwater to marine salinity gradient to study organic matter... | ecosystem: Environmental > Aquatic > Marine > Coastal ... | reverse complement strand
GATGTCCTGGAACGCGAACTTCGCGGACGCCGGGCCGATGCACCTGTGGTTCCTCGTCGACCTGCTCTGGTTCTACGCGGCGGCGATCGTGATTCATGGACTCGGACGCCTGCTGCCGCCGGCGGCACGTCTCGTCGCGGCGACGGCGCGGGCCCTCGCCGTCGGCCGCCTGCGATGGTTCCGCCTGCCGGCGATGGTCGGCCTCGCCTTCGTCGCGATGCTCGCCATGGAGACGCCGGGCATCGACACCACCGAGTCGTGGCGACCGGAGTGGCACATCATGGCGCTCTACGGCATCTACTTCGCGGTCGGCTGGCTGGCCCACGGGGTGCCGGGGCTCGTCGCCGATCTCGAGCGATGGTGCTGGCTTCGACTCGGCGCCGGCATCGCGCTGCTCGCAGGCGCCACCGTCTCGACCATCGCGTGCTACGCCGTGATGTTCGATCCCGCGCAAGGCGTCGACTCGCAGGCCTATCGCTGGATCTTCGCGGTCACCCAACTCCTGCAGGCGGCGACCGCCTGCCTGCTGCTTCTTGGCCTCGCCGGCGCCAGCGAGCGGGTGTTCCGGCGCGTCAATCCCGCGGTGCGCTACCTCGTCGACGCCTCCTACTGGATCTACCTGCTGCACCTGCCGCTGACGATCTTCGTTCCGGCGCTCTTCCGGCGGTGGGAGACGCCGGGCCTTCTCAAGATGGTCTCGATGATGGTGCTCGTCACGATCCCCCTGCTCGTCACCTACCACCTGCTGGCCCGCGGGACGGCGATCGGGGCCACGCTTTGCGGCCGCACCTACCCGGTGTGGCCGTTCACGCGGACGCGGGCACCGGAGCCTCCGCCGACCGAGTGAGAGGTACGACCCCTCACCAGTTCGCGAGGACCAGTCGCCGCAGTCCGTCGTCGGCTGCGAAGTAGCGAAGCCGCAGACGTTCCCCGGCGCTGCCGAGCCACACCGCCCGCCCACGAGCTCGATCGATGCGCCCCAGCGCCTCCTCGACCGACGCGAGATCGACGGCGGCCTTCCCCTCGCCGGCGGCGTGTGCCCGTGCGAGCCATCCCAGGCACGCCACGTCGAGGGCGAGGGCCTGCATGCCGTCGGAGATCGGCCAACCGTAGTAGCCGCTGCCCCAGGCGCGACCGCCGAGAAGGGTGGCTCGGAGCCAACGCAGCACGAGGTCCGCGATCGGCGGATCGCCCGCGACCGACGGCACCGCCTCGATGGCGGCGAACGTCGCGGGCGTGCGCCATCCCCGTGCAAGCGGGGGCACCGCACCACGACCTCGCGCGAAGCGCCGGCTGCGTCGCCACTGGGAAAGCCGCGCTCGCAGCGACGGCGTCGATTCGTCCCCCGTGAAGCGAGGGTCTTCGATGCGGGCGAAGCTGGCCTGCCGAAGCATTCGTCGCTGACCGCGACCCGGCGGATCCACTGGCAGGTGGTCGAGTTCCTGAGGCAGCGCAGACACCAGCAGGTCGGCGAGTTCACGCACCCGGGCGTCGCGCACCTTCTCGAAGTTCGCCGCCCCGAGACTCTGGCAGAGCCATGCGAATCCGTCGAGCCGGACTCGCAGCGGAATCCCGGACCGCCGCAGCCAGGCGTCGAGACTCTCGGCGATGGCGTCGACCTCGGATGCCGTGGCGCGGCGTCGGCGATCGAGTCGCGGCGGCGCGACCGTCGCGGCCTCGGGCACCTGCCGCAGGGCCCGTACCAGATCGTCGCGATGCGCCGGAAGACCTCCGCCTCGATTGGCTCTCACGCTCGAACACGCGAAGTTGAGACCCGCGGTCGTTCCCCGTGCATCGGGGGCGAGATTGAATGGAAAGAGCCGGCAGGCCACCGGCTTCTCGTCGAATCCGAACTCCGCGTGGATCCGGCAGAGTCCGTCCTCCTGCAGGAACACGCAGGCACCGTCGGGACGCTGCCGCAGGTACCGCTGCCCGCGGAACTCGACGACGATCCGCTCGCCGAGTCGCTCCTCCCAACGCTGCCTGCCCAGTCGATCGAGATCCTCGTCGCGCAGCTGCACACTGAAGTCCCGGCAGCAGTCGCCGCAGCCGTGACAGGAGTACCGCTGTTCGCGGAGATCGAGGATCGAAAGCGGCACGGACTTCGGCATGGTCAGGCGACGCCGGTGTCCGAGTTCGTTCCGGAGGCGCCCGTGTCGACGCCCGACGCCCCGAGCCGAGCCGCGATCGCCCGGGTGGCCGCGCCACGGTGGCTTCGGGCGTTCTTCTCCGCAGGCGACAGTTCCGCGCTGGTCCGATCCTCGCCAGGCAGCATCAGATGCGGGTCGTAGCCGAATCCGTTGCCCCCCCGCGGCGACTCGACGACCACGCCTTCGAAGGTGCCACGGCTCTCCGCGAGGATCGTGCCGTCCGGCGCGGCGAGGCACATCGCGCAGACGAAGCGTGCGGTGCGATCGGCCTCCGGGACGTCGCGAATTCGCTCGACCAGCTTGCGGTTGTTGGCCGCGTCTCGAGTGGACCGATCGCCCTCGACGCCGGACCATCGGGCGCTGCGGACGCCGGGCTCTCCGCCCAGGCCGTCGACCTCGAGGCCCGAATCGTCGGCCAGACATGCCCGGCCGAGGATCGCGGCGTAGGCGCGGGCCTTGATTCTCGCGTTCGCCTCGAAGGTGTCTCCGTCCTCCTCCGGCTCGGGAAGGTCCGCTCCACCCGCGTCGGCGAGCCCGAGAACCTCGATGCCGAGCGGCGCAAGCACCGCGGCGATCTCCTCGATCTTGTGGGGATTGCCGGTCGCGACGACGAGTTCGGAGCACATGGCCATGGGCGAATGCTACGCCGCGGTGGATCTCGAACCGGTCGTTTCCCCGAATACGGATTGGCATTCCGCCCGGATCGCGGCACCCTTGGCCAAGGATCGCATTCGTCTCAGGAGGGCCCCATGGACTGCAGGAATCTCGTCGCCGCCACGGCCGCTGCCGGGCTCGCGATCTTCGCGGGCTCCGCCACCGCGCAGCTTGCCGGCATCGAGGCGACACGCAACGCGACGCTCTACGAGTCTCCCACCGGCGCTCTCGCCAACGGGGCGGGCGAGTGGTTCTTCACGGGCATGAACAACCAGGGCCTGCGGCGCCGCGGCCTGGTCCTGTTCGACCTCGAGGCGTTCGCCGACAGCGTCGCGGGGCAGCAGATCGAGATCCACGCCGTCTCGGTCCGCCTGAACCTCACCCAGGGCGCCGGCACGCCCACGACCGTCTCGATGCACCGACTGTTCGCGGACTGGGGTGAGGGCGAATCGGACGCCTCCGGCAACGAAGGCGGCGGCGCCGCGGCGACCCCGGGGTCGGCGACGTGGCTGCACACCTTCTCCGACACCTCGTTCTGGTCGACGCCCGGCGGCGACTTCGCGGCCGTCGCAAGCGGCACGTTCGCGATGAATCCCCCGGCAACCTACACCTTCTCCTCCGAAGGTCTGCGACAGGACGTGCTCGCGTGGCTCGACGATCCCTCCTCGAACTTCGGCTGGATGCTGCTGGGCGACGAATCGCAGTTCGGAACCGCGCGTCGCTTCGACTCTCGGCGCTACGGCGATCCGACGACCCGGCCCCTTCTCGAGATCGACTACTCGGTCGTGCCCGCTCCCGCGGCGGCGGCGATGCTCTCGCTCGGAGGTGTGCTCGCGCGACGTCGGCGTCGCTGAGCCCCGCGGTCGATCAGGTCTGCAGGACCCCGGTTCGGAACGGCGCGTCCATCGGGCTGCCCGCGGCGAGGCGGAGGGCGAACGCCAGTTCGTCTCGGGTCTCGAGCGGATCGATCATGCGATCGATCCAGCCCCGCGCCGCGCCGTACAGCACGTCCTGCTGCTCGGAGTAGCTCGCGGTGATCGCCGCGAGGAGAGTCGCCCGCTCCTCCTCGTCGATCTTCTCTCCGCGGCGCTCGCGAGCGGCGAGGTCGATCTGCAGCAGGGTGCCGGCCGCCTGCGCCGCCCCCATCACCGCGCACTTCGCACCGGGCCATGCGAGGGTCAGGAAGGGATCGAACGCCCGGCCGCACATCGCGTAGTTGCCGGCTCCGTAGCTCGATCCGGTCATCAACACGACCTTCGGCACCACGCAGTTGCTCATGGCGTTCACCATCTTCGCGCCGGCACGGATGATGCCGCCCTGCTCGCTGTCGCGACCGACCATGAAGCCGGTGGTGTCGTGGAGGAAGACCAGCGGGATCCGCTTCTGGTTGCAGTCCATGATGAAGCGGGCGCTCTTGTCGGCGCTGTCGTCGTAGATGACCCCGGGCATGTTCATCGACTTCGCGGGTCCCGCCTTGCCGCCCGGCATGGAGCGATCGGTGAGCTTCCGCTGGTTGGCGACGATGCCGCACGCCACGCCGCCGATGCGGGCGTACGCGCAGACGATGCTGCGGCCGAACTCGCCGCGGTACTCGTCGAGGCTCTCCGCATCGACGACGCAGGCAAGCAGGTCCCGAACGTCGTACTGACTGCCGGGGCCGCTCTTGAAGACCTCCAGCAGATCGGCGGCGGGACGGGACGGCGCTGCGCCGGCTTCGGACGCCCAACGGCGAACGCCTTCGACCGCGGACATCTGCCGCCGCAGACGCAGGAGCGCCGCGGGATCGTCGGGCTCCTTGAAGTCGATCGTCCCCGAGATCTCCGCATGCATCGCGGCGCCGCCAAGCTCCTCGCTCGACACCTCCTGCCCGATCGCCGCCTTCACCAGCGCCGGGCCGGCGAGGTACAGGCCACTGCCCTCGGTCATGATCAGGGTGTCGCAGAGGACCGGCAGGTAGCCGCCGCCGGCGACGCAGTTGCCCATGATCGCGGCAAGTTGCGGAATGCCGGCCGCCGAGATCACCGCGTTGTTCCGGAAGATCCGACCGAAATCGTCGGTGTCGGGGAAGACGTCCTCCTGAAGAGGCAGGAAGACGCCGGCGCTGTCGACCAGATAGAGGAGCGGCACGCGAGCTCGCTCTGCGATCGTCTGGGCTCGGATGATCTTCTTGCAGGTCATCGGGAAGAACGCGCCCGCCTTCACGGTGGCGTCGTTGGCGACGACCATGCACGGCCTGTCTTCGACGATGCCGAGCGTGGTCAGGACGCCCGCCGCCGGTGCGCCCCCCTGCTCTCGATACATCCCGTAGGCCGAGAACAGACCGCACTCCAGACGCGGCGAGCCGGGATCGAACAGGCGATCGAGCCGCTCCCGAGCGGTCAGGCGGCCGTGACGGTGCTGACGGGCCACCCCCTTCTCGCCTCCGCCCTGTTCGAGACGGGAAACCGCTTCGAGCAGGTGCTCGCGGGCGGCGGCGAGGCCCTCGGGCGTCTCGGTGGGTGCTGGCGAGGCGGACTGGGGTGACGATTCGCTCATGGGCGGTGGAGAATACCCGTCCGATCGACGCAGGATGGCGGCCGAACCCCGCCAAAACCCGGCCAAGACCACGCCAATGGGCTCTTCGGCGGAGCTCGGGTCGGCAGCGAGACCGGGCCGGTCGCGGCCTGGGGACGACCCCCTCCGCCGGTCGGTCCGAGTCGGGCAAGGCGAGGCTTCCCTCGGCCGGGGGATCTGCTATCTTCCGCGATTCGACACTAGGACCGAGTTTCCCGGCGCCGCCTGCGTGGCGACGCCCGTCAACGAGACGTTGGACGACGCATGAGTTCAGAGACCATCGACAAGCAGCGGGTGATCGGCGAGAACCGTCGGCACGAGAGCGATTCTGGTTCCCCAGAGGTCCAGATCGGCATCCTCACCGAGCGGATCAACCACCTGCAGAGCCACTTCAAGGCCAACCCCCACGATCACAGTTCCCGCCGCGGCCTCCTCCTGATGGTGGGTCGCCGGAACCGTCTTCTCAAGTATCTCGCGGCCTCCGATCGCGATCGGTATCTCGACACGATCCGACGCCTCGGCCTCCGCAAGTGATCCAACGCCGCGTCCCTGCGGGGCGCGGCGACCTCCCCGCCGCCCTTGATGGCAGTGGGCACGGCACAGTGATCGCTTCGGAGACGTCGCCGGCCGCGATCGGCGAGCGGTTCAGCCTCCGCGACTCGCACTGTCCCATGCCTTCTGCCAACGGGGCGGCTCCCCGCCGCCGCGGCATCGCCGCGCGGCCTGACCCGCCGGACCTTCCGGCGTTAGGAGCGTGCCACCATGGCCACCACCATCGTCGAACGTGAAGTGGGCGGACGCCTGCTTCGATTCGAGACCGGACGCGTCGCGAAGCTCGCGAGCGGATCGGTCATCGTCACCTACGGCGACACCGTCGTTCTCTCGACCGCGATGCGGGCGAACCCCCGCCCGGGCATCGACTTCTTCCCGCTGCAGTGCGACTACCGCGAGCGGATGTCCGCGGGCGGCCGGTTCCCCGGCGGCTTCCGGAAGCGCGAGGGACCCCCGAGCGAGAAGGAGATCCTCACCATGCGGATGATGGATCGTCCGATCCGTCCGCTGTTTCCCGATGGATTCGTGGACGAGGTCCAGATCCAGGCATGGGTGATGAGCCACGACGGCCAGAACGATGCCGACGTCGTCGCCTGCTGCGGTGCCAGCGCCGCGCTGTGCCTGACCGACGCGCCGTTCGAGGGTCCGATCGCGACCATCCGCGTGGGCCGAGTGTTCACCGAGAGCGGCCCGCAGTTCGTGATCAATCCGACCCAGGCCCAGATGGACTTCTCCGATCTCGATCTGGTCCTGTCCGGCCACGCCGATGGGATCAACATGATCGAGGTCGGCGCCGCCGAGATCGACGAGGCGACCATGCTCGAGGCCATCAAGTTCGGCTACGCGCACGGCATCACCCCGATCCTCGAGCTGATCGGCGAGCTGCGTGAGAAGAGCGGCGCTCCCGCGGCCAATCCGGGCGCGTCGATGCTTCCTCCCGCGGAAGTCGCCGACGCCGTCAAGGCGAAGGTCTGGGATCGCCTCGTCGAGGCCCGCAAGATCCACGGCAAGCAGGATCGCAACGCCGCGGTGGGCGCCCTTCGCGACGAGATGCTCGCGGAGTGCTTCCCCGATCCCGCCGACGGCTCCTACGCCGCCCACATGGCGGTGGAGACGGCGCGGAAGCAGGCCAAGGAGGCCTTCCGCACCCTCGAGAAGAAGGTCACCCACATGCTCGTGGCCGAGCAGGGCATCCGCCCCGACGGTCGCGGGCTCGCGGAGATCCGCCCCATCGACATCTCGGTGGGCATCTTCCCGCGGACCCACGGTTCGGCGTTCTTCCAGCGTGGCGAGACCCAGTCGCTGGTGACCTGCACTCTCGGAACCGGTCGCGACGAGCAGATCGTCGACGGACTCATGCCCGAGTACGCCAAGAAGTTCTACCTGCACTACAACTTCCCGCCGTTCTGCACCGGCGAGGCCGGACGCATCATGGGTCCCGGTCGTCGCGAGGTCGGCCACGGTGCCCTTGCGGAGCGCTCGCTGCTGGGCATCCTCCCCTCGGCCGAGGAGTTCCCCTACACCGTGCGGGTGGTCAGCGACATCACCGAGAGCAACGGCTCCTCCAGCATGGCGTCGGTCTGCGGCGGATGCATGGCGCTGATGGATGCAGGCGTGCCGATCAAGGCGGTCTGCGCGGGCATCTCCGTCGGCCGCTTCACCAGCGAGTCCGGCAAGGTCACCCACGTCACCGACATCCTCGGCGAAGAGGACTTCTTCGGCGAGATGGACTTCAAGGTGTCCGGCACCGTCGAGGGCATCACCGGCATCCAGCTCGATCTGAAGGCGCGGGGTCTCGACTTCGAGGAGGTCGAGAAGATCCTCGACCAGGCCCGCGTCGGCCGTCTGCAGATCATCGAGCAGATGAAGTCGGTGCTCGCGGAGCCGCGTCCGGACATCTCCGACTTCGCGCCGCGGATCATCATCGTGAAGATCGATCCAGACAAGATCGGCAAGCTGATCGGCCCCGGCGGCAAGACCATCCGAGGCATCCAGGAGCGCACCGGCGTCAACATCGACGTGGAGGAGGACGGCACCGTTCTCATCGCGTCGACCGACGGCGAGGCGGGCCGACAGGCCAAGGCCGAGGTCGAGGCGCTCGGCGCCGAGATCAAGGTCGGTTCGGTCTACGAGGGCAAGGTCGTCGCGGTGAAGGAGTTCGGCGCGTTCGTCGAACTCGTGCCCGGCACCGACGGCATGTGCCACATCTCCGAACTCGCCGAGGGGTTCGTCAAGAACGTCTCCGACGAGGTCAAGGTGGGCGACATCGTCAAGGTGAAGGTCATCAACGTCGACGAGAACGGCCGCATCAAGCTGTCGCGCAAGGCGCTGCTGGCCCCCGCGGCTGCCGATTGATCCAGGGATGCGGGCGTCGACCGCGGCGCCCGCATCCATCTTGTTTTTCGGGTTGCGGGGCACCGATTCGTGCTCCACAATCAGACATCCCCCCGGGCTTCGACCCGGCCTTGAATTCAATTTGGAGGTGGACGATGGAACATTCCGCTCCCACGACCGACACGGCCACGACCGACGAGGCCATCAACGATCGCGAAGGCTCCGTGAAGTGGTTCGACGCCCGCAAGGGATTCGGCTTCCTCGTCGGCCCGGAAGGTCAGGACATCTTCGTCCACTTCTCGACCATCGAGCAGGACTCCGGCTTCAAGACCCTGCGCGACGGCGAGGCGGTCGTCTACTCGGCGACTCGCGGACCGAAGGGATGGGCCGCCAGCAAGGTCCGAGCGACCCGCCCCGCCGAGGCCCAGCCGGAAACCCAGCAGGCCTGAGCGGCGACTCCGACGGCCTGCCGTCGACAGACCACGCATTCGAATCCTCGAACGTCGTTGCGATGCCGCGACGTCGTCGTTCCGGTTGTGGCGATCCGCAAGTCGGCACGGCACGCAGGAACCCGCGGCTGCATGCGAACGGGCCACTCCCGCGGTGAAGGCGACGCGGTGGCGAGTCTCCACGATCATCCGTCCGCCTCTCCCTTGCCGATCGCCGCACATCCGTCATGCTTCCGCCGGTGATGGAGTTCGCCACGATCCAGGCCGAGGTCGCGCCGCCCAACTCGGGCGGCGCGTTGCCTTGGTTCCTGCTGATGGCCGTCGCCATCTCCCTCCTCGTGGTCGCCGTGATCGCGTGGCGTCAGGCACGACGACGCCGATCCCTCGAGCGGCATCTCGAGCACCTGCGAGGCAGGATCGCCGAGGTCAGTTCGATGACCGGCGGTCTCGCGCACGAGATCAAGAACCCGCTGTCGACGCTCGTGCTGAACACCCAGATGCTCGACGAGGAGATCGACGACGCCGTGCCGGATGTCGAGACCCGCGGCCGCCTGCACCGACGACTGGGCTCGCTGGTTCGAGAGACCGTGAGACTTCGAGGCATCCTCGAGGACTTCCTGCGCTACGCGGGCAGGCTGCGCCTCGATCCGCAACCCCTCGACATCGCGGCCCTCGTGGCGGATCTCGTGGACTTCTTCCACCCGCAGTGCGATCAGGCGTCGGTGCTGTTGAGGGCCGAGATCCCTGCAGGCCCTCTCGAAGCGGAAGTCGATGAAGGGCACCTCAAGCAGGCGGTTCTGAACCTCATGCTGAACGCCCTGCAGGCGATGGACTCCGACGGCGCGTCGAGCGGCACGCCGCGGCACGAGCTGATCGTGAGAGTCGAAGCGGATCAGGGCGAGATTCGGATCCACGTGATCGATACGGGCCCCGGGATTCCCGCGGATCGGATCGAAGAGGTGTTCCGGCCCTACGTCAGCGGCAAGCCCGGAGGCAGCGGACTCGGCCTGCCGACGGCGCGCCGCATCGTCGAGGAGCACGGCGGCACCCTCTCGGTGCACTCGGAACCCGGCCGCGGGAGCGACTTCGTCGTTCGCCTCGCGAGAAGAGGAGGCCCGTCGGGAGATCCTCGTCCGAACGCGGCGGCAACGACGCCGTCGGCCCGCTAGCGAACTCGCACGATCGTCGATCGAGCCTCCCGACGGCGAACGCCGCCGAGGCCGGCATCACTCGATCCAATCCTTGGCGGCGAGCTTCGCCGGCACGTACTCCTCGGTCACGAAGGAGATGCCCTTGGTGATGAGCGACTCGACCTCCATCTTGAAGCCGTTCCGCATCATCGTCTTGATCTCCTTCTGCCAGGCCTTGTTGTCGAACCACGGATAGGCGGCGATCTGCTTTGCTCGGGTGACGTCGCGATCCGAAAGCGCGATCTGCACGTCGTCGGTCAACCCGTAGGTCTGGTAGTCGCCGGCGCGAATGCCGACGAACTTCGCCTGGGGGATCGCCATCCGCTCGCTCTCGAAGGCGAGGTTCATCGACCCCTGCTTGATGACGGAGTAGATGTAGTGCCCCCAGGGATCGCAGTCGAGCAGGCAGTAGACCGGAAGGCCGAGTTCCTCGTGCATCCGACGCAGCAGGCGACGCACGCCGCGCGGAGGCTGCCCGCCGCCTTCGGTCAGGATGCAGTTGTGCTTCTTCCAGAAGCGATCCTCGTTGAAGCGTGCCCACACCGTGCCCTTCTCCACGTGCAGGATGAACTTCGCCTCGCACTTGCCGAACTTGATCACGCTGGGCTCGACGATCGAAGGGATCGCGTATCCGCCGGTGCCCATGCGCCGCAGGTCGATCTCGTCGCCGTTGTCGATGATGGTGAGATTGCCGACGACCTTGCCGCGTTCGCTGGCGAAGACGTGGAGCTCCTCCCGAAGCGACCCGAGCGCGACCTCGAGATCCTCGAGGATCGGATCGGACTCCTCCTGGCCGGTGAAGGTCTTCTCCTTCGTGCCCGCGATGGTGTGCAGGCTCTTGTAGTACATCGATCGCAACGACAGCGTCTTGCCCTGCTCGATCAGCTCCTTGCAGCCGCTCGCGAGCAGCATCGTCTGCATGAACTTCCTGGCCTGGCCGAGGTTGAACAGGTTGCGCCGCTGCCGGGCGTCGCCCATCTCGAGGATGCGCCGACGGGTGTTCCATCGCGTGTTGGAGAGGGCCCGCGTCGGGATGTCCACGAAGGGATCCTCGCCACCGATCGCGGTGGCGGAGACGTCGCCTCCGAGTTCGACGAGGCGCTTGATGGTCCGTTCGTCGGTGCTTCGACGCCCCGCGGTGGAGGTCGAGGCCGAGGTCTTGCCACCGGCGGCCTTGCGCGTCGTCTTGCGATGGACGGTCTTCTTCTTGGTCGCCATCAGCGGCTCCCTCCCCGTTTGGCCTTGCGCCGCGTCTTCGACTTCGAGGCCGATCGTCGCGAGGTCGATCGCTCGGCGCCGCCCTCTCCGAACAGGTCGCCACCCTCGTCGTCCTCGACCGGCCGCCCCTGCCGCGACTCCACGATCACCACGCCCTCGTCGCGGGCGAGCGACCCACCGTCGTCGATGATCCGTCCTTCGTCGTCGAGGATCTGATCGACCTCGGCGGTCTTCACCTCGGCCTGCTTCAGCAGCGCCTCGTGGACGGCGGTCGGATCCCGTCCGGTCAGTTCACCGCAGCTCTTGGCGATCTCCCCGATGTAGCGGAGAAATGCGCTGCGCCGTTCGCCCTGGCGAGCCATCCTTCTGCGGCGATTCAGGTAGGTCTGCAGCTTCCGACCACACTCCTGCAGCGCGAGGCGCATCTCCTTGCGGATCTCGTCGTAGTCGGCGATCGCCTCCTTGCTCTCGCTGGTGAACGGCACCCACACGCTCGCCATGTGGATCATCACCGTGAGCGGCGCCACGGGGACGCCTCCACGCGGCTGGGTGAGGCCGTAGTTCCTCCAGTTGGTCTCGAGCACCGCCTTGAAGCTCGAGCACGCGGACTGCTGGTACTGCAGCGGCACGCGGTTGGCGAAGCGGATGACCCGAGAGGGCTCGTCGCCGGGAAGATCCCCGCCGTAGGCGATCGCCGCCTCGATGATGAAGGGACGTCCGCGATACACCGACGGTGGACGAGTGCTGGCCGCATAGAACTCGCCTCGCACCTCCTTCAGCAGACCCGACAGCAGCGTCTTCGTGCCGATCGCCTGCACGCAGGACGTCGGCGGCGCAGGAACCCGGACCTCCTGGATCGCCGCGTAGAGACGCTCCGCCTCGTCGTGGCCGACCTGCTTGATCCAGCTCCGATCGGAAAGGCCCGCCCGGCGACAGATCTCCTTCGCGGAGGTCGGGCCGACCCGGCAGAACTCCTGCTTGAAGAAGGCCCCGAGCTGTGTCGCGCTGGTCCGCTCCAGCATCTGGATCAGGGTTCCCAGCTCGATGCCCATCGGATGGGGCTTGATCTCCTCGGTGTCCGGCGGCAGTTCCTCGACGGCTCGGTCGAAGAGGATCTCCTCGCCGGTCGGCGTGCGGTACTCGATGCGGGCGTGCGGGTTCGCGATCGCGGTCTGCTCGAGATATTCGTCGACCGACTGGCGTCCCTTGAGATGCCGCCCCTCGAGTTCGATCGAGACCTCGGTGCCGTGTCCGTCTGGGAAGCGATCGGCCTCGCCCGGACGCTCCTCGTCGCTGACGATGTCGGCGCGATTGCGGGAGGTGTCCATCTTCAGGACCACCTCGTGCACCGGCGTCTTGGCGGAGGTGCGGCTGAGGATGACCACCGGCTTGCCGGTCGTCATGAGGCCGTACATGCCGGCCGCGGAGATTCCGATGCCCTGCTGGCCCCGGCTCATCTTCAGGCGATGGAACTTGGATCCGTACAGCAGGCGACCGAAGACGTTCTCGATCTGCTTGCGCACGATGCCCGGCCCGTTGTCGCGAACGAGCACCTTGAAGCGGGTCTCCGTCAGCGGCAGCAGCTCGACGCGGAGATCGGGCAGCACCCCCGCCTCCTCGCAGGCGTCGAGGGCGTTGTCGACCGCCTCCTTGACGGTGGTCAGCAGCGCCTTGCGGGGATTGTCGAAGCCGAGGAGGTGTCGGTTCTTCGCGAAGAACTCGCTGACCGAGATCTCGCGCTGCCGCGTCGAGAGCTCCTCGGCGGTGGACCCGCGAGCGCCCGCGCGGCGGCTGGTGGTCTTGCGTCGTCCGCCGGGCAGGGTCGGGGCCTCCTTCGCAGGCGCGGCTCTCTCGGTCGGCGGTCCCGACTTCGGGGGAACGAGTGTCGGCGTCTCCGTGCCGCTCATGACTTCCTCCATGGTGCCTCGAAACCGTGGCGGCGACCGCGGGATGGCGGTTCGGGCACTCGGTTCGGAGGCAGCGTAGGCGATCGGCATCGATTCGACATCGCCTCGAAAGTTCGGTTGCCCGCCCGAACCGCGACGCGCGGCATGGCGACTCGTGCTACCTTTCCCGCCCCATGGAAACCACACTCATCATCCTGAAGCCGGACGCGGTCCAACGAGGCCTCGTCGGACGCATCATCTCCCGCCTCGAGGACAAGGGCCTGCAGCTGGTCGGTCTCAAGCTGATGCAGATCGACGACGCCCTGGCCTCCAAGCACTACGCCGATCACCGTGAGAAGCCGTTCTATCCGGGCCTCGTCCGGTTCATGACCAGCAGCCCCGTGGTCGTGGCGGCGGTGCGCGGCGTCGGCGCGATCGGCGTCTGCCGCAACCTGATGGGGGCCACCTTCGGCTCGAAGGCCGCCGCGGGCACCATCCGCGGGGACTTCGGGGTCTCGAACAGCTTCAACCTGATCCATGGATCCGACAGTCCCGAGGCCGCGGCCAAGGAGCTGTCGCTGTTCTTTGGCGATGGCGGCGTGGTCGACTTCGACCGGCCCATCGACTGCTGGGTCTACGACACCTCGGGCGGATCGCCCGAGTAGACGCCGGCGACACTTCGAGAAGCAGTGGGAGATCCCCGGTCACCGTGCGTCCCCGGACGGACGGCTGTCTCATGCGCCGAGCCTCTTCTCGGAACCCCCTGAAGCGTCCGACGTGGCGTTGGCATCCGCCCCTCGGACCGAGCCGAGCGGGTTGATGGATCGGGCCCGAGGGTCCGGGTTCAACCCTCGTTGAAACCGAATCTCAATGGAGACGTACATAGAGGGGAGAGATGGCGTGGTGATTCGGATCCGTGACGCCCCAGGGCCGGCTTCGGAGATCGGAATCCGTGGAACTCCACGAACTTGCGCGTCTCAGTGCTCGTAGCGATTGCTTCGGGCCACCCCATGGGGTCGAGCGGATCTGCCCGTTGGAGGCCTTGGTTTCGAATGCCTCTTGTCGTCGTTCCTTCTCGATCAGTCAGACATCTGCCTCGAATGTGCCTCCTTCTTCAGTGAAATACCCCAGCAAACCAGAGCATCCCACCAACAAGTAGACGCCTTGATTGTGAGTGACGCAGATCGGCGCTAAGAAAATTCACCAATGGATGATCAACAGCGATCATCACCTCGTCAGAATAAGGGGCCTCTCTGGTCTGACGCGAACTCGGGAAGGTTCCCCAACACCAGCCAGCAAAGGAACTTGGAGTCGAAACTACGCTCGAAGCGATGAGACCCATCAGCATGCCAGACCGTTATCGAACCAAGTTGATCGATCAGACCCCCCTCACCACTTCCCGGATTTGATGAGGCTCGAAGGCGAACGACGATGCTCAAGCCAATGAGTCAAACCATGATCGGCAGGAACTCGCCGCTCGACCGGCTGAACCGCCGCCGGGGCCTCACCCGGCCCGGCAGTCGGGTGTCGACGACCGGCAAGGCGGCTCGGGCGGAAGTCCGCCTGACGGCCGAGGAGGAACGACTCGTCAAGCAGATCCTCGAGGAGCCGATCGACTACATCGACTCCGAGGAGTTCTACCGCGAAGGGGCCGAGAAGCGGATCTACGACGAGGCCCCCCCGATCCAGAAGCCCGACGTCTCCTGGTACCGACCCCTGATGGACAGCTTCATCAGCGGCCGCGAGCGGGAGACTCGATCGCGAAACACCGGGACGGTCCTGCTGACCGGGGCCGAGGAGCGGGTCCTCTTCCTTCAGTACAACTACGCCCGACACCGCGTTCGGGAGATCCAGAAGCGCCTCGGCGACCGCCTTCCGGACGCCGCCACCGCCCGCGACCTGCTCTCCTGGTACCGCATCGCCCGCGGATATCGCGAGCAGATCGCCGAGACCAACCTCGCTCTGGTGCTGGCGATGGCCAAGCGGACCCGGATGAGCGAAGTCGACTTCGCAGACATGGTCAGCGAGGGGAACATGGCCCTGCTTCGTTCGGTCGACAAGTTCGACTGCGGCCGCGGTTTCAAGTTCTCGACGTACGCCTGCCGGGCGATCCTCAAGGCCTTCAGTCGCCAGGGAATGAAGCTCAGCAAGTACCGACAGCGGTTCCCGACCGACTTCGACCCGGCCATGGAGAAGTCCAACCACCTCGAGACCCTGCGAGCCACCCACGAACGGGAGTGCGCCGACGAGGTGAAGCACATCGTGGCCACCAACGAGGCCGATCTCTCGGATGTCGAGAAGACGGTCATCCACTACCGATTCGGCATCGACACCGACACGCGGGAAGCCTCGCCACTGACCCTCGAGCAGGTTGGACAGATCATCGGGGTCACCAAGGAACGGGTCCGCCAGATTCAGAACAAGGCCCTGGAGAAGATCCGACTCGCGTTCGAGCAGATCTATCCCGCCGATGGCGAGTCCACCGGCGAAGGCGTCTCCGAGAACTGATCGCGATCCTGCCGAGTTCGGTCCCACTCCGATCCCCCCGTGGGCGGCCCCGTTCGGGTCGCCCGCGTTCGTTTTGACGCCGTTCGAGGCCTGGACGATGGCGGTACGATCCTCCCCATGCGAGACAAGATCGTCGACAGTGCGGCCAACGCTCTCGAAGGCCTGGTCAGCGATGGAATGACCATCGCGGTGGGCGGGTTCGGTCTCTGCGGCATTCCCGAGCAGTTGATCATCGCGCTGCGCGACAGCGGGGCGAAGGATCTGACCGTCGTCAGCAACAACGCCGGGGTCGACGGCTGGGGACTGGGCCTTCTGCTGGAGTCCCGGCAGATCCGGAAGATGGTCTCGAGCTACGTCGGTGAGAACGCGGAGTTCGAGCGCCAGTTCATGGCAGGAGAGCTCGAGGTCGAGTTCACGCCTCAGGGGACTCTGGCCGAGCGAATGCGGGCCGGCGGCGCCGGAATCCCGGCCTTCTACGTCAAGACGGGTGTCGGAACCGCCATCGCCGAGGGCAAGCCGACTGCGGACTTCGACGGCGAGACCTATGTGATGGAGCGTGGCATTCGGGCGGATCTGGCCTTGGTGAAGGCCTGGCGGGCAGACCCTTCCGGGAATCTCATCTACAGAAAGACCGCCCGGAACTTCAACCCACCCGCGGCGACCTGTGGTCGCATCACGGTGGCCGAGGTGGAGGAGATCCTGCCCGTTGGGGAACTGGCCCCAGACGACATCCACACGCCTGGGATCTTCGTGGATCGCCTCGTCCGAACCGAGTCGGAGAAGCGGATCGAGCAGCGAACCATTCGCCCCGGATAACCACCCTCTGGCCTCGAACGGGCTGCGAACAGGGGGGCTTGGGTGGCGTAGTCTCCTCTGGTTCACCCGATCGGGGGATCTCGCGGTCGGCGCCCGGCACAACCGTTGCAAACGGCCCCGGCAAGGGTGGAGTCGACTCGGAATCGTTGGATCCCGCCGTAGTTGCCCGGCGCGTGCCGATATCCTCAAGTCGTCGGGGATTCCGCCATATTCGAACCCCGTGTCCGTTGTAGTCCCAACCGATCCAATCACGATCCCTCACCGATCCCGTCGGACCCGAGGCCCCAGTCATGCAGCACCCCTACCGAACCATCCGTCTCCTGCCCGCCACCATCGCCGCGACCGTCTGTGTGGCGCCGGCGGTCGCGCAGTTCGGGGGCGATGCCGGCCTCGCCGATGCCTTCCGCCAGGACTTCTACCGGCGAGATCTGGTCATCTTCAACAACGTGCTCGATCTCGAGGACTGGCAGCGACCCATCGTCGAGGTGCTGCTCGAGGACTACGCCGCCTCGTTCGAAGCCGGCCTGACCGCGATGCGGAACGAGATCGCCGACATGCGCGTCGACGCCTCCGGCGACGGCCGGGCCATCATGGAGCGCATGATGCAGCCCCTCGAGGCGTGGGAGCAGGACAAGGAGCTGCTTGCCGACCAGTTCCTCGCCAACGTCCGGACCCAGCTCAGCCCGGTGCAGGAGGCCCGCTGGCCGGCGCTCGAGCGAGCGCTGCGTCGCGAGAAGGATCTTCCGCAGTCGGAACTCTCGGGCGAGGGCCTCGATCTCGTCGCGGTGCTGGCGAGAGTTCAGGTTCCCCCGCAGGTGCTCGAAGCGATCGCCCCGACCATCGACCAGTACGAGACCGACCTCGATCGCGCCCTGCTCGCGAGAGCGCAGCGCATGGACTCGCTGCAGCCGGCGGTTCGTGAAGCCATGCAGGAGATGAACTTCCAGCGGGGTCTGCAGATCATGGAACAGATCATGGCGGCCCGCATCGAAGTCCGCTCCGCACAGGAACGGGGCCTCGAGGCGATCGCCTCCGCACTTCCAGAGGAGTTCTCGGCGACCTTTCGGCAGGAGGCGCTCGAGCAGGCGTTCCCGAAGGTCTACGGTCCGAACTCGACCATCTCCTTCATCGCCGCCGCGAAGGCGATCGAGGATCTGACGCCCGAGCAGCTCGAGGGCATCGAGGCGATCGAACGCGACTACCTCGCGCAGCTCGAAGTCCTCAACGCCCGCATGCGAGAGCTCTACCGCATCGAGGAGCCGCAAGAGCCGCAGCGTCGATTCGAGCGAATCCTGCAAAGGCAGCAGGGCGAGTCTCCGCGTCGCCGCACGTCGGGCGAACCCGAGGCGATTCGCACCGTGCGTGGCGAGCGGGAGGAACTCGGACGTCGCACTCGCGAGGCGATCCTGGCCCTGCTGACTCCGGATCAGAGCACTCGCCTGCCCGGCTTCGCCAAGCCCGGCAGCATGCTCGACAAGGGCCAGTCCGACGGACGGAACTACCAGGAGACGCCAACCCTCAACGCAGGCGGTCTCGGCGCCAAGGGGCCCAGCAAGGATGAACGCCGCGGGAACGCCTTCGCCCCAGTGGACCGAAGCCCCCGCAACGAGGAGATCGAGGTGGAGAAGCGCAAGGATTCCGACCGGATCCGATCCCAGCCCAGCCGCGGTGGGACGGGCGGCCGGGGCGGCAGCACGCCCTCGGGCCGCGACGACTGACCAGCAGGTTCCCTTCCTCCGACCCGAGAATCGAACATCCACCGTGAGTGATCTCAGCGACGCCATCGCCTCCGCCAACGGCACCGTGACCCGAACCGAGGTTGCGCCGCCACTTCGCGAACGATGCGAAGCGCTCGGCATCGACTGGTTGGACAAGGCCCCCGCGGCCGACGACGAGGCCGTCGATCTGCTCGACGCCGACGTCGCGGTGCGACTGAGGGCGGTGCCGATCGGCCTGTCCGGACGGCGTCTGACCGTGGCGATGGCCGACCCCACCGACCTCGCCTCCGTGGACGAACTCGCGGCGATGACGGCGCACGCGATTCGCCGCGTGGGCATCGAGGGCGCGGCGTTCGCCGAGCTGATGCGATCGGCGTACGGAACCACGGCGGCCCGCATGGCCCAGTCGCTCGCCGACGACGGCGGACTCGCCACCCCCGAGGCCGAACACAACCTCGACGCCATCGAGGCCGACGACGTCCACCGGATGGCGGAGCAGCCGACGCTCATCAACCTGGTGAACCTGCTGCTTCTCGAGGCGATCCAGTCGCGAGCTTCGGACGTCCACATCGAGCCGTTCGAAAGCGAGTTGCGGGTCAAGTACCGGATCGACGGCGTGCTGGTGTCCCAGCAGTCCCCGCCGAAGCATCTTCAGGCGGCCCTGATCGGCCGCGTGAAGATCATGGCCAACATGAACATCGCCGAGCGGTACGTGCCGCAGGACGGACACATCACCCTTCGGTTCGAGGGTCGCAAGGTGGACATCCGCGTGTCCACGGTCCCCACGCTGTACGGCGAGAGCGTGGTGATGCGTCTGCTCGACAAGAGCTCGCTTCCGCTCGATCTGGTCAGCCTCGGCATGAGCGAGCGACATCGCGAGCTGATCGATCGGATGATCGCCAAGCCGCACGGCCTCGTTCTGGTGACCGGCCCCACCGGATCGGGCAAGACCACCTCGCTGTACGCGGCGCTCAGCAAGCTCTACGACCCCCGCAAGAAGATCATCACCATCGAGGATCCCGTCGAGTACGAACTCGAAGGCATCAACCAGATCCCGGTGAATCCCAAGCGGGGCCTCACGTTCGCCACCGGCCTGCGGGCGATTCTCCGGCAGGACCCCGACGTGGTCTTCGTCGGCGAGATCCGCGACGCCGAGACGGTCGACATCGCGATCCGCTCGGCGCTGACCGGCCACCTCATCTTCAGCACCCTGCACACCAACGACGCCATCAGCTCGATCGGTCGTCTGGTGGACATGGGCGCGGAGCCGTTTCTCGTGGCCTCCGTGGTGGAGGGCTTGATGGCCCAGCGGCTCGGACGGCGGATCTGTCCCAAGTGCGCCGTGCGCCGTCCCATGCCCGAGGAGACCGCGGTGCGACTCACCGAGCGGGAACTCGCCGCCTTCGGAGGCGAGATCACCATTGGCGAGGGTTGCGAGGAGTGCGGCGGATCGGGATTCAAGGGTCGGATGGGCTTCTTCGAAGTCATCCGCATCGGCGGTCCGTTGCGGGCCGCGATCGCCGCCAACCGGCCGGTCATCGAGCTCAAGTCGATTCTCGGCGACGACTACATCACCATGCGTCGCGACGGCATCGAGAAGGCTGCAGCGGGCCTGACCACCGTGGACGAGGTCCTCCGGGCGACGCAGGACGTCGACGAGTTGGAGTGAAGCCGCCGTGGCGACCTTTCGATATCAGGCGATCGACAGCGGCGGCACCGTCTCCACGGGATCGCTCGACGCACCGGACCGCATGGTCGCGGTGAAGATGCTGGAGCAGCGGGGACTCGTTGCGCTTGCGATCGACGGGGATGGCGTCGCGACGGCGGCCGCGGGAGTGGCCGCTCGGCGCCGCAACAGTCGCCCGACGATCTCGAGAGCCGAGACCGCCACGCTGGTCCGAGAGATCGCCACCGCGATCGAGGCCGGCCTGCCCCTGCTGCAGGCGTTGCGGACGGTGCGACGCCAGGCCGGCAATCGGAAGCTCGAGACGATTCTCGACTTTCTCATGGAACGGGTCGAGGCCGGACAACCGCTGGCACGGGCCGCCCAGGAGTACGGACCGCCCTTCGACGATCTCATCGTCGGCATGTTCCGCGCCGCCGATGCGACCGGTCGCACCAGCGAAGTGCTCCATCAGCTCGCCGACCTGCTCGACCGCGCGGTGGAACTGCGGCGAGAGGTCGTTGCGGCCACCGTCTATCCGATGATCGTCGCGGGCCTCATCGCGGTCAGCACCGCAGTGCTGGTGACCTTCCTGCTGCCGAGACTGATGGCGCCGATCGCGGGACAGAGCGGCATCGAACTGCCCTGGCCCACCGTGGTGCTGCTGGGCGTGGCGGACCTCCTCGGATCGTGGTGGTGGGCGATCGCCGCGGCCGCCGTCGGACTCGTGGCGCTGTGGCGATGGTGGATCCGCGACGCCGGCAACCGCCTGATCTTCGACCGCTTCGTGCTTCGGGTCCCGATCCTGGGCCGCCTGGTGCGGGACATCGCCGTGGCCCGCTTCACGAGGACTCTCGGCACGCTCGCTTCGGCGGGCATTCCGATCCTCTCGGCGCTGCGCATCGTCCGCGACACCCTGGGCAACGCGGCGCTGATCCGCGCCATCGACGAAGTGCAGGACAAGGTGACCACGGGCCAGTCGCTGGCCGATCCCCTCGAGCGCAGCGGTCACTTCCCGCCCCTGCTCATCCAGATCGTCAACATCGGTGAACGGTCCGGCCGACTGGAGAGCATGCTGCTCCATGCGGCGGTCGCCTTCGATCGACAGGTCGACTCGTCGCTGAAGATCTTCACCAAGGCGCTGCCGCCGCTGCTGCTGGTGGTCATGGCCTCCCTCGCCGCC
>Ga0075481_10000194_pt1 | contig 20895 bp, 22 predicted proteins | sample DEB08_DNA_11_FD_76337 | JGI IMG/M metagenome (GOLD analysis project Ga0075481, IMG submission 76337) | Aqueous microbial communities from the Delaware River and Bay under freshwater to marine salinity gradient to study organic matter... | ecosystem: Environmental > Aquatic > Marine > Coastal ... | reverse complement strand
GAAGCAAAGATCGATGCTATGCTGACACCTGAACTTGCAACCATATTGATCAAGTTGGTCGGCGATGTTAGTTTCTTGACAGAAGTCAGAGACAACACATCAAACAACGACTAGACGATGGCATACAAGATAAACAACACATTCGGAACCTTATTGGTCACACTGGCGGACGGCACTATCGATGTTGCGACTACTGACCTCACACTGATAGGAAAAGGTTACGCAGGCTTCGGTGAGAAGTTGAATGAGAACCTTGTAAAATTATTAGAGAATTTCAACAACACAACTGCACCTTCTAACAAAGTGCAAGGTCAGTTATGGTATGACAAGACGAACAACCAATTGAATGTGTACACAGGATCAAAATTCAAACCTGTTGGATCCGCAACCAATTCCGCGACAGCACCAACAAATGCTGTACAGGGAGACATGTGGTTTGACACCACAAACACACAACTTTATGTTTACACAGGATCGGCATGGACACTGATCGGACCAACAACAGTGGCAGGTTCTGGAGTCACACAGGTCATCACGGAATCACCAGAAGACAACACGGGTGTTAAGAGAAGTATACTGAAACTAGTGACAAACGACACGGTGGTCGGAGTGGTTTCAAACCTGGCATTCACACCAAGCTCAACGGAGGCCAACGGTGCGGCCTTGATCACGGCAGGTTTCTCCACTGTGGCGCAAGGTCTACAACTTTCAACAAGTGTTGCATCAGCAAAATTCAGGGGAACAGCCACAGATTCAGATGCACTAGGCGGAACTGCGGCGGCCAACTATCTAAGGTCAGACAGTGATGACACCACGACTGGAAAATTGATAATACAGAATGACACAGGATTGGTGTTGGGGGCTGGCCAAGATGTCACAATGTCATTCTCCAGCGATGATTTTACTATTGCACAGACCACTCAAGACAAAGACATTATTTTCACCGTCAATGATGGTGGAACCACAAAAGAGGCACTAAGGATCAACGGAGCACAAGGAAGGATTGAACATCTGCGTGTTGGCGATCTTACAGTCGATGGCACTAGCACGATAATAAACACCTCGACACTGTCGGTGGAAGACAACATAATAGAATTAAACAGGAACATATCCTCAAACGCAGGAATGCCTAGTTACACTGGCTTGAAAGTCAACAGGGGAGAGACCTCATCAGCCACAGAACAGAATTTATACTGGGTGTGGGACGAGACGTTCGCGGATGACGGATCGACCACATACGGAAATGCGGGAGGTGCCTGGACGGCGTTCAAATCCGCACAGACGGATTCTGAATTAGAAGCACCAACACTGGTGGACATCAGGGCAAACGTGGTACACGCGACCACAACGAGTGCCATGTACGCTGACTTGGCGGAACGTTATGAAGCAGATTGCGACACAGAAGTGGGTGATGTGGTGATTCTAGGGGGAAAAGCAGAGATCACCAAATGCAAGGACGAGCTGTCAGATGCTGTTTTTGGCGTGGTTTCAGAGTCACCGGCGTTCTTGATGAACGCACAGGCGGGAAACAACGATTCGCACCCCATGATAGCATTAAAAGGACGTGTTTTTGTCAAATTGACAGGCACGGGCAAAGCAGGAGATCGTGTTGTGAGTGCAGGAAATGGTGAGGCCCGGGTGGCCGATCTGGAGGAATGTACCGCTTTTAACACCCTGGGCAGACTGATCAAGGATAAATACAACAAAGAAACAGCATTAACAGAATGTGTGATAGGAGTTAAATAAAAATATGGCATATCAAGCAGGTGACCCAATTTTAGACGACGAGTACAACACCTTCGTCAACAACGGAACAAGTCCATTTGGATACAACCATTTTGCAGGAACAGGATCAGGTGAGTATGGACTTGGACAAACATCAATAGCAACAGTTTCAGCGGGTGACACGATCAACGCATCACACTGGAACACATTATTCACAGGATTGGACACAATCGCCAACCACACCAATGACACAATGACTTCAAGATCGGCCGTGTCAGCAGGAGACACTATTGCCATCAAGGCGGCTGTGGCGACGGACCTTGCAACACTGGCGGCGTCAGTGGCAGGTGGTTGCACAGCGGCAACGGCGATAGACTCAGGAACAGCGGCAGGCACGAGCACTAATGCGGCCACGTGGAACGGTACTTCTACAATTGAAAGGTCAGTAACATTCGCAAGTGCGGATGCTATGAGACACTACTTCAATGCAGGTGGTATCATCAGGATCGACCCTAGTTGCATCACAGGCATCGATGGTTTGAAAGATGACGTGTTCAATGACCTTACAACCACAGCGATCGGAAACCTAGACCTCAAGGCACATTCAACAGCAAGATCAGGTTCAGGTGAGACGCTTACCACGGACGGTCTCGCGAACGGTTTCCATGACCTAGGCACAAGTTACACAACTTTAATTCTATTGACTTCAGACAACTCGGGTTACACATCAAACACGGTCGAGATACAGGCAAAATTGAATGCCGCGGTAGGCACAGGGACAATACTGACGATCAAGATGATTTCAGTTGACGCCGACAACGACGACACCTACACCGAGGGAAACACCGACGGTGTGGTAACTGACCCCAACAAGGCTCCTAGGATGACACTGGCACTGTTAGAATTATTTCCAACGAATGCAGAGGGTCTGGCATCAGCGATCAGAGTCGACTCAAACGCGGAAGTCAGTAACTCAACAACATAATAATTTTACCAGGTTGATTCTTCACCATAATTATTGTATAATTGTGGTATGGATATTCGCTCTTTAAAACAACAATCTGACCTTTCCTACGATGTTGCAGTTGCCAAACGCAACGCACTCGAAAAGGCACACGCCAGGCAGGTGCTTGTGTACAACGAACATCTATTCCGTGCTGATCCACAGACAATATGTTTGGTTAGGATCTTGCAAGAGGACAACGAGAAATTTTTTGTTCTTGACACAAATGAAAATCCAGTTGAGATAACTGACGCGGATGATTTCCTAGGAAGGCTGATACAAAGAAATCAAGAGACATTAAACGCATACCATCAAACATACAAAACTTTCTCAAAAAAGGAGTGATTGATGTCTCGAGGTATACTGCTTTTCTGTTTCGACACAGAACAAACGAAGTATCATAAGATACTTGAACGATGTGTGTCATTGATCAAGAAAAATCTCAAACTTCCGATCACAGTGGTAACGGATTTCAACACATTCAAGAAATTGAAACCTCTTGGTTTCATAAATTACAAATTCATCGAACCAGAAAAGGGTAACACCAAACTAGGTAAACCATGGAACAACGCTGACAGGCACATGGCCTATGAGTTGTCACCCTATGATACGACTTTGGTCATGGACATTGACTATTTCTGTTTCACTGACAACCTTTTGCAGTTCTTTGACACGGCATATGATTTCCTTGTGCCTGATCAGGCATTTGATCTAAGTGGCAGGGACAGTTTTGACCATAGGAGGTCGAGCATGATACCCATGGTGTGGGCCACCGTATTGCTTTTCAAGAAGAACGACAGGGTAAAAAAGATATTTGACATGGTCAAGTACGTCAAAAAATGGTATCCTCACTTCAATGAACTGTACAGGATACGGTCTAAAAACTTGCGTAATGATTATGTGTTTGCAATAGCACTGCAACAGATAAATGGCTTCAGTGGTTATCCAACTTTTCCATTTGCCCTCGCCACACTGCCACCAGACTGTGAGGTCATCAAAATGAATGACGAAGGAATTGCCTGGAAGTTTAGCAATGATATAAACTTTGTGAAACACCAAGACGTCCATGTGCTATGCAAGGAGATGTCAAATGTCTAAAGGTTTTGTTTGGTTTGCACAGAACAATGATAAAACTGATTACACAGAGTTATCAATATCACTGGCAAAAAGTATCAAAAAACACAACGCACAAAATAAAGTATGCGTGATCACAGACGTAAACAGCAAGTTCCAGAGCGAATATGTTGACATAGTAAAAGTGTTGAAACATGACAGCAGTTCGGCACATGATCTAAAATGGGCGAACGAATACAAGGTTTTCGACATCACACCTTTCACACACACCATTAAGTTGGAGGCCGACATGCTTTGGTCATGCAACACAGATTGGTGGTGGTATCACCTGTGGCAAAATGATCTGGTGTTTGGTGTCGACTGTCTAGATTATAGATCGCGTGTGGTCAAAGACAGCACATACAGGAAACTTTTCGTAAGGAATCACTTGCCAAACATATACAATGGATTGATGTATTTCCGCAAGAGCAAGAAGGCCCAGAGGTTCTTTGAACTGGCCGAGACCATTACTCAGAATTGGGAAACGGTCAGATCCAACATGCTGATCGCATGCCATGACAAGTACCCCAGCACCGACGTGGTTTATGCATTGGCATACAGGATGATTGATCCCTGCCAAGCAGAACTAGTGGATTACGATTGGTTCAAGTTCATACACAACAAGAACAGTGTGCATGGCCTGTCGAGGATCACAAACCACGACGATTACCTAATGCCAAACAGGACGGGTGATTCGGTTTACATAGGTGAGACGAGACTGAACAGGGTGCTACATTATCACAGGAAGGAGTTGCATGAACGAATTGCTTAAAGCACTGCAAGGACTTCCTGAGATCAAACCAAAGAAGCACTTCGTCACGGTGGACGGTAAAGAGATTGAAGTGAGTCTGAAAGAAAAACTTCGCATAAGGCAACACGGGGAGGACAACTTTACCCTAGATGGAGGGAAGGTGGTCAGGAGACAACCAAGGGCGATCAAGTCCAAATACAGAAAATTACTACCCAGTGAAAACAAAGGATACCATTTCATGGACGATGACATACATTGGCCAGAGAGAATTGGCGAGGGAGGACTGACGTGGCAGATAGAGTACGAATAAGCGATCTAGATTTCGTTTACATATCATTCAAGGAACCCAACAAGGAGGAAAATTGGGCCGACCTAAAGAACAAGGTGCCATGGGCCAAACGTGTTGACGGTGTCGTGGGTTTTGACAACGCACACAAGGCCGCGGCCGAATTAGCGGAGACAGATTTCTTCATCAGTGTGGATGGTGACAACGTAATTGACGAAACTTTCTTAATGCAGACACTTGATTGGACTAAAACAGACAAGAAAGCGGTACACAGGTGGAGGGCAAGGAACAACATCAACGGATTGGTGTACGGCAACGGTGGACTGGTTGGATGGGACAAAGAGACGTGCCTGAACATGAAGACACATGAAAACGCTGACACCGAAGAAAATCAAATTGACTTCTGTTGGGGCGTGCCACACGAGAACTTGCACAACTGTTATTCCACCACGGTTATCAACGCAACACCACAACAGGCGTTTGTGGCCGGTTACAGGGAAGGAGTAAAAATGAGCACCAACAAGGGTAAACCTATAACTGCGAAAAATTATTCCAAATCAATCTGGAGGAACAATCTAAATATCCTTAGCACCTGGTGTACTATAGGTGCGGACGTGGACAATGGCAAGTACGCCATGTTGGGCGCCAGGATGGGTTGCTTCTACACCGTGCTGGAACCAAACAACGAATTTTTCAAAATCAGAGACCTAGACGAGATGCAAAATTACTTCAATGAAGTAAACCCAGACAACATAGATGAGGAGTTGCAGTTGTTTGGCAACAGTCTAAGGCAACAACTGGACATACCGATCGCGGAATACGGAGAAGAGGACAGCAGGTTCTACAGGTTCGTTATGCCACCACACATAAACAGGGGGGTGCAAGATCGTGAGTACCAGTGATTACAAAGCAGACGCACTGAGGGCCAAGGAGAAACTTGAAAAAGTGTCGCCTACCATGTGCCTGGCCAAGTGGAACCAGACCTCACTGCACCTGCCAACGGGACTGACCAACAGTTGCTACCATCCACCACTGCACAGGATAGATGAAGACATGCTCAAAGACAACCCAGCCGCCCTGCACAACACCCATGAGAAACTACAGGAACGGGCCATGATGCTGGACGGAGACAAGCCAAGTGGCTGTAGTTACTGCTGGAACATAGAGAAGACCGGCGAGATGAGTGACAGGCACTACCGTTCAGGTGAGCCATGGGCCATGCAGGACTTCGATGACATCAGGAAGAATCCAATAGACGAACGTTGGACGCCGAGATACGTGGAGGTGAACTTCAACAACGCTTGTAACTTCAAGTGCAGTTATTGTTCACCACAGTTCTCGACCACGTGGGCCAAGGAGGTGGACAGATACGGCGAATATCCTACCACCCCTCCCCACAACGCACCTGAACACTTCCAGGGCAGGCGTAGGCCCATACCACACCGTGAGGACAACCCCTACGTGACCGCTTTCTGGCGATGGTGGCCCACGCTATACAAGAATCTAAAGCACTTCCGTATGACGGGAGGAGAGCCCATGATGGACAAGAACACTTACCGGGTGTTCCAGTACATAATAGACCATCCAAAACAGGACCTACACCTCAACGTCACAAGCAACATGTGTCCACCAGACAAGAAGTTGAAGGAGAAGTACTACAACATGGCACAGAACATCTGCATGGAGGAGAAGGTGGAACACATGATGCAGTTCGTCAGCGTGGACGCATATGGCAAGCGGGCCGAGTACATCAGGGATGGATTGGATTTCAACCGCATGATGGACAACGTGGAGGAGTTCCTGGACAGAATACCTGTGCGTAACTCAATAACGTTCATATGCACCTATAACAATCTAAGTATTACAAGCATGGACAAGTTGTTGGAGAAGATACTGGAACTGCGTACCCGGTACAGCAAGACATACCAGAGGGTATGGTTCGACGTGCCACTGCTGAGGCAACCCGCATGGCAACAGATCACGCTACTGCCAGAGAGTTACCAGGGCATACACGAGGCGAACATAGAATACATGCAGGACAATTCCGGCGAGTCGAACGGGCTACACATATTCAAGGACTTCGAGATCCAGAAGATGCAGAGGAATCTCGCATACTGGCGCGAAAACGCGGACGCAAGTACGCAAAACAAAAAAAACTTTTACGCTTTCTTTAACGAACACGATCGCAGACGTCTCACAAGGTTCTTGAACACCTTCCCTGAGATGGAAGAGTTCTGGGAGGAGTGCAGGAACGCATGAAAAGTATAGGCTTTTTTGGAGATAGTTTCTGTGCAAGTAATCAGCCAGAAAGTTGGTGCAATATACTGCAAACCAAACTTGGTGCAGACAGGGTAAGATGGTTTGGCAATCCTGGCAGGAGCATATGGAGTGTGTTCTTCCAGTATAATAACTTGATAAAGGCAAACAGGGTGCCGGACATATCTATATTCTGTTGGACAGAACCATACAGGCTTTACCATCCTAAACATATATTAAGTGCAAACACAGAACCACTGGAAGGAGTCGATCCCAATATCTACAAAGCATTAGAACAATATTGGATACATCTTCACAATTATGACAAGGACGAAATGGCCTACGAGTACGCAATAAAACATTATGATCAAAACGTGCTGTCTAACGTCAACAGCGATATCGTACAGATGTGGAGTTTCAGGCCTTTTGAGACTGCAGGCAAAGACGCAGGCATCAAACTTACCACAGGAACATTCATCGATGAAAGTATGTATGCCTTTAGTGGTGGCAAGGAAGATTGGAACAATGGCACAATAAATCACATGACCGTAGAACAAAATCAACAATGGGCAGAGAAGGTATATGAACGACTTAGAGTATAAAAAACAAATACTAGATACAAAATCTGCAAGTTTCTGTGGAGCCAAGTGGTACAATGCGACCATATGGTTGGGCAGTGGAATGACCACAAGTTGCCATCACCCTTTACCTCACAAGATAGACCTAGAAGAAATCAAGACTAATCCTAGTGCAATACACAACACACGCCAAAAGAAAGAGCAACGTAGACAGATGCAGTGTGGTGAGAGGCCAAAAGGCTGTGAGTACTGTTGGAAGATTGAAGACATCAATAGAGACAACATCAGTGATAGGGTTTACAAGTCCAAGATATTCACTAACGAAGCATTGGATTATGCCCACAAAACTGATCCAAACACAAATGTAAATCTCAAGACACTTGAAATAGCGTTTGACAGGACCTGTAACTTTGCCTGTACATATTGTAATCCTGCATTCAGTTCTACCTGGGCAAACAACATCAAGAGGCAAGGGCCATACACTGACATGACAACAGACGGACGTAATCATTTCACACACAGTCATGAAAGTGCAGAGCCTTATAAAAAAGACGAAACAAATCCTTATGTGGAAGCATTTTACAAATGGTGGGAAACAGATCTACATAAAAGTTTAGATGAACTGAGGATCACAGGTGGCGAACCCATGATGTCACCCAACCTGTGGAGACTGTTGGATTGGATAGAAACACAAGGTGACAAGATGAATCCCAACATGACACTGGCCATAAATTCTAATTTAGGTGCAAAACAGAGCATCATTGATAGATTCAAAACAAAATTAAAGAAGTTTGATAAGTTTGAACTGTACACAAGTTGTGAAGCAACATTTGGACAAGCAGAATACATCAGAGATGGTTTGGTGTACGGAGATTGGCATTCTAATTTCTTGCACATGATGGTGGACAAAGTTCCACGTGCGATCCATAACATGTGTACCATAAACGCATTGTGTTTGGAGTCACTGCCACGACTGTTAGAGAAAATGGTATGGTTCAAGAGTGCAAGTAAAGTGTATGGACCAGAAGTGAATTTTACTTTAAACATATTGCGGTTTCCTAGTTTCCAATCACCCCTTGTGCTACCAGATGACCTAAGAAACAAATTTAAAATGGATTTGGTAAAGTTCTTAAGTAGTAATGAAAAGCATTTAGAACACATGGAAATTAACCAAACACAAAGGCTTATAGATTATTTAGATGTTGTCAAAACACCACACGCAGGTGCGGCCGAACAGAGTAAACTACAAAAAGACTTCAAAGCATTTTACAGTCAATACGACAAACGTTCAGGAAAAGATTTCGAAAAGACATTCCCGATAATAGGAGAGTGGTACCGTGGCCTATAATTATGGGGCCAAGGAGCCTGAAAAACTTAAAATAAAAGACATGACTGATCGGCAGAAAGAACTGTTGATCGACAGTGATACATTTTGCATGATGCCTTGGTTACACCTACATGCTTTCCCAGATGGCCGAGCCTATCCGTGTTGTTTTGCGATTGACAAACATCCTGTAGGAAACTTGAACAAAGATTCCATGGAGACTGTGTTCAATGGCCCGGACATGAAAGATATGAGAGTCAACATGTTGAATAATAAAAAAAGTAAACAATGTGTAAAATGCTATGATCAAGAAGCATCAGGATTCTTCTCACTGCGGTTGAGTTCCAACAAACATTTTGGTCACAACATTGGCATGACAGATAATACCAAGGCAGACGGCACAGCAGACTTTGTAATCAAGTATTGGGACATCAGGTTCAGCAACTTGTGTAACCTTGCCTGCAGGAGTTGTGGCACATGGTTCAGTTCGAATTGGTATGAGGATCATAAAAAACTTACAGGTGCACCACCTAACCATGCAAAGATAATGCGTGTTGGCAGGACCTCGGACGATATTTGGAAGCAGATGCTGGAGCAATTCGATCATGTCGAGCAGTTCTATTTTGCAGGCGGTGAACCACTGATAATGGAAGAACATTACAGGATACTGAAGGAGTTGGACAAACGAAAAATGTACCATGTGAGACTGATCTACAACACTAATTTCACGAGATTGAAGTTCAAGGACATGGATGTGTTGGAATTGTGGAACAAATTTGATTCCGTGTCAATTGGCGCCAGCCTGGATGCCGAAGGCGACAGGGCAGAGTACATGCGTAAGGGCACTATATGGAATGATGTGGTTGCCAACAGGAAACGTATGATGGAGGTTTGTCCGCAGGTGGATTTCTACATATCAAGCACTGTTGGATTGATAAACTCATTACACATCGTCGACTTCCACAGGAATTGGGTAGATCAAGGATTGTTGAAGCCACAGGATTTCAATTTCAACCTTTTACAATACCCATACGCACAACGTATTGATTTACTACCAGACAGTTTCAAACTGAAAGTCAAGGAAAAATATGAGAAACACATTGACTGGCTAAGACCACTTGATCACCTTACAAGGGCTACAAAAGGTTTTGAGTCTGGACTGGACTACATGATGAGGAGAAACAATAACAAGGACATACAACAGTTCAAGGACACCATGAAAAAGATGGACGGTATAAGGGGCGAAGACATAGTCAAAACATTTCCAGAATTAGCGGAGTTGTATGAAAAGGATTAAACCAAGCGAGGGCAACAAGACCTTCTGCATGGCGCCGTGGACACACACGTATCTGTCACCCCAGATGGAGAGAAGGTTATGTTGTAGTTCACGCGAAACGCCGGAGAACTTCAAACAGTACATAGACTCAGTGGATCAAACGGGAAAAACGGACAAAGTACATCTCACCACACTGGAACAGCATTGGAACTCAGATTACATGAAAGCAGTGAGATTGAAGTTGTTGGCGGGCGAGGAGATTCCGCAGTGTGCTGTGTGCAATCACAAATTGTTGAATGATCAAGTGTACAGGCAACACTTCAATTGGTTGTACAAAAACAAAATGGAAGAAGCATACGACAGCACAGATGAAACGGGAGCAACCACAATGCAAGTAGAAAGTTTTGATTATAGATTTTCTAATTTGTGCAATTTCAGTTGTAGGATGTGTGGCGACATGCTCAGTAGTACTTGGGAAACCGAAAACAAAAAGCACGGAAAAGGTGATTATGAAAATTACAGGATATGGGGCAGGAAAGATATCAAAGAGCAACTAGAAAAGTTCCATGATCAACAAGTGGTCAAAGAGTTCACACATGCAGTGGAAGAAAAACGTATAACAGAACTGTATTGGTGTGGTGGAGAACCTTTGATGTGGAAGATACATTGGACAGCGATGGAGAGGATTAGGGAGTTGGGATATGCTGACAAAGTGCTGGCCAGATACAATTCAAACATGAGTCGTATCAACTTCTATGGCAAGAATCTGTTTGATGATATTTTAAAATATTTCCCTAACTTCCAAATATGTGCTTCTATAGATGGCACGGGTGAAGTCGGAGAATACATTAGGACAGGTTTGAAATACACTGAATGGTTAGCAAACATGAAATACGGATTAAAATTTGTGAAACAACAGCATCAAAGGATGCAGTTGGATCTAACAATTACACTGCCTGGTTTATTTGATCTGGAAAACATGGTCAAATTGAGCAATGATTTAAACATTGAACTACTCACTAAACAGGTTTTCAATTTCTCACACGACAATGCCATGGCGCCGTTGTTCATGCCATACGACATAATGAGCGAGATAATAAATGATGCTAGAGAAAAAACAATCAAATACAAGAATAAAAATTTAAACAACTTCTTTGGACAGTTGGATGAAATGCAGAAACAAAAGAGAAACAATGAGTTAGTGTATGATGAGGAGACATACAAAGAAGGACAAAAACAAGGCAAAGCAGAAGTCGAACGTTTAGATAGGATCAGGGGTACAGATATTAAAAAAATATTAGCAAAAAACAAAAAGGCATTAGAGTGGTGGACAAGTATATAAAATCAAATGTTTGTCCTTTACCTTGGACACATCTAGAAGTTGATGTCAACGGTGGTGCGTCACCTTGCTGTCTATACCAAGGTAGCATTCCTGGAGTCAAAGTGTATGAACAGAGTTTAAAGTCTATACAAGACACAGAGTACATGGACAATCTTAGAACACAGTTTAGAAATGGTGAACGTCCTAACGGATGCCAGAGTTGTTGGCAAGAAGAAGATGCAGGAAAAACTTCCAAAAGACAAAATTCAATTTACAAAATGCGTAGCAGTCTAGGAAACTGGACACCCAATAGCGAGCCAACACTGAAGTTCATTGACTTTAAGTTGGGCAACGTGTGTAATTTAAAATGTAGGATATGCGGATCTTGGAGTTCGTCGAAGTGGGCTCAGGAAGAAATAGATTATGAGACGGCCAAGGGTAAAGACAATCCCCTAGCAAGAAAACAGCTCGCGGAAGGCGGATGGCCAAAACGTAACCCACAGTTTTTTGAGGAGTTGCAGGAGGATCTAAAACACGTGGAGTACTTCGAATTCACGGGTGGTGAACCGTTCATGATCCGGGATCACTTCAAGATACTGATGCACTGTGTGGAGAAGGGATACGCAAAGAACATAGACATACACTACAATACAAATGGCACACAGTTACCACCACAGGAAATATTTGACCTCTGGAGTTATTTCAAACACGTGGAAGTAGCATTTAGTATTGATGATGTAGGAGAGGCATTTGAATATCAAAGGCACCCTGCCAAGTGGAGGGAAGTGAATCAAAACCTCGTGAAGTTCAAGGAGATGAAAACGCCAAACATGGACTTCCAGATATGTTCCACGGTGAGTATATTCAATGTGTTCAACTGGGCCAAGATGGCACTGTGGGTGGCACAGTTCCAACCCAAGTTCTTCTACGTGAACACCTGCTTCGACCCAGACGTGTTCAACATACAGACACTGCCCAAGCAGGTCAAAGACATAGTGGTGGACAGGTATCACATGCTGACGGACTACCAACCCAGCATACGATTCATGAACGCCGCTGACAGGGACACACCAGAGATCAGAGAACAACGTAAAGCAAGGATATTGCAGACGGACAAGTACAGGAAAGAAAATTTTGGAGACATGTTTCCACTTTTAAATAACATTTTGAAAATATATGATTAAAAAAATTATAGCGGGAGGTTGCAGTTTCACCCTGGGCAATGAGTTGAGTGACGACGTGGACGGCAAAACCCCATCCAACAAGAGTTGGGCCAGACTACTGGCAAATGATTCAGAGTACGTATGCACGGCATTTGGTGGACTGGGTAATTCCGCCATAGCCAGAAGAGTTTTCAATTCAGTGTCCAAAAATCCAGATGCGTCAGGAGTGATAGTGATGTGGAGTTTCCTGTCCAGGTATGAATGGGCCATGCCCAGACACAAGGAACTGGAGGACACACGTTGGGCATCCATATCACCATGGGACACCAAAACAGGAAATGCAGAAGCATTCAGGACAATACAGGGATCAGAGGCACAGACGGCACACTGGACCAGCAGGCAGAACTCGATGCAAGAGACAGGTGTGAAGCCGTTCGCGGAGTGCATATACAAACATGCGGCCAACCAGTACCATGAGACGTATCTCAGTTGGAAGAGCATAATCTGGTTGCAGAACATTTTGGAAAAAAAGAAAATACCATACATGTTCACACTGGCGGACAACAGCCTGTTCTATGATGAATTCAAACAGCACAAGGACCAGGATGCCTTCATGACTGCACTACACACAGAGATCGATCTTACCAAATGGTTCTCGTTTGGAGAGCGTATGATGGGATTCAACCAATGGGCACTTTTGAATGATTACCCACGTGGTACAACACATCCACTTGACGAAGCACACCGAGATGCTGTAAAATTAATGTTACCAACTTTTAACAAACTGATAGGAGGAAAATGATGTTCACCTGGATAAAGAATCTTTGGAACAAGTTCAAACAAGAACGAGCTTATAGGAAGAGACTCAAAGAGCTCAAGAAGAAAGACCCATTCATATACAAGTAAAAAATGGAAATACTCAACAAAGAAAAGCTCAAGGAAACTTTGGAGCGTTGGAAGGAACATCCGTCTGTCACAGGGCTCATGGAGAAATTTAGCCAGTTGCAATCCTACACGAATAAAAGTTACAAGAATATAGAATCCTACACCAAGCAAAAAATAAAGGAATCCAAGTATGAACTGGTTGAACTGCCCTACATAGATGTTGCAGAAGATCCTGTGCGTCCGGAATTAGATCTACAGTTCCGTCAATCGTATGGCAGAAAAATATTTGGCCTGAAAGATGATGTTGGTGAGATAGCGGCAATTATGTGTTTTGCATTTACAAACGAAGTGCCAAAGACCGTTGAGGAAATGGAAGCATTGAGTCATGATGCCGCCCTGCAGTCAGTCCACAGGGCAGGGGTGCAAGGATCCATAGCGATAGCATACACGGTGTGGGCCAAGAAGAAAGGTGGCGGACGTGCCATCGTCAACGAGGTGTACAAGATGGTGAAGAAATCCAATCACCTCAACAGGTTGGTCACCCTATCACCACTTACTGAAATGGCCAGGAACTTTCACATAAAGAACGGTGCAAAAGAATTACAAGTGAACGAAACAACACAGAATTTTGAGTACGATATCTCACTCGAGGACTGGGAAACAGCATTGGTCAAGGCCAAAAAATTCTTAAAGGTAAAATGAGAATACTAGGAATAAATTGCATGAATCATGATGCGGCAATGGCCGTGGTTGATTATAGTAATGGTTCAGGTGAGATACTTTGGGCCGCACACAGTGAACGTTATTCAAAAATTAAAAACGATCACTACCTCAATCAGCGGATAGTGGACGAGGCCAACACGTTTGGTCCTTTCGACAAGGTGGTGTACTACGAGAAACCATTGTTGAAAAAGACCAGGCAGTTGTACGCGGGACAGTATGGCATGGCCATGAGCTACACCGAGATGCCACAATGGCACCTGGATCACTTTGGAATCAAGATCGACGAGTACGTAAGGCACCATGACTCACACGCGGCGGCGGGGTATTTCACATCACCGTTCAAAGATGAGGGTGCGACAATACTCACAGTGGACGCAATAGGTGAATGGGACACTGTGTCCATATCGACAGCATCCAGAAATCATATACAACGTAAAGAGACTATCCGGTATCCACACAGCATAGGAATACTCTACAGTGCATTCACACATCGTTGTGGTCTGAAACCCGCAGAAGAGGAATACATCCTCATGGGCATGGCCGCCTACGGCACGCCAAAGTACAAGCAAAAGATTTATGATGAATTTGTAGAGCAATCTCCTTTCAAACTAAAACAGAACTTACACAGGGGTCTCAGTGATTGGGAACCAAACGCAGACGTCATGGACATCGCGGCCAGTATACAGGCAGTCACAGAAGAATGCCTCGCGGATCTATGGACGAGGGCCAGCCGGTATGGGTCACGTAATTTAGTATATGCCGGAGGAGTGGCATTGAACTGTGCCGCGAATAGGGTTCTTGCAAACATGGGATTGTTTGACAACATATGGATAATACCCAATCCTGGTGACGCAGGATCCAGTTTGGGTTGCATTGCCGCACATCAGAAGTCACATCTAAATTGGCAACATCCATTCCTAGGGCACAACATCGATGGTGAATATCCTGTGGACAGTTTGATAAAAGAATTGAAAGAAAACAAGATGGTGGGAGTTGCGAGTGGCCGGGCGGAGTTTGGTCCGAGGGCACTTGGTAATAGATCACTGTTGGCCGACCCCAGGGGTGAGGACATCAAGGATTTGGTAAACTCGATCAAGAAAAGACAGCGGTTCAGACCGTTCGCTCCGGCCATATTAGAAGAGGATGTACATGAGTATTTCACCCTGCCTAAAGCAGTTCAAAATACCCCTTATATGCAATTTACAGCGGCGTGTACGCATGGTAAAGACTTCCCTGCCATAATACATCATGATCACACAAGTAGGGTTCAAACGGTGCGTAAGACGGACAATCCAGGGTTTCATGCGTTGTTAACGGAATGGAAACGACAGACTGGTTGCCCCATACTTCTGAACACCAGTCTCAACATAAAAGGACAACCAATAGTAAACGACAGGGCGGATGGTAAAGCGTTTACCAACAAATACGGAGTGAAGGTACTAGGATGAAATATGTAATAACAGGTGGACTTGGATTTATTGGATCGAAGATAATTGAGAAACTTTCAAATGAGGGACACAGCATCACATGTGTGGACAATAAAGACACATACAACATACTGACAAAGATAGAGTTGAACAAACTCATCGCGTGGAGGACACGTAATTGGACACACAGTAATGTGAACCTGATTAGAGGCGACATACTAGACCGTATGGTGTGTCTCAAAGCATTTAGTACTCATCCTGACATTGTAATACACCTGGCAACATATCCTAGGGCAAAGATAGTGGACCAGGATCCCATAAACGGAATACCCAAAGTGATTGGTACAACGACCAACCTATTATGGCATGCCGCCGAATTCGCCACAAAGAAATTTGTGTACATCAGCAGTAGCATGGTTTACGGTGATTTCGTTGATGGAACCAGGGAGGAGTCAAACACTAAACCTCAAAACATATACGGAGAGGCCAAACTCACAGGTGAGAGGTTAACGAAACTTTTCGCAAAAAGGGACGGATTGAACTATGCCATAGTGCGACCCAGTGGCGTGTACGGTCCGGGTGATCTGCCAGACAGGGTTGTATCCAAGTTCTTCGCGAAGGCAATGGCCGATGAACAGATCACCTTACACAACGGTGAAAACAAAGTGGACTTCACATACAGGCAGGATGCCGCATATGGAATAATCAAGGCGGCCAACTCCGAAGTGGCCAACACCAGTTTCAACATAACGGCGGGCAACGCAACCAGCCTTAGGACGCTGGCGGAGACAATCATCGACATCACTGGCAGTAAATCTGAAGTGAAAGATATCGGAATGCACAAACTGTATCCAATGCGTGGCACACTGGACATAAGCAGGGCAAAGGACCTGCTGGATTACGAACCACAGTATTCTCTTAGACAAGGACTTGAAAGTTATTATGACTGGATTCGACAGTATACAGGTAAGGTTTAAAAACACAAAACACATACCATCACCTTTTGCAAACACAAGGGAGGTACCATTTGTTGACAGTTATCTCACTGTGTTGAAATCTGTAATAGAAGATGTGCAAACAGAATATTTTTGGTTTTTTGCAAATTTTATGAATTTGCAAACAGTTGATTTGAATTACATTCCTGAACAGCATGAACGCGATCAAATACATGTCTGGTATAATACACACCCATTAGGAGGCACCAACAAGGAAGGCAATGTGTTTTTGATCCCAACAAAACAACTTAAAGCACAAATACATGAATTAAAGTTTTTGCGAGATTATAAAGATATTAACTATCACGAACATGCAAATCTTTTCCAGAACCGGATCACAAAAACTCCTTTCAAATTATGTGATCCGTTACAAACATATAACAAAAACAAAAACTATTATGTTTGGTTGATCAATAACAACCTACAGCAACAACTTCCAAATTTTTTTCCTAGTTTTTGGGAGGATGAAAAAATATACACATGGGGCAAAACTAAAGACATAATGTTGGTGCCTTATAGGGAAAATTTAAAACAATTTTATGATATAGAAAGACAAGTGCATTTTGATCTAGATTACGAAGTAAAACCAATGGACATAATTTTTATATCATATGACGAACCCAGTGCAGAAAAAAGATTCAATGAATTAAAATTGAAACATCCAAGGGCCAAATGGGTAAAGAGCGTCATAGGACAGACATTAGCATACATGACTGCGGCAAGCCTGAGTGAGACAGATTATTTTTTTGCAGTGTTTCCAAAACTGGAAATTGTTGACAATTTTAAGTTTGATTTCCAGCCTGACAGGATGAAAAATCCATGTCATTATATCTTTAATTGTAAAAATCCTGTTAACGGCCTCGAGTACGGTCATGGCGCGGTGATTTTGTATAATAAAAAGTTAGTGATGCAGACCAGCAATCCTGGATTAGATTTTACATTATCTGCACCTCACGACTGGGTACCCAAACTGAGTGCTATAAATCATTTCAATGAAACACCCTGGCTGGCATGGCGAACGGCATTCAGAGAGGTCCTAAAACTTTGTCAGAACCGACCCACGGTGGAAAACAGACACAGACTGAAAAAATGGTGTGAACTGGGTAAAGGGGAAAATGCAAATTGGGTGCTAAAAGGTGCCATGGATGCCAAACAGTATTACCAAACTAACAGTAGCGATTATGACAAATTGATGTTATCATACAATTTCGATTGGTTAAAACAATATTATGAATCAAAATATCAAAATACCGTTTGTTGATCTATATCCTCAATACGAAGAATTGCAGACCGAGATAGACATTGCTATTAAAGATGTCATCACACGCAGTGATTTCATCACAGGACCTACTGTTGATAAATTTGAAAAATCTATTTGTGATTACACCGGAGCAGAGGCCTGTGCCAGCATAGGGTCGGGCACAAACGCATTAGTGTGTGCATTGAAGGCATTAGGCATAGGTTCCGGAGATCGTGTGATGACAGTGGGACACACTTTTGTTTCAACTACCGAGGCAATAGTAAATGTGGGAGCAACACCGTTGTTCATGGATATAGACGAATTTTATCATTTGGACATAGAACAGATGAGGAAAGTAACCGGTTCAAAAGAATTTGCATCACCTGAGTTGAAAGCAATTCTATTTGTAGATTTATATGGTCAAACACCGGACATAGATAAGATCAAGGTATTCGCCCAGGAATATAATCTAAAAGTAATTCAAGATGCCGCACAGAGTTTTGGTGCTGAATATAAAGGCAAGAAAGTTGGAAGCCTTGTGGACATGACTTGTTTCAGTTTCAATCCTGTAAAAAATTTAGGAGCCATGGGGGACGCAGGTGCAGTGACAGGCAGTAAAGAACTTGTAGACAGAGTAAGGATGTATAGGGATCACGGAAGGAAAACAAAATTTGAATATGACACAGTCGGGTACAATGCAAGGATAGACAATTTACAAGCGGTAATTGTCCAAGCAAAACTAAAAAAATTAGACGGTTGGTTAGACAAAAAAAGACAGATATGTAGAAGATACACAGAACATCTCAGTGACATAGTAAAATGCCCATTGGAAGCACCATGGTCGACGCATACCTATTATGTGTATGTAATACAGACACCTACAGGAACACGTGACAAGTTACAACAGTACCTAAAGGAAAAAGGCATAGCCACCAACATACACTATAGGTTTCCAACACACAAAACCAAAGCATTCAATACAGGAGTTAAATTGCCGAATACGGAACACGCCTGTGATAATATTCTAAGTCTGCCTTGCTATCACACACTGCCAGAACACCATCAGGACTACATAATCAAATCAATAAAGGATTTCTATGCAGATTAGTTTAGTAGGTGCCGGGTATTGGGGGTCAAAGTTGAAAGCGGAATTGGAAACAATACCAGGAGTAGAAGATATAGAAATAATAGATATCAAAGATGGCAAGGATCTAAAGGATATCAAATATGACAACGTTATACTAGCGACGCCTGCCTGGGATCATTATCAGCAAACCGTCCAACTTTTGCAACAAGGAAAAAATTTGTATGTTGAAAAACCCCTGGCACTGACTACTGCTGAATGTATTGATATCAAACAGAACATAAAAGAACAAGTGCTCATGGTTGGGCATATTTTTTTATATAACGATAGGGTGAAAAAAATTAAGGAACTTTTGCCACGTATTGGAAGAATACGGCACATAGAGTCCAACAGATTGAATTGGGGAAGATTTCAAAAAAAAATAAGCACACTTTATAGCCTCGCACCACATGATGTTAGTATCATACATTACCTTTTGGGATATCACAAATTCAAAAACATCAAACACATAGGACATAAATTCAATACATTCACACAAAATGATCGAGACGAGTTTGAATTTGAATGCGATAGTGTTTCTGTAAAATTTAATCTCAGTTGGTACTATCCAGAAAAAATTAGAACAATGGTAATCACAGGAGAACTTGGCACAATTAGTTGGGATGAAGAAAAGAAAGCAATCAAATTAATGACTGATATTTGGAAAGATGATCGTTTTAACTATGAACCTACGATACAGACATTCCACATCAACAGTAATCCTTTAAGTAACGAATTGAAAGAATTTGTAAACTGTGTTAAAACCAACAAACCACCTTACACTGATGTTGATAACGCTATTGCTGTGGCAAAAAATTTAGATTTACTTTCCAAAAGTCTTATTCAAGACTGATGATGTTTTGTGTTCCATGTCACGTTTCAGTGCGGGTATGTCAAACTTCATGTCAACGCTCTTTATCTTTAAATAATTGTCTTCTATCACTTTTTTAAGAAATCTCGCGATTGCTTGTTGTTTTTTAGACCTAAGTTCCTTGGCTATGTCGTAGTGTATGGTGATATTGTTTTTAAGTATGATGTTTATGTAGAGCAGGTACTTGACCGGCATGTTCTGGAAATGTAGACCATCCAGGACCTCCGGCCATTCCTTGACGAAATCTTTCGTCAACTGTACCCAAGTTTTATTCTTTGGCGGTTGTCGTTTTGGCATCCGCTTTCTTGGTTGTCTTCTTTGCTGGCGCCTTCGCATCGGGGTCAGCGGCCATCTCTTTTACGGTGGTGCCCTTCTCCTTGGCTATCATCTCATTCAACTTGTTCAACAGGATCCTGCCGTCCGCACCTGATCCATAAGTGACCATGATCTCTTTGGTCTTGAACTTCTTGATGTAGTTGTCGTTGTGTAGCATGGCCAACATGTTGGTTCCGTCTGGAAAGGTCTGTCTGCTGGCGAAGTCCGCAAACTCGTCCGCTTCCTGTCCACCCTCTGATTCCACAGCCTTCATCAGGGCGTTGTGGTACATGTCTGGCAGGAACTTGGTCCCCACCACTAGGCAGTTGTCCGCCTCTCCTGGTACCGTTCTGTACATTATCACAACCTTGGCCTTTGATTGGTCCGCCAACTCTCCAATGTGTTTGAAGTGTCTCTTTGGACCTGTCTGTCCGTCTCCGGCTTGACCGGTGTTGTCACCCATTGGCATAGCCTGGTTGTTCACGTTCATTAGTGTTGCCATGTTATTTTCCTTCCGCAG
>Ga0075481_10000193_pt1 | contig 20904 bp, 15 predicted proteins | sample DEB08_DNA_11_FD_76337 | JGI IMG/M metagenome (GOLD analysis project Ga0075481, IMG submission 76337) | Aqueous microbial communities from the Delaware River and Bay under freshwater to marine salinity gradient to study organic matter... | ecosystem: Environmental > Aquatic > Marine > Coastal ... | reverse complement strand
CCAGTTACTTACGGGGATTTAACTAGACAGGTAGCAAGTATTATTAGAGAAAACAGTGAAAATAAACTTCCAACTGTACCTAGAATAGCTGTGTACTTAACTGGATTAGAACTTGATAAAGATCGTTTGGCTGATGCTACTTATACACGCAAAACAAATATAAGAGAACGTGCATATGATTCAGAAAACGAAGAATATCTTAACTATCAAGGCAAAAACTATACAGTTGAAAGATTAATACCAACTCCTTATATGATGCGATTAAATGCAGATATTTGGGCAAGTAATACTGATCAAAAACTACAACTACTAGAGCAAATACTAGTATTATTCAATCCTAGTTTAGAAATGCAAACTACTGATAACTTTATTGACTGGACTAGTATAACTGTTGTAAATTTAGAGAATGTAACATGGTCTAATCGAAGTATTCCTGTAGGTGTCGATAGTGAAATTGATATAGCAACACTTACGTTTAGTATTCCAATATATATTAGTCCGCCTACTAAAGTTAAAAAAATGGGCGTCATTACAAATGTTATTACTTCAATGTTTGACGAATCGAGAGGTGATATTGATACTGGTATAAGTGCTCCTCAAATAAATCAATACGACGACTTTGCTAAGCCTGGTACAGTAGAAACTGGATTTGGTCGCAAAGCAAATACTGACATTTCAAGTGAGACAGCTAACGTAAACTTTAATACATTTGGAGCATACGTAGATGGTGATACTGTAAGATTAGTGTCAAATGGAGCCGTTGGAGTTAAAAACTGGAGAGAAATATTTATAGCACTTCCAGGAACATATGCTTCGGATGTATCTAGAGTATTCTTTAGAAGCATTGATAATGATAGTACAGCAACTGGTACATTTACCCTTAATCCTTTTGATGAAACTATAATTAACGTAAATTGGGATGCTGATAGTTTTCCGTCAGACACTATTATTGCTAATAGAACTAGTATTGATTATATTATCGATCCGTTGAATTACAATCCTACATCTATTAAAACAGCCGGCTTGCGATTATTACTACTAGACGATTTAAGTAGCCCAGATGCAACAGAATATCCAGCAGCATGGAAAAATAGCGATAGCACAGGATTTTTTGCTAGTGCAAACGACATTATAGAATGGGACGGTAACAATTGGTCAATTGTATTTGATGCTAGTGAATCTACAAAAACAGTATATACTACAAATCTTAATACTAGTACACAATACAGATATAAAGATAATGAATGGTTAAAGTCAGTAGATGGTGATTATCCAGTTGGTACATGGAGGATTGACTTAACTGGCTAACTATATGTATGACAGATATGATTACATGTAGTGGAGCATTATTTTACACATTAGATACTAATAGATTTCTTTTCCTGCATAGAGCTAACGGCAAACGTAATAACATGTGGGGTCTAGTCGGAGGCACTAACGAAGCTGCTGAAACTCCATTCGAAGGACTTAAACGAGAAATTGAAGAAGAAATAGGATTTTTACCAGACATCAAAAAAACACTTCCCTTAGAAAGTTTTTTAAGTGCAGATAATAAATTTTATTTCCATACTTATCTTTGTGTAGTACATTCCGAATTTATTCCTACTCTTAATAACGAACACGATGGTTATGCTTGGTGTAGTTTTACTAAGTGGCCAAAGCCGTTACATCATGGACTGCGTAATACTTTACAAAGTAAAGTTAATCTAAATAAACTAGAAACTGTATTTCAAACTATAAATCTTCTTGACAAATAACCTAAAAGAAAGTATAATAAAGTTATGAAAGTCTTAGTTCTTGGTGACATAATCATCGACAAATATATCTACGGTACTAGTTCACGTATTAGTCCCGAAGCGCCAGTTCCTGTTGTAACATATAAACGCGAAGTTCAAACAATTGGCGGGGCAGGACTTGTATATGAAAATCTTAAAAGTCTAGATGTTGATGTTACATTATTTGAAACTAATCAACCACATAGTGTTAAGACACGCATAATATGCGACGGACATTATATTACACGTATAGATGACGACAAAGATGCAGACGGTACTGCTGTGCTAAAAAATGTATTACGTAGTGATTTTTCACAATACGATTATGTAATATTAAGCGATTATAACAAAGGTGTACTAGACGATTCTCTAAGAATTATTGAACATATTAATAAGTTTGATTGTAAGATCATTGTAGACCCTAAAGAACATGCGACTCAATATAAAGGCGCATGGTTAGTAAAACCTAACAATAGTGAATTTACTAAGTTTGGGTTTTGTCAGTGGCAAGGTAATATTGTTACTACTAACGCTGGCGATAATGTAGTTGCTAGTATAGACGGTGTTGATTATAATCTTCCAGTTGCACAAGTAGAAGTGTCAGATGTTACTGGTGCAGGCGATTGTTTCTTGGCTGCATTTGTATACGGTTTAGCTAAGAATTATGATTATACGCAATGTTTAGAACTTGCTATTAAAGGATCTAGACGTGCAGTACAGCACGTAGGTACACATATACTTACACACAGTGATATTGAAGAACGTGTAATCTTTACAAACGGTGTGTTTGATATTATGCACACAGGTCATTTTAATTTATTAAAAGAAGCACGTAGCTTAGGCGACAAACTTGTAGTTGGACTTAATTCAGACGCAAGTGTAAAGCGTCTAAAGGGCAACAACCGTCCAATAAACAATATAGAAAAACGTGTTGAACAGATATCTATACTACCTTGGGTAGATGAAGTTCACGTTTTTGAACAAGATACTCCTTATGAGTTAATTAAACATATACAGCCTAACTTAATTGTAAAGGGCGGAGATTATACTGTTGAAACTGTTGTAGGACATGATTTAACTGATGTGCATATTATACCTACAGTAGACGGATATTCAACAACACAAATTATAGAGAATAGCAAATGAGAATATTAATAACTGGATACAAAGGATTTATTGGAAGAAATCTAGCAATGTATTTACAGCGTCAAGGACATGATGTAGAAGGATGGGAATGGCAACCTGGTATTATTCCTAGCACAGAAGATTATGATTGGTGTATACATTTAGGTGCAATTAGTTCAACTACCTTTACTGATGTAAATCAAATACTAGAACAAAATTTTGAATTTAGCATTAGGCTTGCACAAGTATGTGAAAACTTTGGTACTAATTTACAATATGCATCTAGCGCAAGTGTATATGGTCCAACTACACATTTTACTGAAGATGGTCCTTTATTGCCGCAAAGCCCGTATGCATGGTCAAAATATTTGTTTGATAGATATATTACACAATACAAAGACGAATTTGGTATCCTAGTGCAGGGCTTCCGTTACTTTAATGTGTACGGTGAAGGCGAAGAACACAAAGGTGATCAAGCAAGTCCGTATACTAAATTTGCATATCAAGCCAAAAACAACGGTGTAATTAAGTTATTTGAAAATAGTAATAACTATCTTAGAGATTTTGTATGTGTAGAAGACATATGCAAAGTACACGAACTAATGCTAAATGTAGATGCTACAGACATTTATAACGTAGGCACAGGACGTCCTGTAAGTTTTGAAACAGTAGCACAATCTATTGTCAACAAACATGGTGGCGCTATTGAATATATTCCAATGCCAGAAAATTTAAAATTGCAATACCAAAGTTATACATGTGCTAATATAGATAAATTAAATTCTGTAATAGATATGAATTGGACTAATATAGAGGATTATATTAATGGAAAGTGAGTCTACTCGATTAAACGGTGTTGTAGAAAAAGGATGGGGCTACGAATTAATTTGGGCAACTAATGACAAATATTGCGGAAAACTTATGGTGTTTCAAAAAGCAGGAGCGCGATTTAGTATGCATTTTCATCGAGAAAAAGATGAAACTTGGTTTGTAAACAATGGTAGATTTTTAGTAAAATGGATTGATACTAAAACTGCTAAGTGGAATGAAAGAGAACTTAAAGCAGGTGATACATGGCATAATCCTCCATTACAGCCGCATCAACTAATTGCTATTACAGCAGGAAGTAGTATTACAGAAGTAAGTACACCTGATAGTGTTGAGGATAATTATCGAGTTGCTCCAGGTGACAGTCAAAGAGAAAACAATGAGTCGATTCCAGAAGCCAGTACAGCAACAGAATAGTTATACCAAATACGTTGTTGGTTTAGATCGCGACGGAGTAATCAATAAAGATCTTGGAACATATGTTACTAAATCTCAAGATTTTATTCCTATAGAAAAAAGTTTAGAGGCAATTGCACTAATACGATCCAAAGGTCATCAAATTGTAATTATTACAAATCAAGGCGGAATACAAAAAGGTGTACTTACAGAGACACAAGTAAATGAAGTCCACAAACACATGTTTGACCTTTTAGGAAAAGTAGGATGTCCAAGTATTGACGGATTGTATCATAGCTCTAGTAGTTTAAAACATGATTTTTTTGCTAAACCTAATATAGGAATGTTTGAACGTGCCCAAGATGAAATACCTAATGTTAATTTTTCCAAAGGCATATACATTGGTGATAAACTTTCTGATCTAAAAGCAGCAGATAAAATAGGCGCAAAGCCTATACTAGTGCGTACTGGATATGGATTAGAAACTGAAAAACTGCTTAATACTCGATTTACTTATAATAAACTCAAAAAGAAAACTCGAATATTTGATAGTCTTTGGGACGTTGCACAAGCCCTTTAGGCTTGCGCTTCACCCCATTTAAGAATCAAGTTAGCTTCAACACTTGTGCCGCCCACTTTATATACATTAATAGCAAGTACGTCTGGACCATTTGGGAATGTTCCGCGTCCGCCTAGTGTAGTATTTGTAAGCTCTTTCAATTCACTAAAGTCAACTGTTGCACGTTCTCCTGGTGTTGCAATAAAGGAGAACACAGTTTCACCTGGTTGTGCATAGGGTGGTTGAACAAATGTAAATTCTACTGTGCCGCTGCCTGCCGTTAGTGTTCCACTAAACGAATTGTTAAACTGTACTTCATAAAATTCGGTAGATCCGTGTTGTTTAGGAGTTATACTGTTAACCTGTGTGTTAGCAGGGAAATTTACGGTGCCGCCGTTGCTCAGCTCTGTACCTTGCTTAACTCCTGCACTATCAATCTCTGTTTTACTAAGATATGCAAAGTTTCTGCTTACAAGTGATTCATTAAACGTAAATGTCATAGTTGTACCTGATGAAACAGTTCCAGTAACACTTCGAGACAGTCTAACAAAAACGTAACTGCTGTTGCCTGTATCTACAGAAGTAATAGTTGTATCGCTCCGTATCCTATTACCAGTAACTGTAGCACCAATTACAATAGGACCATTTGATTCATATTGTGATTTGTCTAGATATAGATAATTGCCGCCTCTCCAAGTACTAAAATATGTATTTACAGTAAATGATGAACTACCAACTGCTGTTGCTGTTGCTGTAGTGGCAGCTGCTCCTGTTGACCAAACAACAGAACCGCCTGCTGCTACCTGTGCAAAGCTAGGCTGTCCACCTTGTGCAACACCGCTCAATGTTGTCCAACCAACATCATTTGGATTAACTGGATAGTTTTGTGGATTAAGTACACCTTCAACAACAATACCTCCAGTTATTGGTGCATTACCATTGTCAACATCTACACCGTCTGATGTAACTTCAAGACCTTGTAGCAACAATTGTGCTCTGTTTAGCAGTTCTCTTTCACCTAGGTCTCCAATAATCGCGTTTGATACACTAGGTGCTAGTCTAATCATAAACGCTGTTTGTTTAGTAGTACTAACCTCAACACCCGGTTCTGCATACGAGAAGATATATCCTCTATCTTCATCAAATCCACCGTCTGTTAAGAACGCTGAACCCCAGTGACTAATTAAAGGAGTAATTGTATTACTAATTAATATTACGCCAGTTCTTGCATCATGCGGAACAGCTCCGCCTGCACTATAAGTACGTTCAGCACCTGCTTGGAAGTTAGTTAATGTTGCTCCTCTTGTTAAACCAGTTAGATGATTTGAAGAGCGTCCACTAAACGTAATAATTTCATTATCAATATAAACGGTGCCATAGTCTGGGAAGAAACTTCCGTCTACTAGTTCTAAAGTAGTTGCACTTGCATCCAATGCTGCTGCTAGTTTACCCGGAGGTCCTTCGTTAGTAACTTCATAACGCACAGGCAAGTTACCTGAACGCATAAACGCTTCTGTGTTTATGTTTGAGTTACGCATTCTGTGACAGAATATAAAGTTACCATCCTGTCCACGTAGCATAAAGTCAATAAAACCAGCACCATACCAACTGTATTGAATACCAATCATCTGCATTTTAGCAATGTCAATATCGTAACCACTTGGTCCTTTTCCGTCCAATGTGTCTAGATTAAAGTCAGCTGACTTAACTTTCTTATCAATAACTAGATTCATTTTTGCGCCAGTTGCAGGAGTTACACCTCTAAAGTCGGGTGTAACAGTACAAGATGTTTGGCTAGTGACGTTTGTTACTACATGTGTCATACCTTTGATAATAACTCTATCGCCTGCTGTTAACTGATCGCGGAATCTTGTGTTTGTTCCTGTTACTAGATTTCCGTCGACATCAATTGCAATAGTTCCAGCAACTTGCTGAGTGCCGGTACGTTGGTTAACACTAACATTAGTACCGTCAAACTCCCAGAAAATACCATTTTGATCATCAAAGATACCAGAACGCACTGTAGCACCGTGCCAACTAACAACACTCATTTGTGCGCCAAAGCCAATGTTGGCTTCTTGTTTAAATGCTCCAACAGTATCTTCAACTACACCAGTATTCCTGCGTTTTTTAAGTTCAGCAATTGTGTCTGCAATTCTTGTAGCAAGTGCTTCAGCTTGTGTAACACCGTCTAAATAATTTACAAGATCGTTAGTATCATCTACAGTAAAACTTCCTGAGCTGTTAATATCTCCCCACGCATACCCATCTGGTGCAATCTCGTTAATAAAGAAATCGTGTATGTCATTAGTATTAGTTCCACTTGCTGCTTCACTAAATGCAACAACTAAGGGTGACGTATTAGTCGGTGAGCTTAAAACAACTTCTGTAGTATCACCTAACCTGCGTTTTGATCTAACTGTAAATGAACGTTCATTTAATACTTCTTCAACTGTGTAATCAAATCCCGGAGGTACTTGAGGATTAACTCCTGAATTATATCCTGGTGTTTCCACACCTAACAATCTAATTATGCCTCCTGCTTGTACGCCGTGATCGTTATCGTCTGTTGTAATAGTAATTAACGAATTAACTTCTGTCCCAGCTGCTGTTATACTTGCAAGGTCGTAACTTGGTGCAAATAGCGCACCAGTTGTATACATAATACCTTTACCTGATTGGTAACGAATATACTTTTTACTTTGACGTATTGCTTGCGCACCGTGCTGTGGACCGCCTGTACCTAACTGTACACCACCGTCAAATGGTCTGTGAACAAAGAAGCTGTCTGGTCTTGCATATATTACACCATTGATCGGATCAGTAGAATCTGTTGTAATTGTTCCTGCTGCTCTAGCAGTATATCTTAGTTTATCTATTGCCGGAATATTAGTAACAAGGAATGCTCCGTCTGCAAGATCATGATTGTTTGTTCCGTCATCTGTCGATGTTGCTGTAATAAACGTATCACCAGGCACAAGTCCGTGTGCAGCAGGGAATGTAACTTCTAATGTTGCAATAGCACTAAACGTAATTGCTGTGTTTGCAGCCATCTCTCCTGTTGTTGCTTCTGTCATTGTAAATGTTGATATTAACGGAACTTGTGATCCTGGATTTGCTGGCTGTTGCGTTGTTGTAAATGTTGTTAATGCATTATTAGCTAAGGTATCAACACCTGTAACAGTGATAGTAATGTCATTGGTGCCATTTACACCGTCCATATCACTACCATTAAGTGTTAATACATCGCCTATTTCATATTGTGATCCGCCATCGCCGTCTATTTCTTGATAGCCGCCATCTATTCTCTGAACACTAAATTCTGCGCCTGAGCCCGGTCTGTTAACATTTGATGGTAATAAACCTAAATAAGTTTCTGTTCCGCTTGTTGCTGTGCCTGCAGATGAAAATCCTGTAATTGCACCTGTAGCACTTACACTTGTTACTGTAATAGTAATGTCATTTGTTGGTGTTTGACCTTGTAGTTCTGTACCTAATATTTTAAGTTCTTGATCTACAAAGAAGTTAAGACCCCCGGTGTTTAGTGTAACTGCATAGTTGTTCGGTGTAAGGGCAACATCAAATAGTGCTCCGGTACCTAAAATAACTGTGCCTACTACATCTGTTGTATCACCAGTATTTGAAGCAGTACCTGTAACACTAGCAGCAGTAATATCTCCTGAGCCCCCAACATTGTCAACTGTAACTACAGCGTCAGTGCCTCCGCCAATTTCTGCTGCCGCAACTGTTAATTGATCTCCAATACTATAACCGGTACCTGGAGTAGTAACAATTACACTGTAAGTTGTTCCTTGCATTCTAATATCAATTACTGCGTCTGCGCCGCCTGAACCAGTAGTGTATGTATAAGGTGTAGAAGCAAACAACTCATCAACGTCTGGTGCAACACCGCTTTCAACTACTATAGTATCAATATTTCCTGTTTCACCCCCGGCGCCTGTAGTAATTCCTGTGACTTTTATAATTAAGTCGTTAGTACCATCAACGCCGCCAGTGAATGCACTACCTAAAATTCTTATTCTATCATTGACTACAAAGTTTTCTGAAATATTTGGCGGAGTACCTTCAACACCAACTGCGCTATATGTGTTACCAGATAGCGTTACTGTAAATTGTGGCGGATTAATACCAACGCCGCCTACTAGAGTTGCATCTAATGCTGTATAGTTTGCTGTGCCTGCAACTGCTGTACCTGTAAGTGTTACTGTTGCAATGCCGCCTGTTGCTGTAATACTATCAACTGTACCAAACATATCATTGGTGCCGGTTGCACCGCCTAATTGAGTTCCGTCAATTACAAATTTATCACCTACTTCATAATTAAGACCTGCTAAATCAATTGCTGATAACGAATATGATCCGCCGGATCTTTGTATATCAAGTAATGCTCCAGTACCAACAGGTTGAACTGTTGTTGGAGTTAATATTGGATACGTTTTTGTATTTGACACAAGCGGAGCAGTTAACGCACTGCTTAATGAAACTGTACTTCCTACAACATTGTTAATAAATGTTGCTGTGCCGTCGCCTCTATCTAATGCTAAGTTTGGAACAACACCGGTTGCATCAAATAATAGTATACTTGTGTCTCCAATATTAGCATTGGATCCAATATTTAATGTTAAGTACTCGCCTCCGCCTGCGCTGTTATCAATAATATTAGTAACCTGTGAACCTACCGGAATAAGAGGACTTGTTAAAGGTGAACCAACTTCAGGTGAATTGCCGTCAAACGGAATAGTATTTTCTCCAGTTTGGACTATTAACTCAGACACCATTGCACCCGAAGAACCGTTACTTAATACATCAAATTCTGCGCCGTCAATTCCTGCGCCTGTGTAAAATCCACCTTTTCTTAGTTGAGTATAGCCGGCTGCTAATTGTTCACCGTTTGATGTTCCTACTTTTGATTTAGCATAGTACTGGAAACTTAAATTATCTGGTACAGAAATAATAACAAACGATCCTTCAGCTCGTGCAGCACCTGAAACAGATGTTTCAAGAGCTTTGATAGTTATCGGTGTTCCTACTTCAAATCCGTGTGCTGATATTGTTGTAACTGTGATTAATGAAGCACCAACACCTTCTGTTCCTGTACTTGCATCAGTTACAACACTTGATACTTGTGTATCTGTTCCTGGAATTTCATATACACTTGGATATCCGCGCATCATAGAAATTGCAGACCACTTAGTAGGCTGTAAGCCATACTCAAAGTCAGCATCAAGCATACTTAATGGAGGAGCAATACGCATACGTTCAATTGCGTCTGTTCCAAAATCATATGGTCGTTGTGTTACTACACTTTTTCCATTTTCCATTTTTTCTACAAAAATTTGTAGATCGTCGGTTGACGAATGTGTAGTTGTGTTATATTTTAAATTAATAGTAGTTACAGCATCAGTTGTCTGTAAATACTTTGGAAAATCATCGTCGCTTCCGTGATCTTTAATAACACACTCTGCACCGGCTTGTGGATCACTAAAATTATAAATTATTTCATTTTTAGTTGTGTTAGTAACAAGTAATAATTCGTCTGTAGTATATCTGCCTTGAATTTTAATATTACCTAACCCTGTTTCTTCTGCTGTAGGAAGGCTAGTAATTCCGTTAGTAAGAACATCAACAGTATTTTGTGACAATGTTACAGCTCGCATACTTGCGCCGGCAATTACTGCTCCTGTTTTTGCACTTGAAAATGTATGCAGGGAAGTATCAGAACTTATACCTACATTCATTGTAATAGCGGTCGCTGTTACGCTAGAAATAGTAATTGGCGCATTAAAATATGGATCGCGCTGTAATGCATTAGGAACACCTGCTCTGCGTGGATAAGGATGTAATGTAGCATTACCATCTAATGCACAAGTAAATGTTATCCCATCTGGTATAATAATAATTTTATCATCAGCTTGAAGAGTATGCGTACCAATCTCTAAAGTCATAATACCTGTTGACGGAGTATATGTAGCATTAGTAGGCGTATAATGTGTTGTTTCTGCAGGCTTTGATGTATCTATAGTTTGTGTTACACCTACATCATTTTGCGCAGTCCATGCTGTATTATAAAGGATATAATCTTTAATTAAATCTTGCAAAAATGCATGTGTATCAATTTCTGGTATTCTATTTCCGTCAACCTGCGCAACACCCTGATCCCAATAGTAGCTTATTGATTTAGTAATACTTTGATTGCCGCCGTAACGAATATCGTGTAAGTAAGAATCAATAATATAACCCACATCTCTTTCACACTTTGTTTGGTTATATGTATAGCTCGAATCCCAAGTTACTTCTTCAACAATTTTATTCTTATTGTTCATAATAGAATTTTTAGCTTGTTGCAAGACGTTTGTAACCCATCCAACACTAGGTACTGTTCTAGTTAATAGATCTAAAGTTGCTACTCCTGTTTCAATAACATCTGACATAATGTCAATTAATCCAGTAAGTGTTGTTCCTTCACCTGCGTCTGCATTCGAACCCGATGTTACTTGTGCTGTGCTGTTTCCAGTACTAACTGTTACTGTAGCCCCTGTTACAACTTGGGCAATAATTGTTTTTAGTCTGCCATAGCCTGCAACTACTGCATCTTGATGATCGCCTGTTATTGATGCAGCAGGATCAGATGAGTTTGGGAATAATTTTGCACTATCAAAACTTGCGCTATTTCCACCATAAATAATATCGTATATTGCTGCTTCAATTGCATACTTTACATCAGTTGAACCCTTCGTTAACCCGTAAGCTGCATTAACATCATACGAAGGATAGTTTACAAGTGTCCATGCTAAAACTTCATCTCTTAAAAAAGTTGCATTTGCTATGAGTCTATCTTTTGCAGCAATTTTACTTGCTGTAGCATTTGTCGGGTTAGTAACTGAAAGGGCACTAGCAGTACTGCCTCTCATAATATTTTTAATTTCAATAACAGATGATTTTACTCTTGCTTTTGCTGTAGTATCAGCAGCTACTTGAGAAATCAACAGCATATGATTTAATGCTCTGTCAATTGTTCTAAAAACTGTTTCTGAATTATCAATAGAATAACCTTCAGCTCTACCTAAAAATAATGCATTAAAGTTTGTAGCTAGTGCAACATCAAATGCCGTACCGTCGATTATATATCCTATATCTCGTTTACACTTAGTTGCATCAGCAATTTCTTTGTTAATGTACGCTGTGCTTTCTGCTTGCAAAAATGCTTTGTTAGCATTTAGTAGAGCATATGCATTCGGGTACAGATTTCCTTCAGTACCTAGTCCTGGGGTAAATTTATAATTTTTTACTTGTGTTTTTGCCATGTTTTATAATCCAAATGCTACTGAAAATGCTACTGCTGTTTTATCTACATAACCTTTATTTGCTACACTTTTCTTTGTTGTTAAAACATTATTAACATCAGCTGATGTAAATGTAGCAGTTGAAGGTGTTGTTGCGCCAATTGTTGTATTGTTTATAGTACTTTCTGTTATGTTACTAGTATTTATAGGAATTGACAACCCTGTACTATTAATTTCTCCTACAAAAGAATTGTCATTTTTAATAACAATTTTATTTGCAGCATCTAATTCTAAGTTTGTGTTTGATGTAATATTACTGACACCAACGCCGTTATAGTTAACACCGTTAGTTGTTACAAAACCTTCAACAAATATATCTTTGCTTACGCCTATGCCGCCGGCAACACGCAGAGAACCTGTATCTCCAGATGTAGCATTAGTTGGAGCTGTTAGTGCTAGTTCACCAAATTGTCCTGCAGCATCAGTAATTGTAATTATATTGTAAAGGCCTGTAGCTGCATCACCGTAATATAATGTGTCTGGAGCATCAGTTGGAACTGTAAACTGAAGTATGCCATCAGTTTGTCCTTGTGCTGCTGCTTCGGTTGTGATTACACCATTATCATGAGTATGTTGTAATCCTGTATTATATAGTGTGCCCTGGTCGTCACTAAAAATACTAAATGTATTTTCAGTTAAAGTTAAGTTAAAAGTATACCGTGTAACTCTATTAAGTGCCAAGGCAGGGTTTTGCTCGGGCTCGTTATTAATTAAGTAATAACCTGCTGCGTCAGTAAAGGAATAGTCAGTGGCACCGCTGGCGCCGCCGCCTCCTGCGCCTGCTGCTTGAATAGAAGTTGCAACAATATTACCTTGGTCATCGACGCTGAAGTTTGGACTTGAAAATCCAAACTGTGAATTAAAAGGTTTATTTACTACAGGCATCGAAGTCTCCGTTTAGTATATTTATACAAATTTTAATCTGCAAGGGTTTGGAAGTACGTTGCTGTGTACATCACCCTTGCGCCCTCTTTGCCAGCTGCCGCCGGACTTACAATTAATTCAAATGAAGACTTATCAACATTTGCACTAAGAGTTAAAATGTCAGTACTTAACCCAGCCCTTCCTGTAATTGTAATTGCTGCATCATCCGGACCGGCAATTGCAAGTACTTGAATTGTCTCTTTATCATTTCTTCCGTTGTCTGCAATGATTGTATAATTAGCACTCATAATTTCACCAATGTGCCATTTATCTAATACAATATTGCTGTGAAGAGACTTCCAATGGTTTTTATAGGCAAATTGTGTGTTGTTTCTTAGTCTAAGTGTGTTGTGCGCACCCTTAATAAAAAAATCTCTAAATTCCATGCTATTTCCTAAAGTTCAGTTTCTAGTATTATTTATCTACATAGCTATAAGTAAAACATAATAGGAGACTACATGTTTAATAAGAAGATAGTGCTTAAAGCTCTCACTCCTGATTTAAGTGTATCAATTAATGCACCTATAGTGTATGGTGAAAAATTAGAAAGACCTAGTTGGCTTAAATCTATTAAGAGCACTGTAACTCATTGGAACGAACGAATAGGTTTATATGATAAATCTGGAACTGTAGCTGTATGTCCTGGTATTAGAGAATACTTGTCAAAACCAATACACATCAACATGTGGGAAGAAGTTGACATACGAATCAATCCTGATGGAAGCTGGACAAACACTCCGAGTAATGTAGGAGGCGCTTGTCCAATAGATATTTCAGAACATCCGGAAGATCAATGGAGGGGGATGTATCCTGGAAAAAGAGTTGCTCTTAAATTGACTAGTCCGTGGAAATTTACGTGTAACCAAGACATTGGGTTTTTGTTTACAGAATCACACTATAGTACATCTTATTTTAGAGAAAGAGACATTTGGTTATCTCCAGGATATACTAACTTTAAATGGCAACACTCTACTAATGTTCATTTAAATTGTCCGGTAAAAGATGAACCTTATGTTATTACACTAAAACACGGAATGCCATTAATATCTTTATTTCCATTAACAGAAAGAAAAATTGATTTACAGATTGAAAAAATAGATTTTAATGCATGGGCAGAAATAGGTGAACATTTTCCTAAAATTAGATTTGGAAAATATTATAAGCAGCTCGGATTTAAAAAATGAAAACAGTATATTGGGCGCCATGGGATAGAATAGATTTATTAGAACCTATGTATTTAGGATTTACTGAACCAGTAAATGTACTTGAAGATTTACAAAAAAGACAAAATAAAGAAAATAATCAAGATAACTTTTTAAATTGTCCTGCTTTTGTAAACAGTAGTAAAAATCTTTTTATGCTTAACAGCCCTGTTAATATAGATGCTGAGATTTTACCTAATCATCTTAGAAATAATCTTAGCGATAATATACCATTTAATGAAAGAAATTTTATTTTAAAACAGCCGTCATTGTTAAACTCTTATACTGTAAGATCTGCAGGAGCCTGGATCTTTTTTTGTGAAGAAGAATTAGAAATAGAATCTATGCATCCGTATATGCATAAAACACCAGTTACTGATGCAGGATTTTATGTTCCTGGAAGATTTGATATCTCACAATGGTTTAGGCCATTAGAATATGCATTTCAACTGCACGAAGGCAACACAAATTTTAAAGTCGGTCAAGGTGATCCTTTAATGTATGTTAATTTTAAAACTAATGAAAAAGTAAAATTACAAAAGTTTTTTCTAACCGAAGAATTATTATCGTTGTCAATGAGTTGCGTAAGATTAAAAAATACTTGGAAGCAGAGAAATTTAAATAAATTATACGATATTTTTAAAGGTTCAAAAATAAAAAATCAATTAATAAAAAAAATTAAAGAAAATTTAATATAAATGATACACAGTTTATTTCCAACTACCGTATACAATATACAGATTGCTGATACAATGCGACTTGAGTTGCTAGACGCATGTAATAGTGTATTGACAGATGTAGGTGAAGATCATTTACTGAATATACAAGGTTGGAATAGTACACTACACTCGCCGGCCAATGAGTCAAATGTTATTAATAATATTCCCGTAGTCATTGAAACATTTAAATTTATTAAAGAATCTATACAAGATTTCTTAAAGAAAAGAAATCAACCATATTTTGAAGAAGATATGCAACACCCGTTTGGGTTTTTTAGTGATATGAAAAACAACGGATATTTACGTAGACATGCACATTTAGATTGTAAATTTAGTGGAATTATATATTTAGAAGTAGGAGATAATGTTCCTCCTTTAGTATTTCATGATCCTAGACCGTATACTAAATTTGAATCTAGTAAATACTGTACTAATCCTGTTATCACTATTCCACCGCAACAAGGAATGATGTTGATATGGGATCACTGGTTAGAACACGAAGTGTATACAAAAACAAACGACAACCCTCGTAAAAGTTTTACGTTTAATATTTAGGAAACAAAATGGATAAAAATTTTAGAGAAACTATCCAATGGCTTAGCGTTCCAATACATTTTTGGGAGTTTAGTTTTGAGGATACTGACGAGTATTCTGTAGAAGAATTACATAATGACGTAGAGCGTGTTATTAAAGAAGTAGGCGATGCTAGAAATAAAGAAACAAATGTAAAGGCTACTATAATGACTGATTGGCTTATGACCGATCACAAGCCTTTTAAGTATATTTGCGACCACGTTGAATCTTTAATACAACAATGGCACAAAGAAAAAAGTGACCTAGATTTAAAAACATTTATGACAACATGTTGGGGATCAATATATAATCGAGGAGACTACAGTGAACTACATGCACATGTGCCTGCTTTGTATAGTTGGGTTTATTATGTAAAAGTAGACGACGATGCCGCTCCGCTCCATTTCCCGCACGAACCTGGAATGTATTACAAGCCTAAATCCGGAGATGGGATAATTTTTCCTGGTTGGCTATCACACCAAGTACAGCAACATCAAAGCGATAATGAGAGAATTATTGTTGTAGGAAACGTTGAAGGAACTGGGGCAATTAGTTACCCTCAACGTTCATTTACAGATGTTAATTTGTAACTGTAATTAACTTTCCATATTCAGGAAGATACAAATATTCAATATCACAACTTGCTAGTGTACGTATTGCATCATCAAGTGTTTCTACAAGAGGCTCACCTCCTAAGTTAAAACTTGTATTAAAGATAATTGGACATCCTGTTGCATCCTTAAATGCTTTAATAATATCATAGTAATGTTGATTCTGTTCTCTAGTAACAGTTTGAATACGACATGTTCCGTCTACATGAATAATTGCTGGAATTTTCTCTTCGATTCCTGGCTGACAATTTACAGCATACATCATGCTAGGACTATCTTCCATGCCACGAAGATCAAACCAGTCGTGTACATCATCTTGTAAAATAGTTCCTGCAAATGGGCGGAAGTATTCACGGCGTTTTACTTCGTTAACATGATCTTTTCCGTTAGGATCTGTTGGATCATATAAAATACTTCTATTACCTAAAGCACGTGGTCCTGCTTCAGAACGTCCTTGAAATAAGCTAACAATATTTTTTGATGTAATTAAATTTACAATATCGTCATGAGTTGCATCACTAATTGTTGCATCATATTTTTGTGCTGCTGTTTCTATTTCTTCGTCAGTATAATTATATTCTAATCCTAAATACAGTCCGTCATCTTTATAATCAACTTCAGTATGATCGGCAATATCTTTATATACTAGCATTGCAGCACCTATCGACGTGCCTGCGTCATTTGAAACTGGCTCAACATAAATGTTAATTCCTTCGTCCTTTAACTGCTCTAAATACCAATAATTTGCTACACAATTTAAACCGTAGCCTCCGCTGATTACAACATTATTATTGCCAGTCATTTCAATAGCTTTTCTAATTAGTCTTAAAACTTCAGCCTGTGATTCTGTTTGTACAGCATACGCTAAATCTCGTCTATTGTCTAGCTTAGTTAAATCTTCAAAATCTACATCTGAATTTTCTGTAAATTCATATGCTTGATGATTAATGTATGCGCCATTTGGGTACTGTGGAATAATAAAATTCCTATTAGATAAACTATGTTTTGTATTTCCAAACAATTTAGGAAATGCATCGTTTGGTTTACCATATGGAAATAATCCCATTGTTTTTCCAGCTTCAATAAAATGCCATCCACAAAAGTATGTTACAGCTTCGTATGTTTTTACAATCCCAGCTGTGTCTGAAATTACACACTCAAACGTATGACCTTCTGGATCTAAAAATGGTTCACCATTATAAAAATCCGTTGTTGTCAACGATGCATCTTTACAAGCTACATGTTTATATAATGTATGGATTTGATTTGGATATTCGCAAGAATAAATTGATTCTGTTTCATACCCAGGAGCAGGCGAAGTTGGTTTATTGTTGTGATCACTCTTGTTAATCGGCATCACTGATCCTGCACCATCTACAATTACTGCAACAGCAGATTCAAATCCACTTCTATAAAATGCACATGCAGCATGTAATTTGTGATGAATTTTTCCTAGATTAATTACTTGCGGATGTTGATTAGGATCTTCTGTTCTTGAAATTAGTCCTGTCTTCCTAAAAAAAGAAGTGTAAATATCTTCACCTGTAAAATCAGTTCTTTGTGTAGCAACATCTTCTGTTGTATGACAAAGTACAACATAGTCTATTTTATCTGTGTAGTCTAAAATTTTCATCATAACAGTTGTAGGTGTGCCGTCATACTTGCGTCTTGACAGTCTTTCTTCTTCAATAGCAAATACAACTTTACCATTTTTTAAAAGACACACACTTGCATTGTGTCCTCGAGTAATACCTGCAATCCAAATATCGTTCATTATGTTTTGTCCTCAATATCCTTGATAATTTTTTTAACAATATCATTTAATTCTTTTTCACTAAAATCCATTGCTAAATCATTTTTTCTATTTGCTAAATCTGCGTCAACACCTTGCTCGCATAGTCTAATTGGAAAATATTCAATTTGTAGGTTTTCTTTTTGTAAAATTTGAAAATGATCTTTATATGAAACGTTTTCAGCAAATGTGCTTCCCAGTACTACTGTTCCTGGTTTATTAAATGCTTTAGCCATATGTTGTCCAACACTATCACATCCTACAAAGTAATCACAACTTTCAATAATAGCTGCCCATTGACGGAGACTTGTTTGTACTTTAAATGTTGTATCATCTACTTCGTTATTTTCACCCATGTAAATTACATTATATTTTTCTTGTAACTTAGTTATAATAGTTTTATAGTCTTTTACACTAAATGATCTACTCATTGGGTCAACCATTTCATTTACTTGCGGAGCCGGGGTTGCTGATCTCCCAAATGGTTGTATTACAATTGTTTTTTCTTTATTTTGCATTTTTTGTGAATTTACAATTGCATCAAGTGCATTTAGTTCTTCTGTTTTATTAAGAACAATTTTAATATTTTCTAAATCGCTATGATCTTCGGTCTCATTAATAATGTAATCAAACGCTTCTGTTAAATGTCTTGTTTGATTATAGTAACCATGATCTTGATAAGGTTCAGGTTGTATTAAAATATTAGGCTGAATAATATCTTTAAATACACCTTTATGTTCAGGAGTATAAGTTATGTCTTGTAGTTCAGGAATACCTACAAAGAAGTCTAATCCGCTTCCGGACAGTATATAAAAATTAGGTCCGTGCTTTTTATAGTATTTTAGTAGTGCTGGAATAGAGCATAGTACACGGCCTGCGCCGCCATTAATTCCAAAGACTTTTTTCATGAAAATGCTTCCTATCTAACAGTCAATTACATAATTAGTTATATGTTGTCTGTTAGCTAGGAAGCTAAATGTGGCTAATTTATACGCCTAACACTGTTTTCATATGAGCAACCCAAGCTGTCTGGTCTGCCTCAACAGTTTCCATATGTGCAAGATAAGATGCTTTGTCTTCGTCTGGTAAAACAATTTCAGATAGTGTATGTTCTTCAGGTGTTCCATCTAAAAATGTAATTGGTTCAGGAAACTCAACAATATCCGGATCGTCATTTACGTCTGCTTTTACACCAGCAATTAAACGCTTCGTATCGGCTAATACTTCTTCCCAATGTGCTAAACTATCAGTAGTAATTTCTGGAACTTCTGGTAGTTCTCTTATTGGAACATAAACCGGCTTTGGAAAAGTTTTTGCTAACCTCTTACGTTCTTCTAAAGAAGTGTCAACTGCACCTTCTAAATTAGCTGCTGCGTCTGAATCGTCTGGAGTTGCGTCCATTGCATCCTGTTCAGCTTTAATTTTATCTTTAAGAGCCTGTTCAGCTGCAATCTTAGCAGCATCAGAATCTACCCGTGCTGCCGATATAAGTGGGCCAATGTCATTGTTGTAATCGTCGCTGCCTGGCTCATAAAATTTAGAGTTATGCCAATAGTTTCCTTCAACACATAGTGCATCATCTGATTCTAACCATGTGTTGTTGTCGTTATTAACTAACAAATTGTCTGATTCAGTAGCAACCACCATGTCAATGTCGAAGTTATTCTTTTTTGTTCTAAAATACATTAATATTACTCCTTAGTATACTACTACTACAGCACCCGAGCCGCCGGTTGGGTAAAGTCTATTACCGCCGCCTCCTGGGCCTGCTGCTTCATTTGATGTTGCGCCAAAGCCAAATTTAAAGTCTGCGACATTAGCTCCGTCTCTAGCTTTTAGTGTTGATAATGGAATAATACTATTACTAGATGGCTTTCTAGATTCTGCATCTTTAGAATAACCTAGTGTATAGTAAAGTGATCCACCGGAACTACCGTATAAGTTTTCCATAGCAGCACATGCAGGACATGCACTATTACCGTAAATAAAGCTAAAGTGATCTTGTCCGTATTGAATATAACATACAGTTGTGTCGGAACTACCTCCACTTGCACCACCTGCTGCAACTTCAGGTGTTAGTAATGTTGCATCACTTACGCCTTGATATCCGTCAGCATGTGAGCTACCTGCTTCAGCACCAATACCTACTGGGCAGTTTGTTACTTGGAATGTGTCATCACTTGATGGATACATTTGTCCGCCTGCACCTTGTCCGCCTGATTTAGCAAAGTTAGTTACGCCAGCGCCGCCGCCGCCACCACCGCCTTGGATACACAAGTATACGCTATTACACATTCTTTGACAAATACACTGTGACCACGGCATGTTAGAGTAACATCTTCCGCCGAACACGTTATGATATGTTACCAAACATAAGCAGTTAAAATTAGTCTCACCGCCCCAGTAGAAGCAGCAACCACAAGTATTGCCGTTTAACCCTTGTGATGGTTTTAAATAAGCAATTGTACATGTACAATTATATCTTCTTCCGCCAAATGTATAGTCATAACCAGAACCTGTCCAGTTAGTACATGTACAACCTTCTCCTGGTCCGCCGCTACTGCCGCCTGTGCCTGTTGCTGTAAGTGTTCCGTCTACAACACTGTCTTCTCTAAAGAATGGAATAAACACTCCGGCGCCGCCAGTTCTATTAACATCGCCGCCGCTTGCTGTTCCGCCTGCGTTAAAGTAACCGTTAATACAATTTCTATAACCACAAACTGGTAATTCAAATCCTAAACTAACTAAGTTATCGTTTGAATTATCTCTTGCTGTTGAGTTTCCTGCACAGTTCCACGATATTGATGAATCTGTAGCATTGTTTGCTGTTACTGTATTGCCGCCTATTGATGCACTACTTGCTGACAACCCGCCTACAGAGCCAACGTTAATTGTCATAGATGTACCAGGTGCTACACCGTCAAATGTTTTTTCTGAGTAGCCGCCGCCGGCGCCTACAAGATGTCCTATAAAGTTTAAGCAGTATTCTGTTCCTGGAGTATCAACACCAGAGCAACATGCTGAATCACTTGAAAA
>Ga0075481_10000185_pt1 | contig 21168 bp, 46 predicted proteins | sample DEB08_DNA_11_FD_76337 | JGI IMG/M metagenome (GOLD analysis project Ga0075481, IMG submission 76337) | Aqueous microbial communities from the Delaware River and Bay under freshwater to marine salinity gradient to study organic matter... | ecosystem: Environmental > Aquatic > Marine > Coastal ... | reverse complement strand
CAAATGGTACAACAACCGTCGTTAGTTTCCACTCGGATTCGAATGTCTTTCAAAGGTCAATTCCTGACGACTCATTAACAATACATGATCTAGGTGCCAATGGGGAGATTAGTAGACAGTTCAGAAACTGTCATACGTATCATCGTGATCCTTGAATTTTGGTGTACGTTTTGATTTGGACTGATATCTTCGGGCGTTCTTTACATCGTACCCGAAATCTTCATACTCATCTTCAAACTGTGCTTTGTAAGATTGAGTTTGATTACGATTAGTCTTTGCCATTAATCTATTAGTATTACTATCAAATAGTGGTAGTAGTATTTAGTTCAACAATCAATTTGTTTTTGATTGATTGATTAATGAATTTACCAATACTATCTTCATTTACTATAGTATTTTGAAGATTATTAGTAAATTCTTCATCTTTTACTTCATATTTGTATTCTTTATCTGAAGAATTAAAGATTATAGAGACAATATTGTCTTCTACTGTGATTTCTTTGATAGCTGAACTGTCTTTAGTTTCGAAAAACATGGAAAAATGGTTAAATCTTAAAATTTAAGTTTTTTAAATTCTGAAAAATCGAAAAAACTCAAAAATCTCACTTTTTTAAAAATTTGACTTTTTGGTTTTTTGAGTTTTTTGAGATTTTCGTGTTTCTCAGAACATAGTAATTATACAGTGCCTGAGAGGGGTCTAGAAGCGCCTGTGTGACACTTTGAGGTCTGTCCAGTGGTACTTGACAGTCGATAGCAGGCGTGCTAAGCCAACGTCACCTCCGTACATTCTAAGACATTTAAATGAATGATAGAACACTTACCCCATGTTTTTTAATACATTCTTTTTCCACAGGTTTTTCCACAACCTTTTCCGCAACTGTGGAAAAGTCGTATAATACTTTATCACTTTTACCTATGTTTTCTCTATGTGTTAACCACTGTAGATTAGAGAGATAATTGTAGTCAGGTCTAGATTTATCTGGGTTAATATGATCTACAGTCATACCATTATAGATATACTCTTGTACAATAGATGGAAGAGAATCCCAATAAGGTTGTAAGTCAGTAGGTATATTATTATAGAAAGGATTATATGTTTCCATTACTAATCGATGAGCATGTATACCAACTTCATTACCTGGGATATTATATTGTTCGTAATGAGTGTATCTAGTTTTAAGACGATAAAGTATTTTACCTGTCTTATACTTGACACCTGTTATCTGACGTAATGGTTGAGCATAGCAATGAGCATGTAATGATAATCTATTTCTAGTATGTTGATTAATGCCCATTGTGCCAGATACTCTTGTAGTGAATAGTTCTGAGCATTCATTAATATAATACCCAGGCATCACATGACCTTTGTATATTACTTCTTTAAGGTCTTTCATTTGAAGTGTAAGTAACACCTAAGAGTCGTTCATTAGGGTACATGTGTCTAACTACATCAGCAGCATCATCATAGTCAATAGCATCAGCTACAGAGTGATAGCGTACACATTTAAACTCATCATCCCATGTTTGTACTTGATACATTACTCTTCTCTTGTTTAACAGTTTGGTAGTATAGTTTGTAGTATCGTTGTTTCATATCATTGATGATAGTATTGTCATCATCAAATGCCATGTATTTGGTTAATTGATAGCAACCTTCTAATTCTGATATTAAACGTAGTATGTTAATAGATGATGGTTCTAGTCCACCACGTGAGTATTTACTTCTTGACACCCCATGTCATCTCCATTGTGATTGTTAGTGTGAGTATGAAGAATAGTATGAAGAGAGTGCTAATCATTTTTGTTGAATTGTTTACGGCATTTCTTCACATCTTTAAGTTCATCCTTGATCATTTGATAAGCATCTTCAGCAGAGATCTTACGTGCCATTTCCATAGCAGTAATGATTTCTACTCTTGTGCCGAAGTGTTTCAGTGCTTCTTCAAAACAATTTAGTTCTTCATACATTATTTGCCTCCCAGTGAGATATCATGTAGAGTTTCTTTATGATGTAGATCATAGGGTGTGAGGGCTTCATTCAATGCTTCTAGTACATTCTCTTTAAATGAGCGATAGGGAATGAACAGTTCATCCTCACTATTCTTATACTCTGGGTGAGCATCTTTGAAAGCATACTCTACATCATAGACCAGTGATTGTGTGATGTCTTTTACTACTTCAAGACATGTGCCAGGGAGATTAGAATAATTGCTAGATGGACCATACATCAATTCTTTCACTTTATTCATCATGTTGATGTAGACCTGGGCTTTCTGTTCAAAGAGTAGTTCAAACTCTTGTTGGTGGTCTTCAGTTTGAAAGTCAGGGATAGTCATTTGTTCTTCTCACAATACATGAAATACTTGTATGTTGCTGCCTGATTGGGAGCATATCTAATTATATCACATCCTTTGTACTTATCAACCACTTCAAATGATGATTCATTGATTGGTGTGTTGTTTGATAGTATAGCAATGAATAGCATAGCAACACCAACAACACCAAGAGTGAGTGCTACACCATTACGAAACTCTTTAAATCCTATTTCATGTTCAGTCATTTTGCTTCTTCACTGGTATCATAGGTTGGCGTGGTTGTAGATTCCAAGGGTCTTCTACATACTCATCTTCAGCAAGTCTCGTCATCGCATCACCATTCTCCTCATAGAGTTTATCAAGTGCTTCCAATGCTTTTCTTTCTTCTTCAGTCACTATATGTCTCCATGAATTGATCTAGCGTGAACTCTTGATCAGTGCCAGTTTCTAATACTAACTCATCAAGGCTCATTTCTTCCATCATGACTCGATACTCACTGATTGACATATCAAGCTCAGGATCGAAATCATCATGACATAGGAACTCATACTCTCTAACGAGAGCATTAACTAGTTGTTCTTTAGTGTAGTTCATTCTGAATCCCACGGACTATCAGTGTGATCACCTTTGATCTTTGGTTCACTACCAAAGTTCTTCTCATAATGAGCATTCATCTTAGCCCATTGAGCATCACGCTTCATAAACTCCTGGTATTTCTTCTCCAGGTCCTCATCCATGGTCAGTTCATACTCTTTACAGACCTTACGTTGGTCTTCTTCATTAGTGTAATCATTGAAGACCAGTGACATAGCACCACTACGAATAGACACAGGGTCCATTCCTACACAGAGGAGAAACTTTTCAAATAGTTTGAAATACTGCTTACAGTTAAGATCTGCTGCTGGTGCAGTGATGAGATAATGTTCCTCAGGGATAAAATCATCTGAAGTCCAGGAGGATGTCCCATAGGTTGGTGTGAAAGTTGCATCGAACTTAAATTGTACTTCTGCTTCGTAAGTCATTCGTCAGTGAGGTGATCTTTACATGATAAGGCTGATGGTTCACAATGAGCAGGATCCCACAAATGATTTAGGATCTCACCTAGTTCTTTGTAATAAACCATGTTCATATGTTGTAGAGCACGTTGTTGTTCTCTACGAACAATTGCTTCTACTTCTTGCCATTGTCGTTGTGTCATGGGAAGTGTGGCGTGTTTTGATTATGTAGGAGTCCTTTTTTATACCCCATTAGATATACTTTCTCGATGAGTCTATCATAACGAGTGTGTAACTCAGTGAGTTCAGTGTCAATCTCTAGTTGTTCATCTAGTGTGATGTGAGAGGGAGTGTTCTCCCTATCGTAGTCGTTATTCATTGGATCTCCAGGTTTTCCTCATTGTAACATAGATTGGGTGTTTGGCAGCCCTGTCACGATAAGTTTTAAAAATCTTAGCACACTGTGCCTTTTCATTTACTAAACAGTCAGGATCTTGTGGCAATACTGGTGCCCCTCCACGATCGCCTGTATGGTAGTATGGCGGTTTCGTGGCATACTTCCTACCTGAAGAGTGGTTGGCATACCTTCTAGACCGTGTGAACCCCATCTCAAGGAACTTACGACACATATCCATGCCAATGAAATCTTCTTGATCCATATATCGTTGGAACATAGCATAGATTTGTGTGGCTGATTGTAATGCTATGTCAGGGGTTCTAAATCGCCAATGAGCACAAATAATGTCTGTATAAGGGCGAACCAATAGAACTCCTTGCTCTCCCCTTCCAATACGATAAAGTCTACGAGTGTCTGGATCTGTGAAGTCAAGTTGTTTGTAATCCAGTTCATAATCAAACTCTTTCATCGTTGGCAATAGCAAATGGTTGTTCCGTTGTATTGTTGTTGACAGATTGATGTAACAGATGCTTGTGGTCTGAATAGATTGAGTAGTCCTACCGTCACGATAACAGTTTGTGAGAGTGCCACATAGAGTAGTAATCTATGCTTGTGACGATAAAAAGGAGCGTTAATACGATCAGACCACCGTAAGTAACGCTCCCACATAGTTTTCATTCTTGCCATCGTAGTGTCTTCAGGTATTGTAGCACATTCTCACGTACCCACATGAGCTCATGGTAACATTCCTGGTTGTGAGCACACTGCCTGAGCGCGGAATCAGGTTTGTGTACGCTCTCGATGAACAGATCTAGTCCCCTGTTCCATTTCTCGGCATCGGTCATTGTACTTTCCTCAGAATGATTGAGTTGTTATCTTCATTTATATCCCATTCTAGTTCATCATCCTCTTCCCACCCCAATTCCTTAAGAATATCTTCAGGAATAGGCAGGACTAGATCATCACTTTCCTCCTCCAGTGTAATAGTATAACTTGTAACTGGGGTTGTATCGTTCGATGTACTTTCTCGCATGATCATAGCAGGTAAACCAACATTTTTTGTTCTCTGTTTTGTCTTCTAAGAAGTATGGGAATGTCTCCACATACGGAAACAATTCTATCTTCCGTGAGTTAGTTACGGAAACTTCCGCATCCTTACGGCGCTTCGTTGTTTTCTTGGTGGTAGATACCGTAGGTGTCTTCGTTTGTTGCTTGGAGGTACGGGTCTTCGAAGAAGTGCTCCGTGAGTTCTTCGATTTTGTCGTTAGTTTCTCTAGATTTTTTGCTAAAGCTTTCTGAGTACTCGAGCTTCGAGAGTTCTTGCTCACAGTAGTATTGGAGGAGGTCGATGAAGTCTTGCTCCGTGAACGAGTTGAAGATACTTTCGCCTGGGTCTTTTTCGTCCCACTCGATCGTGAAGGTTGTTTCATTTTCTTGAGTTACTTTGATCATGACGTGAATTCTACTATTTTGCCGTGGAATAGTGTGACCCAACATGTGGGACACTTAGCATAATGAGCATCCCACTTAGCAGGTGTTACTTTAATTGTGGTTGTAATGTCCACTGGTGTTACTCTACCATGCTGACCGTTAGATCTGTATGGCATTCTATCATTGTCTACGAACTCTTGGGTGCCTGTGTAATCAACTTCATACAATTCACCTGCTGGACTAATCCAGTAGCATCCACAGGACTGTGATAGTTCTTTGGTATGTAGATTCCTATTCCAGAATCCAGGTCCTAGATCATAGGAACAACGAATAGTATCGTAGTACATTACTTTATGAATCCCTCCTCCTCTAACCATTGACGGGTGAGCGGGGTTGGCTCATAGGTCTCCCACATGCTACCCTCAGCACACGCTTGGAGCGCCTTCATGGTCATTCCCTCTGTCTTGCCTGCCCAGGTTGCCTCTGCCTCCCAGGGGACCGCTGAGGCAGGATACGAACGCTCTACCAGCTCACGCCACAGTGGCGGCACGTCCTCTTCAGGTAAAATGATAGCAATCATACTATTCTTGATGCTACCTGCCATACAATCTTGTGCTGCATGCCAACCTTCATGCCTCATCACCGTCATCAACACACCAGGATTGTCCATGTATGCTTTATTCAAGAAGAAGTTGTTGGACACTGTGTGATATACACCACGGTGACCAGCAGGGAAATACTTCTCATCAGCAAGGAACACTTTCACACCAACATCATCTAGTGATGAGAGCATGTTGTTGAACTCTGCTGTTACTGAGGTGAATGATTCCATGTTCTCATAGTTAGATGAGATGTCTAACATACTGGACACTTCTTTAACATCATCAGTACACTCACGAAGGATCATACATCCCATGGCATCATAGGAATAAAAACCCTTGGTGAGTTTAGTCTCATTAGCGAGAGCGAAGTTTGCCACTCCTAGACTAGCTATCGTCAGGAATACGGGGATTAGCGAACGTACCATAATTGTGAGTGTAATAGAGGAAATTGTTGATGGTACGCTCGATGCCTAACGATTCTTTCACCGCTAACCATGACTCGTACTCTAGCTGTAGATCTTCACCTAATTCAATATTTACTTCCATCGTGGTCCTAATACCCAACCAACTAATACAAAACGTTTACCAGTCTTCACTGGTTTGACTCTATGACGTGTCCTAGAGTCGAATATACACAGTGTACCACGTTCTTTGGGTATTGTCAGCATACCTCTGCCACCTGTATCATCAATGATTTGTACGTCACCACCAGTATACTCACTAGGATCAGTTAATTGGAGTGAGAATGATAGTTTACGTACATACTCTGTGATGTCTTGTCTTGCCACACCGAATGGTGGTGGAGCATATTGTATGTGGTTGCTGATGTTATCATCAACATGCCAATGATAGTAGTGACCAGGGCGATACTCAAGTTGATGTATCTCAGTCATATGTGTGTCAGTAATATCATACTGAAACACACGATCATTGGTCTGTTGTATGTATTTCCACAAGAATGGACCAATCCAAGTATCTGGACTGGTCCAAGTCAATCCACACCTACGATGTCCTTTGTGAGCATGTGCTGTCCCTGCTTGTACAGGAAGATTAGCAAAGTGCTCCACAATAGCATCACACAACTCTCTAGGTAATAGAGAGTCATACACTGCCCACGATTGTGGTTCAATGATGTTTTGGTGCTTCTTCATACTTGCTGAAGATCATCGATGCGGAAATACAGGATCTCCTCATTACAATCTTCTTGGTCAAGCATCATCCACTCCATGAACTCTTCACCGACAGCGATAGCATCTTGAACACGATCTTTCTTCATAAGGAACTTGAAGCGACGGTTACGATTTGCCATGATGGCATCAACTTGCTCGGACACAGATTGTTGCTCTTGTTGAAGGGGATTCATTTGATTACGAGTGAGTTAGCGAGGTGGTCATATTGCACGAAGGTCTTACCCTCGGGCAGGATATCCATGATAGCACGGGCGAAGTCATTTGGGAAGCGCCCGTGGTATCTCCAGAACTTAGTTACTTGCTCTGGTTCAAGGTCAGCACGTGGGCAAACACGTACTGGTGTGGCATCATAATCAATGGGAGCAAAGAGATCAGAAATGTAGGAGAGTTTCTTCATTTGACAAATACCTTGGAGTGTTCTTCAGTGAGTTGGGCAATTTGCTTGAGGTGATGAAGAATGTGAGCAGTGTACTCCAGGTCTTCCTCATCCATACGGGGATCAAAGTCAAAAGCAGAATCGAAATCGATGCTACCATCAACACGAACGTCACAACCATAAGGAGTATCGTCAGCGTGATCCATGACATAAGCAGTGCCGTCAGCGACAACGTAAAACATGGGAGGGAAGGAAAATGAACTACTTAATAATTTAGCAGAGAAGAGCTCTACTGTCAAGCAAGATGACTAGATGCCATCTTCAAACGTGTTGAATGATACAATCATTCGTTCTTCATCACTAGTCTGATATTGTGATGAGTGTTTGATTACTGAAGGGAAAGCAATTAAGTCTCCCTCTTCAAGATGTGGTTCAAAACAAAGCATGTCACCACTGAAGAAATTATCAAAGGGACTAATAAAATTAGTTGCTTTGTGTAATGAAGGATCAAAATTCACGTACAAAATAAAAGAGTATCCTCTGTTACCATGATTGTGAATCGGATGCTCTGTACCAGCATAATACTTCTGTGACCACATGTTAGGTGGATCATTGGGTGCTGGCAAGTTCAGACAATTACTAGTAATCTCATGAACAAATGGTTTCAACACCTCATACAATTTCTCATTATAATTGTTGTTGTAATAGTCTGACAGAAAACCTCTCTCATCTTCAAGATAAGTGTTGCCAACAATGTCAATTACTTGTTGTTTTATGTGTTTCCATGGTGTGACCTTTGTTTTAAACAAAGGTACAGTAAACATGTAATGTGAATCAACGGACATACAAATAACCTCCAGCCCAGTCAGCATGTTGAAGCAACCACTCACGTTCGGTGATCACAAGCAGATTGAAACGAACGTGCTTAGCAGGTGCTTTGAAACTAGCAGGTTTGTAGACCTCACCAGTCTTCTTGTCAATGAAGCAATGGATGCTGCTACGAACACCATCAATGGTCATGAAGATACGGTGATACTTACGACCCATGGAGTCCAGGTAGAACCCATAACCATCAGGAGCACCTTGAGTGAGAGCATCACAGAGCATCAGACCATACTTAGTGACATTCAGTTGAATGGTGTTCTGAGCATCACGTTGAGCACAGAAGTCGGAGAACTCTTGGCGGGTGGCAGTGGCGGTGGTCATGTCGTTGTCTGAACTGAAGTCAGTATAGGGTGAAACGGTGGGGTTTGGGAGGGAGATCATGACAGTTCTAGAAGTGGCAGCTGGACTGCCTCGATGCCAGCGGTGTCGTCATCATGGAGATCAACCATGTCCATGTCAACATGCTTAATCATATTATCAAAGAGCATGTTGACGAAATCACGATCTTCTTGAGTAATCATTTACAATCAGGGTGTGGTTGTGGAAGGAAAGAACATACACTATCAGCAGAATAGTGGGGAGTAATCTTTACCACTGTACTCATTAAGGTTAAAGTCGATAAGAGTGCCACCGTTGTTAATACGTTGGTTAGCATCATACATTGCCTCGGAGCGGGTTACGGTACGGAAGGAAGTCATCTCGGTCTCAGCACCAGGGTGCCAGACAACACGTTGGACAAAGCGTTTGCCAGTGCCGACAGGGAAGAAATCGACGGTGACAGCGGACTGTTGGATCTTCAAGGGGTTGCCTCGTTTGGTATGAATATAGTATAACCCCCAGGAGCGCCGCTCCCAGGGGTCGTGTGACACTTCGTAAGGTGGTTGCCTCAGAAGTCTGCTAGCAGGTCTTCTGGTAGGGTCTCAGGCGTCTCCCACAATTCTTGTTCACTCATCTCACGAATAATGCTCTCACGGAGCTCGTAGTCATTAAAGATGTCGCCTTCAAATTCATTCATGATTCAAATACTGGAATAATTTCTGTCTTGAGGTGTTGGGTTTTGTTGATGTGCTGCTCCCACATGGAAGCATCATCAAGATTATAGAACACTGCTTGTTCCATAACAAGTTTCTTCTTCTTTGGTTTCATGTACACAACAGCGTACTTCATAATCAGCCTCGGGAGTGGTTGCCAACGATAGGAATAACATGCTCTAAGTCATGTTTATATACGATCAAGCATACATTACGTGCTGGATCTTCGGGGAATGTTCTAATACAGATACTACATGTACCTGACTCTGGGTCACAAAACTTGACCCAACCATGGTGATCTCTGTATCTTACTTCCGTGCCTACTGGATACATCTCTACATCTTCCTTTGATTGTACTGTGCCAGGCATCGGAGCAACCATGATGAATCTCAAATAGGGTGAACATTAACAATCATACTCTCTGTTGGTCATGTCTGACATTTCTTGTTGTAGTTCTTTAATGTAGTCATCTTGGTTACGAATCTTTTCGTTTTGATCTTTGATGAGTGCTTTCATCTCATCAACCATGGATTTTTCTATATCAGTCATGTTGTTATCTGAAATACAACTATACTACTTAGTAACTTTTGTAGCTACGTTAACCGTTGTTTCATTTACAATGACATCAGAAATATTAGAGATAATACTAAAAGTCTTATTAATAAAGGATCTTACTTTGTCATTCATGTTGTTGTCTACCCACGATCGGTAGATAAATGTGGAAATGCCCACAATAAATGCTGCCACAGTAGCAGCATAATACACTGCCATTTGAGTGTACTTGTTGTCAGGAAGTTTCATTTCTTTAGGAATTACAATTGTATCCAAGGTAAGTGCTGTCGGGATAGATGCCCATCTCTTCACAGCGGCACTCGTAAGCAATACGCTTGAGCATCTCAATGTCCATCTCTTCAATGGACTTGAGAATGGTACGGCGGAGTTGAAGATCGATGGTGTCGTCAGTGATCATGATTCCCTGTCGTTGACTTTTAAAGTATAGGGCATCGTACTTCGGCATGGCAGTTGGATGGACAGTTTAAGAATCGGACTCAAGGTACATGTAACCAAGGCACTTTGCCAGGTATCCTTCTAGATCATTATCTTTGATACCATGGCGTTCTGCTGTATTTTTAACAGTGGCAATAGGAGCACCCCACATTAAATCAATGAGAAACTTTAGCTCCCGCTCATTTAAACTAATGTCAACACTTTTCATTTTTTATACTAGAATAAGGTCCACGATCGAAACCAGTCATTTGATACCCTTCACGTAGGGCTTGAATAATAATGTTATCATAAGAGTGTGAATGAAGAGGAATATGTCTGTGAAGAAGAAAGTCTTCACAATCTTCTGCTAATGCTTCCTTCACTTCATGTGACAGTGACTCGAATTCGAACATGTGCTTAGTATCTCTCTGGAAGATTTAGGTCAACTGAACGGTATCCTAGCATCAGATCCCTCAGTTCTTCAGCTTTCTTAAGATTCTTTTTATGATGTGAGATTACATCTTGGATACAGCAAAGAATCTCTTCATATGCTTGACGTGGATCTACTTTTTCATCTTGGAGATAGTCATCGATGGCATCTTGCATCCTATCTTTACGTTGCCTAGCATATTCTTTTTCCCAGTAATCTTCTGGCACTTTAATTTCTGGTCGTCCTTCAATAGTCATGGTATTCTCCAAACTTTTTTATTGTAACATGATATGGTCACCAGGACCACAAGACCCAAGAGTATCGTGAGCCTTTCGTAACAGGAGTGACCTCATGTGGATAGAGAAAGACTGATGGAAATATAACACAGTCACCCTGCTTTAGATCCACTTTCTCTCCACACAAAATAAAATCACCACCCTCATAGTCATCATTAAACACACCAACAAAACTGATGACTGGAATACCTCGCTTCTTGCCATCAAATAAACTGTGGATATGATCTACATGACTACGAATACTTTCACCAATAGAATATTTGTTGTATCTAACTCCAGAGAATTGACACTCTGGATCTCCACCTTGTCTGTGTGTATTAAAATACTTGGCAGCAAACTTCATGACAGGATCTTTCATTAGATTCTGTACTTCAATATCATAAGTTACACTAAAGTCTTTGACATTATGAAATTCATCATTAGCATTTTGATACCATCTATGTGGTCCCCAATGATTTCGATCTAATTTACTGATGTATGATTGACATTCTTCGGGTGTGAAGATATTATCAACCATCACATAATCCATTAATTCATTCTTCATCTGGAATACCGTATTCTCTCTGTATTTTCTTTATTTCTCTACCGAGTTTCCAATTAGTATACTTTACCTGAGCACCAATAGTCAACAGATAATAGAAACGTTTGATCTGTACGATTAAATTACGGAACTGTAAATCTATGTACACACCGACGTTAGGATCGATAGCAATTAAAACTACAATAACAGCAAATACTGATAGTAATGTAGCATAGTATGTGTTTACCATATACACCTCTTAGAAGATCTAGGAACATCGACAGCTGTAAGAAAAGGTTGCTTAGCCATCATTTGTATCTCATGACGATAGACACAGTTCCACAGAATCTTCTTGACTCCACCTGTTACTTTCACACCTTTATGGATATGATAGTGATCAACAGGGAAACACAATACTGTACCTTTCTTTGGTGTCACAGATAGTTTATCGTTCATAAACCTTGTGTCACCACCATCAAAGTCATCATTCAAATAGATGATATAAGAAAACTCAGCATGATTTGCTGGTGATTGATCTCCGTGCCAATCGTATGAATCACTCTCATTATAGATACGAATCACATTTTGTCCACGCCAAATTGTAGAATCATCATCACCATTACCACTAACCATCTGATCCTTCTCCCAGTTATAGTAGATGAATCGATTCTCTCTTACATAGTATTGATTAGCTCTGTTGACCCATTTCCATGCCATTTCATCCATCTCTGGATGATCTGTAGCAATATATGTGTCATTCTCCCGTGAAGTATTTCTGAACTGTTCTTTGAGATCTGGGCTATAGAATTCAAACATACCCAGGAAGTAATCAATCTCACTATGAGGAACGAAGTCTTCCAGTTCCCAGATATACTTTGTGTGTTTAATTACATTCATACCATAAATGCCTCCAAAGCACCAACTTTAGGTTTCACCTTCTCAGGGTATTTAACAATAACCAGTTCAGTCTTCTCGTAACGCTTGGTGCCAGACATCTGGTATGGGAATGTAAGATACCTGAACTCAGTCCACCCCTGATAGAGTGAGCGTACAGCATCGCTGTTGTCATAGGACATCACGAACCCACCTTTATGTTGCTTCAAGGTATCACAGAACCTCTCGTGGTCAAATGACTTGTGGAGAGCACCATCTTTGCCATAGTAATGGCTCACAGTCTCATAATATGGTGGATCCAGGTATAAAAAGTCATTTTCGTGTGCTGGGATCGTGTCGAAGCACGACCCATGGCAGAACGTCACGTTGGGAGCATGAAAATTCCTAAGTTTATCAATTCCCACCAATCTGAACTCTGCTCTACTACGAACGGTAGAACATCCGATCTTACCTGAGTACGAACCCTTGATTGCAATGTAAAATGACAGTGCTCGTTCCCACTTGTCCTCACTATCCAACCCTGGGAGGAAGGATTTGTAGTGATCGCTATCAATTAAGGGGTAGTGCTGCTCAGCAGCGTCTGCCAGGATGGCAGCACCACCCTCACCACACACAATCTCCCAGAAGTCAGCCAGAGGGCGAAACACGTCGTAACCTTGGACCTTGACTCCCTCACTGGCGATCAGCATTTCAGTGCTAGCACCACCCCAGAAGGGCGACACAAGATATTCGATGCCTGGGTTGACATCACGAATAATCTTGATAAGATCCTTCTTCATACGATTCTTCCCACCAGCATAGCGGTAGAGAGAATGGTTTGTTACTTTAGATGGGGCCATGAATAGGTGTTACGGAGGACTTTGGCGGTGAACTTTTCCTTATTATACTCTACTGCCACGTGATTTGACAACTCAATGGCAGCACACATCATCTCAACATAATCCGTATTGTTGATGAATCCACGAACATAGCGGTCAGCACCAGAGCGAACAGTGTGGAAGATCTGTGCTGCCAGATTCTTGTCTCCATACAAATACTCTTGTAGGACAGTGTTGAGAACCTCTTTGTAGTTGCCCTGACTGCCACCAGCACGTGCCACACCTTTCTTAGTCAAACGGAAAGGTTGGAGGGATGACATACCAATGTTTCTCCACATATATTTGTGGTACTTCTTGGCACAGATAGGAGCAAAGGTTCTCAGTTCTTCTTCGTCCATACTGAGAATCTTAACCTTCTCTTTCTGCCCCTTAGCAGATGCTTTCATGGTATCATCGTACCATTTGTTGTATTCTTCCATTCCCTTGGAAGCACGTTTGCGCCAGCGGGCAATGAACCCATCCATGGTGGACTGCTTACGGTTTTCATTGACGTTGTAAACTACCAGCAGCATGTTGTCGGGATGATCACCACCATTGGGCTCAATGTGCTCTACTTGGTAGTCAAGAATGCTGTAGGGACCAGTGCCAGTGTAAGCACACTTACGATCCTGGTTCAGGTACATTTGACAGACCAGGATGCCACGAGCATGGGTAGGATTGTCTGTGTGAGTCTGGGTAGCAGGATCCCACCAACCGATCTGATTCTGCTGCCCAGTCTTACGAATCAGGGCACGATCAGCAGTGCTGTGAGCGTAGTAATACTCCTCTGCTGCTGCCCAGGTAGTGTCTACAGTGTATGCTTTCTCACGAATAGCAGCACCTCCAGCTAGCAAGGTCTCCTCATTTGCCAGGAGACCCTGTACCTGTTCCCAGGTAAGAATTTGGTGACCAGTGATACGAGTGGATTCCATGATCAGACAGTGACAGAAACAGCGGGGAGACCCTTGACGAAGATAGTATCGACAAGGTTTTGAAGGCGTTTGATAGTAGGAGCACCGTAGTTCTTGAAGACAGGCACGATGACCTTGCCAGTGGACTTACGATACATCTCGAACTTGCCTGGGGTAATCTTACCACAAGCAATGTCAGCAGCGTCGTCTTTGTTAAGACGGATAACACGACCGACAGTTTGTGCCATTTGGATGACATCCAGTTGACGAAGGAACACACAGTGTGTTAGACCGTGGACGTTGATGCCTTCAGACAGGATGCTGTAGTGGAAGATCACGAACTTACGGCTAGGATCTTTGCCCCAAGCATTGAAGGTGTCAAAGAACTGCTCACGGTTGACCTTGGTCTTGTTCACATAAGCACCATACTTGCTGGTGATGTGAAGCACATCATAACCTTTGTCATGGAAGAACTCAAGGATGCCAGTCTTAAACAGCAAGTTGAACATGACTTTGCTGCTAGGAGCAGCAACCAGGATCTTGTTACCATCAGCATCAATGTCATTGATGAGATTAGTGAGAGTGTCCTTGTCAGATTCGTAGGAAAACTGACCCTTGACACGTTCGAAGTCAACCTCGTAAGAGATTACTTCAGGAGACAGAATGCTGCCGCTGTTGACAAGCTCAGGAGCAGGAACAGACTCAAGCACAGGACCATAAACAACACGGTTGTTCATGCCACGACCAGTAGAACGGGTGTGCTTAGGAGTAGCAGTGAAGAAATAATAGTTGGTAGCGTCAACGTTGAGCACAGACTCAAAGAAATGACGTTGAACAGCATTGTGTGCCTCGTCGTAATAGATGACATCGATGTTGATCTCTGCCTCTACGATACGACGAAGAGAATTGTAGGTGGTGAAGATAATCTCATGAACACCAGCAGTCTTACAGACAGCGTGATGACATTGGATTTGCTGAACTTTGGTGCTGCTAGCAAAGGAAGTCTCACCACTATGAACGTGGAAGACCTCAGCATTGACAGTGCCGTTGAGAGCAGTCCAGAACTCATCACACAGTTGGTTTGCCAGCAGAATACGTGGGGCAACCACAACGATGGTCTGGGGGGTCTCAGCAGCGAGCAGACGGCGCTCAGTGTCCTTGATCATGACAAGAGTCTTGCCACCGCCCGTAGGAACGATGACCTGACCGTGAGTATTGTTCTCAAGAGCAGCAAGAGCGCGCTGCTGGTGAGGACGAAGAGTGAGCATCGGGTGCCTTGCTGACTACCCTGTAATTATAGCAGAAAACCGCCCCCAGGGGAGCGGTTGTGACAGTTTTCAAAGAGGTACACGAATTGCTTCAATTTCCCCCTCAATTTGAGGGATCCAGTACAAATCAATTGGCAAGTCGTTAGCATCAACATGAGGAAGCTTGATGCTGAGAATGGAAAGCATATTTTCTACCTTAGAAATATACCAATTGATAGTGTTGTTGAGAATATCTTTGATGGCATCAACTATTTCTTGACGCTCAACCTCGATTTCACTTTCACAGATAGCATAGCTGCCAGCAGAAATTCGTACACGCTCACCTTTCACCCATGCTTCAAATGCCCACTTAAGGATATCGTTAGCATAACGATAAGTAAATGATTTATCAAGAACTTTATGGCGAGTAGATACACCATCAACAGAAGAATAGTTGTTCTTCCCAAACATAGGGTTAGAACGAATCCAATCGTCAACTTCTACTTTGGAAGTGTTAAACACACGAGTAGACTTCTTCTTGTTTTCGATAATCTCATTACGGATATTGCCGATAGTAGACTTATGCCCTTTCTTAGGAAAACGATTGTAAATACCAGTAACTCCTAAAAGAGTATTAACATTTTTTTCGGTACGAGGAAGTTGTTCATCATCCATAATACGGGAAACGATTTTAAAATCATCTCTAGAAGCATTTTCTGGGTTGCCACCATCAGTAGCATTGACATATAGACCCATCAATGTCATGACAGAAGAATCAGAAAGACTATCAAGCAACTCGTTACCAGTCTTTTTACGCTTATAATAAGCAACAGGAGCACTATTCCATCCGTTTTCTGAAAGTGCTCGCTTTAAGTGACGATGATCAAATTGCCACTCATCTTTGTTGCTATCAATAAAAACACTGATAGGCCATGCTTTAGTAAGCCAGCAAAAATCTGAAGTAGATGCGATCAATCCATCTAATTTACCTTGCCAGATTTCATTTTTACGAGGATAGTTAGCATCTGTAGCTACAATATCCATAAGCATCTTCACTCCAAATCCAACAAATTCCAAAAGTGGATATGTAGGACTATCAGAAGCATCTACTTCTAATACTGTAAGATCAAACGGTTTTGCCTGATCAATAAAAACTTTTTTGAAGGACATAATTATTAAAAGTGATTGTTCGGTATGCTCAACATTGTTGAGGCATGAGATAAGAATAGCACTAAAAAGGGGGTCTGTCAACCCCCCTGTGCCAGTTATTCAAGTGTCTGTGGTCTCGGTTCCCTGAGTCCATTCATGCCATCATTTCCCCTGACATACAATCCATTACTAAAAATAACGTATTGAATGAAATAATCAGTATCGTCTGGTTTAACCCCTGGGAAGTTATCTCTACAGAACTCCCATGCTGAATCTTCATTGGTAAACTCCACGAATGTGAACTCGTTATACAATAGTTTATCAAAGATAGCAGGATTTTCAGACTGCATATTCAGATAATATGCTGAGTAGATAGCATTTGCCTTGGTAGCGTCATCTACACCGTCAGGACCAACAGTTCTCAATAAGACCATGGTTGATTGTGTTGCCTCAGTGTAGTGTCTCATCCACTCCACAAAGTTTCTAGTAGTAACGTACATATCAACCTCCAGTGATATTCAAGTTTTCAATGACAGCACCAGTTAAACCATCATTGAGATTATATTGTTGAATCTTATCCCAAATTTGCTTGGTGAGAGGAAGACCACCTTCTTCTTGACGTTTCTTAGCAAGTAAAGCAGACTGTTTGACATTACCAACCAGTTTTTCAGTAGTATATGATCCAGCCTCATAAGCACTAAATTTAAAGTGCTCTGGAACTGAAAGATATGGTGTCTCATGATCTGGATCGAGTTCATGATAAGCAAATGGATCAATTGGCCAATTATATTCCTCATCCCAGATCAAATAATCTAGCATGTCATCAAAATCTTCTGGGGTCCTAATGTTATCCCTGAGATATGTTCTGTATGCTGACCACATTTCAATTTCACCAGGAAAAGATTCTGTGGCATCAGGTAGTTGAGTCCAGTCTGAAGAGCGAAGTAAAGTTTGTAGTGTTGCTTTCTTCTCTTCATCTGTTTTGGAGAGATATTCTTGTCTAGTAGCAACATCGATGATTGCTTTAGACTTATTAATATCACTATCAAGTTGTTGTACAGCAAGTGCTGCTTTAATGATGTTGAACAACTCTCTTACCTGCCCTTCGGTAAGATCATTCTTTTCATATCTTACCCACTTCGATTGCTTTGTAGCAAAATCAAATTTTAGTTTTTCCTTCTCGAAAATATGTTCACCATCTTCAAAAATTGAGAAACTTACAATTCTATCATTCTCATTAGACCACTCATTTGGAAGATTATTGTGTAAATTTGTATTCACTTGTGGATCCAATTTAGTAGCAAGATAAGTCCACTCACCATCTTGCTTTACACGAACAACCATCAGGCGATGTAAAGCATCCCACTCTACAATGGGTTTTCTTTCTTCAGGTGGTAAGATTCTCTCAAATTGAAAATCGTCTGGATTGAACGCCATTTCTATCAGGGTGCTTTATTTACTATTTAGAATGCTTTGATCATCCATTTAGTCCATGTGTATGGAGTAACCATTGGAACATTATCTTGTGGAGCAAACTCTGGAACAGGAATTAGCTGTTTTGTCTGCTGTAATGTGAATGTACCAGGAAGAACTTGAAGACCAACTTCTAAAGCAGAGAACTCAAGATCTACTGAAGAATTAATTCCACCAGAGAAACTATTGAGTGCTGTGCTAGCAGTGCCACCAGTTTCATTGTTACCATATCCATACACAGTATCATCTTCAATAGCAGTCAAAGAAACATAGTGATTATGCTTCAGCTTATTAGTGGGATTATAAGACTTAACAGTGATTTCTTTTCTTGGAATATCAACTGTTGTGACAAATTTTCTAGCATTAGAAGCTCCAAATGCTCCTGTTTGACCTGAGAATGGTTGGTTATTCAAATCAATATAGGAGTTAATTTCATTATAAGCAGAACTACCAGATGTAATACCAGTTTGCTGAATTGTAACAGATCCATATTCCCCTGTGTTCTCAATACCTTCATATCCAGGATTAGTACCATTAGCCCAGTTGGATTTAGATCCATTCCACCATCCACTATCATTACAACCAGTAGATCCTGGTAGATTATCTCTATCTAGATCATAACTATTAGTAGCATAACCCCAAAGGTTGAATGAGAATGTACCAGAAGATTCAAATGTAGTAACCGAAGGAGATCCAAGGTTAGAAGCATTCGGTGGTACAACGTCAATACCATAACCACCATTGCCGCCCCAGTTTACTCTACCTTTAAATGATCCAGGGTCAGCAACACCAGAAATCAAATCGTGGAAGTGTAAAGGAACATCATAAATTTTTTCTGGATCCAATCCAATAGGACATGTTGCTTCACCTGTCACGAAAAATTCAATCAGTCCACTAACTTCTGTGTATCCAGAAGTAGAAACCTGAGCAATACCAAAGTATTCAGATTCTTGAGCTGGTTGTCCAGTAGCAGGTTCAATGACTTGTTCTAGTTCACCTTCTCCTGGGTCACCAATGGTATCTACATACCACATACCACCAAATGCTCCAGGTTCTCCATTTCCAGGAGCACCAGATTGTTTTGTTGGTTGATATGTAGGTGCTAGTCCAGGAGATGATGCTGAATTACCATCAATTACACCAGTACCTTTAACATATCTATTTCTTAGATCAGGAACTCTAAAGTATGTAACAGAACCAACAACTTTAGCGCCATACTCATACTCCAATACCGAATACAATAATGGATAATCTTCTGGACTATAGTATGATCCATCACAGTATACCCAACTTGGGAATCTTGAGTTGGGTTTGCCATCTAATGTTCCCCAGCTATCAGTCTCAGTTCCATCTTGGAATACAGGCATAATAGATCCAACAGGAAGACCATCAAACTTAGTATTAATCCTAATCTGACCTCCACTGAAAGAATTGCCAATATACTTACATGGCGTAATAGAACTATACCACTGACTACTAATAGGATCCTCAACATTAGCAGGAGATTGTACACTAAATCCTGTATTGTAAGATCCAGCATAGATAAATGCTGTTCTAGTAAATCCAGGAATTTCTGAAGATAGAAGTCTAACAGTAAAAGTATCTCCATTGGAAACGTTAGCCTGTGATCCTACAGTATATGAATTATATCCACCGTTATTGATATTAAATTGTACTCCGTTAGTTCCATAAAGTCCAACGCTAATACCAGTCGATAGACCAGAAATTGTTACTGTCTGAACAGATCCACCACTTTGAGCTTCAGTATAAACACCAGTGCCAGTAGCAATAGCAGTGGCAAAAGTAAATGGAGTAGGATCTGTGCCAAATTGACCAGCAGTAACTACACTCCAAAGAGTTTCGTAGAATCCTGTTGTGGCTGTGGATAATCCCATCTTTGTATTAAAAACTCTAGTCTCACCAACTACATCTGTAGTTGTATAAACAAGTGCTAAAGTATCAAAATTATTAATTGTAGTTTCTGTAACGTCGGCTGCTAATAAAGTACCATTCTTTTTAATTCTAGGAAGATTACCAGATGGAGCACCATCTCCAGTACCACTCTCAACAATGAAATCTGCTGTAGTTTCCAGACCTGTAATTAGATTAGTATTACTTTCATAAGTTGTTAGTAGATCAGCACCAACTTCATAAATCCAAGTGTAACTATTTGGTTGTGAATCTAATTCAGCAGCAGTAACTACATTCCAATCCACAGCAGTACCATTTCCAACCGTAACCTGTGTACTCACAGTAGACTGATAATCAGATGAAGAAGTTAATCTAACAGTAAAATATTCACCATTTTCAATGGTAGCACCCGTAGCACCATTTACATATGCTCCTCCTTCCACACTAATTTCAGCACCATTTGTGGCAGTTACAGTTACTGGTACAGTAATTCCAGAAATTGTAACTTCTTCACTAGTCACAGCAGTATTGATGGCAACATCAGTAGCATCATTAATAAAGAAAGCATTTGGAACAGAGTCTGGTGGTGGACCTGTATTAATATTCCAATAGTTTGTTACCGAACCAACTGTAACTCCAACTGTATACGTCGTGAAGAATTGATTACCTGTTGTAGCTCTAACTTGTAAATAATCACCATTACCAATCTGTGTACCAGACTGCCACGCTCCACACGAAGAAGCAGCAGATGAAGAACAAATTCTTACATCAGAAGTAAATCCTGGGGAAGATGTAGAAACAGGTACAGTTCCTGTAATACCAGTGATCTGAATAATATCAGATAACACTGTTTCTTGAATAGTAGCACCATCATATTCTGAGAATGAGAATGGTTCAGGCGTTACATCTTGCTGACTGTACTCAACATATACAGCACCTTCTTCTCCAGGAGCAGCACCTTGACCGCTTACCTGTGCTGCCGAAAGAGGTGTCACATATGTTGGATTATAGTATGCTCCACCACCATTACCACCAGTAGCATCTAGATCATTTGTTTGAATAGTAACACCATTCTCAATATAAGAATTAATTAAAGTGCCAGCAGATCCATCATATCCACCACCACCGCCGCCAGGTCCACCGCCCTGGCCAGTTCTATCTGGAGCATCATCGCCAGGAAGATTTAAGTTGACAGTAGTAGTTTGAACTGTACCATATCCATCATAGTTTCCATATTGTGTAGACAATGGCGTGGCAGTATCATTACCAG
>Ga0075481_10000184_pt1 | contig 21236 bp, 15 predicted proteins | sample DEB08_DNA_11_FD_76337 | JGI IMG/M metagenome (GOLD analysis project Ga0075481, IMG submission 76337) | Aqueous microbial communities from the Delaware River and Bay under freshwater to marine salinity gradient to study organic matter... | ecosystem: Environmental > Aquatic > Marine > Coastal ... | reverse complement strand
GTGATGGGTGATGGTGTGATGGGGTGATGGGGTTGCCCTCAAACTCCGAAAAGTTCACGGCGGGCGGCAAAATAGGGATCGAAAATTCTCTTGAGCATAGCATATTTTGGAGTTTCCATGCGAGAGTCTTCCGACATGACGCGCCAGGCGTCGTTTTTAGCCCGCTCGAGGAGCATCCGATCTTCAACAATATCTGCAAAACGGAATTCGGGTAAGCCGCTTTGTTTTGTGCCGAGGAAGTCGCCCGGGCCGCGTAGCTTCAGGTCTGCTTCTGCGATTTCGAAGCCATCGCTAGTCTCGGTCATTTTTCGAAGCCGGAAGCGGCCGGATTGACTTAATTTTTCTCCTGGGATCAAGATGCAGAAGCTTTGCCGTTCTCCGCGACCGATGCGGCCCCGAAGCTGATGTAGCTGAGATAGCCCAAATCGTTCTGCCTGCTCGATAATCATAAGAGATGCATTCGGAACATCCACACCGACTTCAATTACGGTTGTGCTTACCAGAATTCGGGACTCACCGCTCACGAACCGCTTCATGGCAAGCTCTTTTTCCTGCGGATCCATACGACCGTGGAGCAGTGTGATGTCGATGTCCGAAAATCGTTTTTTCATCTTTTCGAACCCCATTGTGGCGTCTTTGAGATCAAGTACTTCGGACTCCTCGATGAGTGGGTAGACCACATACACCTGACCACCCTCGTTTACCGTTCTTTCGATGAACTCATCGATGGAGGAGCGGTCTTTTTCGGTGCGAACGGCGGTTTTAACCTCTTTTCTACCACCAGGTAACCCTTTGATTATGGAGATATCCAGATCGCTGTAAATGGTCATGGCCAAGGAGCGTGGAATTGGAGTGGCAGACATCACCAGAAGATGGGGCGAATCTCCTTTTTGCATCATCTGATTTCTCTGCTTAACGCCGAACCGGTGTTGTTCATCAATTACGGCCAGTCCGAGCTTGTGGAACCGGACTCCCTCTTGAATAACGGCATGCGTTCCAACGACAATATTACAGTGTCATCCGCTGATGTCTGTTAAGATATCCTCACGAAGGGCTTTTTTCTGATTACCGCGAAGGAAGCGGATTCGAATGCCAGAGTCCTTGAGATAAGTAGAAAGTGTTTGAAAGTGTTGTTCTGCAAGAATCTCTGTGGGAGCCATCAAAACGGCCTGAAAGCCGGAGTCTACGGCCATCAGCATAGCCCCGATCGCAACAACGGTTTTTCCAGCCCCTACATCCCCCTGTATTAGCCGGTTCATCTGATACCCGGAAAGGAGGTCTTGCTCAATTTCTGCGAGGGCCGATTGCTGGCCTTCTGTTAGTTGGAACGGAAGGGTTTTATTCAGAAAATCGTTGGTTTTGGGGCCACGCTGGAGGAGATGACCGGAGGCTTTTACACGCCGGGTTTGTTTGATTTGGGCCATGCCTAGTTCGAACAGGAAAAGTTCCTCATATTTGAAACGTTCAAGGGCAGCAGCGGCCTCTGCCTTGGTGGAAGGGTGATGAATTAGATGAAAGGCCTGATCTCGTCTGGGAAAGGAGCCGTCCTTCAGGATCTCGTCGGGGAGAAACTCTTTGAGGCGAACCTGAGAGAGGATCTGATGAATCCAATTACTGAGTAGTTGATTGGTGATAGAGGCTTTTATAAAGTGTTGATTTCCAGGATAGATCGGAATCAGGTAGTCGTATCGGACTGCATCATCCGGAGATTCTAAAATTTCGGCTTCCGGATGGGCCATGCTCGGCATACGACCATAGCGTTTTACCTTGCCAAAAAAAGAGACAAGCTCTCCTTCATTAAAAAGGGAGATGAAATAGCGCCATCCTTTAAACCAAACTGCTTTGAGAGTACCGCTGTGATCGCTGATATGAACTTCAAGACGGCGCTTGTTGCCATAGCCGGATACATGGATTTTATCAACTCTGCCAACCACCATTACGGGATCTTTCCCATCTTTCAGAGTACTGATGGGCTGCGTTTTGGATTTGTCCAAATATTTGCGCGGGAATAGGAACAAGAGGTCCCCTGTACTGTGAATTCCAGCTTGGCTCAGGCCCTCAAGGCGTACTTTCGAGAGATTATGGAGATCGGTTAACTTCAACTGTTATATACCATTATATCAATAAAAATCGTTATGTTGGGGTGATTTTTCCCTCAATTTGACCGTTTGACGGAATACTTGGGGAGTAATCAAACATTTTTGAAAAAAATTGTTTGGATAAAATTGGAAATGCCGTATTTTCTTCGGCTCATGACTTTATCAATTTAATTCGAAATTAAAATAGTTCGAAATCGTGCCAACAATCAATCAACTTATTCGTAAAGGGCGTCAATCTAAAAAGAGTAAGACCACCGCTCCAGCTTTGCAGAGTTGTCCACAGAAGCGGGGAGTCTGTACAAGAGTATATACAACAACGCCTAAAAAGCCTAATTCTGCGCTGCGTAAAGTTGCGCGTATTCGTCTAACAAATGGTATGGAAGTAACTGCTTATATCCCGGGCGAAGGGCACAACCTGCAGGAGCACAGTATCGTGCTTATTCGGGGTGGTCGTGTGAAAGACCTGCCCGGTGTACGTTACCATATTGTTCGTGGAACTTTGGATACGGCAGGTGTCAATGACCGGAAACAGGGCAGAAGCCACTACGGAACGAAAAAACCAAAAGGATAACTTCCCGAGTCTGGTGCTGGAAGTAAATTGAACGGGCACCACTCCAGATAAATTTCCCAATCACGACTATGAGAAGAAAAACAGCAGAAAAAAGACCCCTTCAACCAGATCCCGTATTCAATGACAAATTGGTCACTAGATTTGTGAACAATTTAATGAGAGACGGAAAGAAGGGAGTGGCAAGAAAGATCCTGTATCAGGCATTTGAGATCATTAGCGAAAAAACCGGTGAAGAGCCAATTGATGTATTTAAGAGTGCTCTTAACAACACCAAGCCGGCTGTTGAAGTAAAAAGCCGACGTGTAGGTGGTGCTACGTACCAAGTTCCCATCGAAGTGAGTACAAATCGAGGAACGGCATTGAGCATGAGATGGATTATTAATGCATCACGCAACCGAAATGACAAGTCTATGGCGCTTCGGCTAAGTCGTGAACTGATGGACGCTGCAAAAAATGAAGGAGGAGCCGTCCGGAAAAAAGATGAGACGCACCGAATGGCAGAAGCCAACAAAGCATTTGCCCATTTCCGATTTTAAATTACGTAAACTTTCATAAACGAATGTCTGAAGTAAATACAAGTACCAACCCGAAAATTCTCGAGCAAATCCGCAAGACGCGGAATATCGGGATCATGGCTCATATTGATGCCGGGAAAACGACTGTAACGGAGAGAATTCTTTTTTACACAGGTCGAAGCCATCGCATGGGAGAGGTTCATGATGGTGCAGCCACTATGGACTGGATGGAGCAAGAGCAGGAGCGAGGCATTACGATTACGTCTGCTGCTACCCATTGTGAATGGAAAGGAAATCGTATCAATATCATTGATACGCCTGGCCACGTGGATTTCACGGTAGAGGTAGAGCGGTCTCTTCGTGTATTGGACGGTGCAGTAGCAGTTTTCTGTTCTGTGGGCGCTGTGCAGCCTCAGTCCGAAACGGTATGGCGTCAAGCAAACAAGTATAAGGTGCCCAGGATTGCATTCGTAAATAAAATGGATCGTACTGGCGCTGATTTTTACAATGTGCTGGAACAGATGCGTAATAAGTTGGGAGCCAACCCAATTCCGCTTCAAATACCTATTGGTGCAGAACTCAATTTTGAAGGAGTTGTGGACTTGATTAAAATGCATGGGATCGTGTGGGATGAGGAGTCCCTTGGGTCCAAATATGATGTGATCGATATTCCCGAGAATCTCAAAGAGAAAGCGGAAGAGTATCGGAAATTGATGATCGAATCCATTGCTGATCATTCCGAGGTACTCATGGAGAAGTATCTCATGGAAGAGGATATTTCAGAAGAGGAGATACACGATGCAATCCGTGAGGCAACTCTGAGCCTGGATATTACACCGGTTGTTTGCGGCACTGCACTGAAGAACAAAGGTGTACAGATCATGTTGGATAAAGTGATCGACTTTCTTCCAAGTCCACTGGATATGGAAGCAGTTCATGGCGTAGATCCAAGTGATTTGGAGACCCAAATGACACGGAAGCCAGATGTAAATGAGCCATTCTCTGCGCTTGCTTTCAAAATTATGACGGACCCATACGTGGGAAAACTGACATTTTTCCGTGTGTATTCCGGAACTCTTGAAAAAGGTTCATATATCCTGAATGCCAGCACAGGACAGCGTGAGCGTGTAGGGCGAATTCTTGAAATGCATGCCAACGATAAAAAAGATATCGAGATTGTGCGTGCTGGAGATATTGCTGCAGCCGTTGGAGTTAAGCAGGTTCACACAGGAGATACATTCTGTGATGTGGACAGCCCAATCCTCCTCGAGCAGATTACATTCCCCGAGCCAGTAATCAAACTTGCTGTTGAGCCAAAATCCAAGGCAGATGCTGATAAACTGACAACTGGATTGGTGAAACTAGCAGAGGAAGATCCTACGTTTCAGGTTCAAACCGATGAAGAGACTGGACAGACTACGATCGCAGGTATGGGTGAGTTACACCTTGAAATTATTGTTGATCGACTGAGACGCGAATTTAAGGTCGAGGCCAATGTTGGACAACCCCAAGTGGCATACCGGGAAACAATCTCTAAGCCTGTCACACACCGTGAATTGTACAAAAAGCAAACAGGTGGACGTGGTAAATTTGCAGATATTCAGTTCGAAATCGCGCCTCTGGAACACTTTGAGGAGTATAGCGGCGAGGACAAAAGAGTGTCTGTCAGCGAAGGATTTAAGTTTGTGAATGAGGTCGTAGGTGGTAATATCCCCCGAGAGTACATTCCATCTGTAGAGAAAGGATTTAAAGAAGCAATGAAAAACGGTGTTCAGGCAAACTACGCTGCGCAGAATGTTGGTGTTCGTCTCTTTGACGGCTCCTATCACGATGTGGATTCCGATGCATTTAGCTTTGAGTTGTGTGCCCGTCTTGCATTCCGAAATGCGGCTAAAAAAGCTAGTCCAGTGTTACTAGAACCGGTAATGAAAGTAGAAGTTACTACCCCGGAAGAGTATATGGGTGATGTCATTGGGGACCTAAACAGTCGTCGTGGAATCATCCAAAAGATGGAAAATCAGAAAGATGCTGCCATTGTACGTGCCAATGTGCCATTGGCAGAGATGTTTGGATATTCAACCGAACTACGGTCATTGACACAAGGACGTGCATCGTACTCCATGGAGTTTGAGCAGTATGTAGAAGTACCTCAATCAAAGGCACAGGAAATCATCGAAAAACAGGCCTAAACCAATTATCATTTAAAAACGAACCAAGTCATGGCAAAAGAGACATTTGAACGCACAAAGCCCCACGTAAACATCGGAACGATTGGTCACGTGGATCACGGGAAGACAACTTTAACGGCAGCGATCACTTCGGTGATGGCGAAGACCTATGGTGGAGTTGCCAAAGCGTTTTCGGACATTGACAATGCACCGGAGGAGAGAGAGCGCGGGATTACCATAGCGACAGCACACGTGGAGTACGAAACAGGAGAGCGTCACTATGCGCACGTGGACTGCCCGGGTCACGCGGATTATGTGAAGAACATGGTTACGGGTGCGGCACAGATGGACGGTGCGATTTTGGTTGTTGCGGCCACCGATGGCCCGATGCCCCAAACTCGCGAGCACATTCTTTTGGCACGTCAGGTTGGTGTACCACAGATTGTGGTGTTCATGAACAAGGTGGACTTGGTGGATGATGAGGAGCTTCTGGAGCTGGTAGAGTTGGAAGTTCGGGAGTTGCTCAGCAGTTACGAGTTTGACGGGGACAACATTCCTGTCATCCAGGGAAGTGCACTGGGTGCGTTGAACGGCGATGCGAAGTGGGAGCAGTCGATTGTAGATCTGATGACTGCCGTAGATGAGACGATTCCTACGCCGGAGCGGGATGTAGACAAGCCGTTTTTGATGCCGGTGGAAGACGTGTTTTCGATTACGGGTCGTGGTACGGTAGCGACGGGCCGGATTGAGCGTGGTATCATCAAGCTGAACGATGAGGTGGAGATTGTAGGGATCGTAGAAGCGCCGATGAAGAGCGTAGTAACGGGTATTGAGATGTTCCGTCGGTTGTTGAACGAAGGTCAGGCGGGCGACAATGCGGGGATTCTTCTTCGAGGTATCAACAAGGATCAGATTGAGCGTGGCATGGTATTGTGCAAGCCGGGCAGCATCAATCCGCACAAGAAGTTTGAGTGCGAGGTGTATGTATTGAGTAAAGATGAAGGAGGCCGTCACACGCCGTTCTTCAAGGGGTACCGTCCGCAGTTTTATTTCCGTACGACCGACGTAACGGGCTCTTGCGAGCTGCCGTCCGATCGTGAGATGGTGATGCCGGGCGATAATGTGAATTTGAATGTGACCCTGATTCAGCCGGTGGCTATGGAGTCCGGACTGCGCTTTGCGATTCGTGAAGGTGGCCGTACCGTAGGTGCAGGTGTTGTAACGAAAATCCTGGACTAACCCGGCGGAAGATTCAGTTCGGCATCACGCCGCTCCTGCTGTAGAAACAGGGAATAAGGACTTGAGCCCGGTTCAGATGGACCGGGCTTCCTGTCTACATAGGCGGCGCGAATTTGAATACTTTTACATACGGGTGTAGCTCAATTGGTAGAGCAACGGTCTCCAAAACCGTAGGTTGCGGGTTCAAGTCCTGCCACCCGTGCGAAACAAACGAGTAAATTACCAAACGAAAACAAGCATGAATAAAATTAAAGAGTTCCTGGAAGGTGTCCGGAAGGAGATGAAAAAAGTGGCATGGCCACAGCAGCAGGAGCTGATCGACAATACCATTATCGTTGTGGTGTTTACGATTTTAATCTCTGCATTTATTTTTGGAATAGACAGAGTCTACAGTTCAATTCTGGAGCTCATCTACTAATCATTTATCTCGTATGTCCAGCGAAAATTCAGACTTTCAGTGGTATGTGGTCCAGTGTTTCACCGGCAGAGAAAAGTCTGTAAAAGAGCGAATACTTGAAAAAGTGAAAGAACTCGGGCTGGAGTACAAAGTTGAAGATGTTCTTATTGACTTGGAAACCGTAACAGAAATGCGACGTGGCGCCAAAGTAACGAGAGAAGTTGTGCGTTCACCAGGCTACATCTATGTAAAGGCGATTTATGATGAAGAGGTGAAAAACATTATTACGGATGTTCAAGATTGTATTCGATTTCTTAATAATGAACGTGACAACAGTGCGCCTAAACCGGTACGTAAGGAGCAGATGCAACGAATTTTGAATGCTGTTTCGGATAACGAAGAGATAGCTGAAAAAGGTGGTGTAGTTACGATACCATTTAAAGTCGGTCAAAGTGTAAAAGTAACCCAAGGATCCTTTAAAGATTTTGAAGGGGTTGTGGATGAAATATTTCCTAATGCCCTACGCATGAAAGTATTGGTAAACATTTTTGGAAGAAATACACCTGTGGAAGTGGATGTAACTGAAGTGGAGTCCATTTAGTGAATATTTCTTACCCAAACGAACTTCTCCAGAGCTATTACGCAGCTAAACGAAACATCGAATCACATAACTGATTCTCTATGGCAAAAAAAGTAGAACGAGTGCTAAAACTTCAGATTGTTGCAGGACAAGCAACACCTGCACCGCCAGTTGGACCTGCTTTGGGTCAGGCTGGTATCAACATAATGGAGTTTTGTAAGGCATTCAACGCAAAAACCCAGGAAAACACGGGTACGATCACACCGGTGGAGATCACAGTATTCAAGGATAAGTCTTTCACATTTAAAACAAAGACCCCTCCTGCAGCTGTACTGTTGAAACAAGCCGCAAAGATTAAATCCGGATCAGGTGAACCAAACCGTACAAAAGTCGGTCGGGTGACCTGGCAGCAGTGTCTCGACATCGCTCAGGTAAAAATGGAGGATCTGAATGCCTTCGACGTTACCAATGCAGCAGAGATGATCGCAGGAACTGCAAGAAGCATGGGTTTACGAGTCATTCGAGATTAATCTAAAGGAAGATAAACATGGCTAAAAGAGGTAAAAAATATCAGGCCGCAGCGAAACTTGTTGAGCCAGGTATGGAATACACTATCGAAGAAGCTTGTGAGCTTGTTAGAAAAACAAAGGTCGCAAACTTTGATGAGTCAGTAGATCTTGATCTCAAATTGGGTGTAGATCCTCGTCATGCCGACCAGATGGTTCGAGGCACCGTTTCGCTGCCGCACGGAACAGGCAAAGATGTCCGTGTGTTGGCTCTCGTCAATGAGGGAAAACAACAGGAAGCGAAAGATGCCGGAGCAGATCATGTCGGTCTGGACGACTACATCGAGAAAATTGAAGGAGGATGGGTTGATGTTGATATCATCATCGCTACTCCGGATGTGATGGGCAAAATCGGAAGATTGGGACGTCAGTTGGGTCCTAGAGGATTGATGCCAAACCCCAAAAGCGGAACTGTTACCATGGATGTTGGTAATGCCGTGCGTGAGTTTAAGTCCGGTAAGATGGATTTCCGGGTAGACAAAGCCGGAATCGTGCACACGACCATTGGTAAAAGCAGTTTCGAAGCGAGTTTAATTCAGGAGAATCTGATCAGCTTTCTGAAAACGATTATCTCCTTAAAACCCGCATCCGCAAAAGGGCTGTACATCCGAAGCGCAACACTGAGTACTACGATGGGACCAGGTATACCTATCAGTCGCTCATCGATCACTTCAATGTAAGAATAGGAGATACAGAAATGCCGACATTAGACGAAAAGAAAGCAGTAGTCGAGGAAATTGCAGAGGAGTTAAAGCGCTCCAGCGCGGTTTACGTCACGAATTATACCGGAATGTCCGTTAGCGACATGGGTGAACTTCGTGGAGCATTCCGCAAAGGAGATGTTCACTTTAAAGTATACAAGAACAAACTTGTAAAACGTGCAATGGAGTCGATTGGCGGCTATGATGAGATTTTTCCATATCTCAAAGAGCAGAATGGATTCGCGTTTGCTGAAGAAGAAATCGCTGCTCCTGCAAAAGTTCTGAAAGAACATATTCAAAAACACAACAAACCAGCCTTTAAAGCGGCGGTCATCGATGGTGCATTCTTTAATGAGAACCAACTCGAGACGCTGGCATCCATGAAGTCCAAAGATGAAATCATTGGAGATGTCATCGGTTTGTTGTTATCACCAATCAGCAATGTTGTATCTGCTCTTCAGGCGCAGGGTTCCAACATCGTAGGTGCTATCAAAACTATTTCAGAATCGGAAAATTAACTTTCACTAACACACTTTTTTTTAACTAAACGACGAACGGAGATCAAAACTATGGCTGACGTAAAAGAGATCGCAGAACAACTGGTCAACCTAACCATCAAAGAAGCCAATGAACTGGCAACTATCCTCGAAGAGGAGTACAATATCAAACCGGCTGCTGCTGCTGTAGCAGTTGCAGGACCTGCTGCCGGCGGTGCCGGTACCGAGGCTGCTGAAGAGCAAACGGAGTTTGATGTAATCCTAAAATCTGCCGGTGACAAGAAAATTGGCGTGATTAAAGAGGTTCGCGGACTTACCGGATTGGGTTTGAAAGAAGCAAAAGACCTGGTTGACGGAGCACCAAGCACCGTTAAAGAGCAAGTTTCCAAAGAGGAAGCAGAAGACATCAAAGCCAAGCTGGAAGCTGCTGGTGCAGAAGTAGAGCTGAAGTAAAAAGCGCGGTTACAATCGTAAAATACCAAAGCCATCTCCTGCAAATGGAGATTGGCTTTTGGTATCTATATTCCATGTGTTTCTCACATGAGTGTTTTTCACATCATTTCCTATCTATTAATCTAACGGAGGGGCAGCCTTTTGAGTACTATCATGGAGAAAATCCCATACACTGAAAGACTTTCATTCGGACGAATCAAGCATATCCTCGACTATCCGGATTTCTTAGATATACAGATCGACTCATTTAATCAGTTCGCACAGCTGGACATTGCTCCCAATGACCGGGAACCACGTGGATTGCAGAAAATATTTCTGGAAAACTTTCCAATAACGGATTCCCGTGAAACCCATGAACTCACGTTCGTTTACTACACGGTTGAACCACCAAAGTATACGATTAAAGAGTGTCAGGAGCGGGGATTGACCTATGCTGTTCCCCTTAAGGCAAAATTGCGTCTTTCCTCTGTAGATGAAACGGAAGATGTCTCCGACACTATTGAGCAAGATGTATTCCTTGGAGATCTGCCATGGATGACAGAGCGGGGAACGTTCATTATCAATGGTGCAGAACGTGTGATTGTTAGTCAGTTGCACCGTTCACCCGGAGTCTTTTTTGGTCAATCAATCCACCCGAATGGAACACAATTATATTCTGCACGTGTGATTCCATTCAAAGGATCCTGGATTGAATTCACCAATGATATTCGTGATGTTTTGTGGGCTTATATTGATCGTAAGAAGAAGATCCCGGCAACCACCTTGCTACGTGCACTAGGATATTCTCATGATGATGAAATTCTGGCTCTGTTTGGGCTTGGGGAAACGATCGATTTTGGCACCAAAAAAGTCTTTGTAGAGAAAGTGGTAGGCAAAAGACTTGCTTCACCGGTTAGCTACGAACAAGAGGTTGAGGTTACAGACGAGGAAACAGGTGAAGTGGAGAACCAAAAGGTTCGAACCATTCTCTTCGAGCGGGATCATGAATTTACGGAAGAGGACTTCGCAACACTGAAAGAGCATTCCATCAAGAGAGTACTGATCCAAAAACAGAGTTCTGAAGAGTCTGAGCGCTCTGTTGTGATGAATACCATCCGAAAGGATACGACCTTCGACACCAATACTGCACTTGCCGAAATTTACCGTCAGGTACGGACAGGTGATATGCCCGACCCAGAAACAGCGCGTCAGCTGCTGGAAAAATTGTTTTTCTCCGATAAGAAGTATGATTTGGGCGAAGTTGGCCGATATCGTCTGAACAAGCGATTGAAATTGGACGTGGATCTCAACACGCACTTTCTCACGAAAGAGGACATCGTATCAATTGTAAAAGAGGTGATTCGCCTGAAAGAGATGAAGTCACAGGTGGATGATATCGATCACCTGAGTAATCGTCGTGTCCGAACCGTTGGCGAGCAACTTGGACAACAATTTGCTGTTGGTTTGGCACGAATGGCCCGAACCATTCGGGAGCGGATGAACTCCAGAGATGCAGAGCAGTTAACTCCGCAGGATCTTGTGAATGCAAGAACGATCTCTAGCGTGATCAACAGTTTCTTTGGGACCAATCAGCTGTCTCAGTTTATGGATCAAACGAATCCGATTGCTGAAATCACACACAAACGACGAATGTCGGCACTTGGCCCCGGGGGTCTTACTCGGGAGCGTGCAGGTTTTGAGGTTCGCGACGTTCACTACACTCATTATGGACGGCTCTGCCCGATCGAAACACCGGAAGGGCCAAACATTGGGTTGATCACGTCACTTTGTGTACATGCAAAAGTGAATGATTTTGGATTTATAGAGACGCCTTACCGAAAAGTGGAAAATGGAGTCGTAACCAATCACATCGAATATCTTGCAGCCGAGCAGGAAGATGAAACCGTGATTGCTCAGGCGAATGCCCCGATTGATGAAAGCGGAAATTTTGTGAATGATTCGATCTTTTCACGTTTTCGTGACAGTAACGTTGGATTGGCTACTCCGGATCAAGTCGAGTATATGGATGTGTCTGCCAACCAGATTACATCACTTGCTGCAGCACTGATTCCTTTCATTGAACACGATGATGCAAACCGTGCTTTGATGGGATCCAACATGCAACGTCAGGGCGTACCACTTCTACGGCCAGACTCACCCATCGTAGGGACAGGTCTGGAGCAAAGAGCTGCCAAAGATTCTCGTGCAATTATCACGGCGGAAGGGGATGGCGAGGTGGTTTATGTAAGTGGTCACGAAATCCGAATACGGTACAATCGCACCGAGATGGAGGCAAACTGCTATTTCGATGATGGTATTAAAGTGTATCAACTCACCAAGTTTGAACGAAGCAATCAGGACACGACAGTTAATCAACGTCCGATTGTGAACGTTGGCGATAAAGTGAAAAAAGGGGATGCTATCGCAGACGGTTGTGCGACTCAGAAAGGGGAACTCGCACTTGGCCGGAATCTCTTGGTGGCGTTTATGCCGTGGCGTGGATACAACTTCGAGGATGCAATTGTGATCAGTGAGAAGATTGTACAAGAAGATGTATATACATCCATCCATATCACCGAGTTTGAGCAACAGGTTCGTGATACCAAACGGGGTGAAGAGGAACTGACCCGTGAAATTCCGAACGTTAGTGAAGAAGCTACCCGTAACTTGGATAAGTACGGCATTGTTCGGGTGGGTGCCAAGGTGAATCACGGGGATATCCTCGTTGGTAAGATCACCCCGAAAGGAGAAACAGATCCAACGCCGGAGGAAAAATTGCTTCGGGCAATATTTGGAGATAAAGCTGGAGATGTGAAAGATGCCTCGATGAAAACACCTCCGGGGGTATCGGGTGTGGTTATCGATACTAAACTTTTCAGTCGGAAGAAAGATGAGCAGATCTCACGAAAAGAGGAGAAAAGCAGGGTTGAGATTGTAACCCGCAATTATGAAGAGAGGCTGAAAACGCTGAACCTGCAATGGGCAGAGAAAATGTATAGTCTGCTACGGGACAAAACATCACCCGGTGTATATAATTATGCCGGAGTTGAGTACATCCCGAAAGGAGAGAAGTACAAGAAGTCGGTCTTTGAGCAGATCGATCCGGTAGAGATCAATGAAAATATTGACTGGGCCACAGACAAGAATATCGTGGACCATGTGAAACTTCTTTTCACCAACTACCGGCATTTGCGCAGAGAACTTGAGACTGAAATTAAACGTAAGAAGTATCAGATTCAGGTTGGCGATGAGTTACCCCCGGGAATTATTCAGAAGGCAAAAGTCTATGTTGCCAAAAAACGAAAGTTACAGGTTGGTGACAAGATGGCCGGGCGTCATGGAAACAAAGGTGTGATTGCCAAGATCGTTCCGGTAGAGGATATGCCATTCCTGAAAGATGGAACACCGGTGGATATTGTACTGAATCCGCTGGGTGTACCCTCGCGTATGAATCTTGGACAGATTTATGAAACCATTCTTGGTTGGGCTGGATTGAAGCTGGGCGTGAAGTATGCATCACCCATTTTTGACGGAGCCAGTTATGACCAGGTTCAGGCTGAATTGAAAAAAGCAGGACTGCCTGAAGATGGTCGCGTTACGTTATATGACGGGCGTACCGGGATGGCGCTGGACCAAAAAACAACCGTTGGGGTGATGTATATGCTGAAACTCAATCACCTGGTTCAGGATAAAATGCACTCCCGTTCGATCGGTCCATACTCGCTCATTACGCAGCAGCCCCTTGGTGGTAAAGCTCAGTTTGGCGGCCAGCGTTTGGGAGAGATGGAGGTATGGGCATTGTATGCCTACGGAGCGTCCAACATTTTGAAAGAGATGCTTACCGTGAAGAGTGACGATGTGAAGGGAAGATCCAAAGTGTATGAAGCAATTGTGAAAGGTGAAAACCTGCCCGATGGCGACATTCCGGAGTCTTTCAAAGTACTCCTTCGGGAACTTATGGGTCTTGGACTCGAAATTCACGTCAACTAATTCGGTGATTCATTCAGTGATTCACTCAGTGATATCTGATCATTAAAAACCATGTAGGAGGTTTTCACGTGCCATCAACTAAGACACTCACATTCACGAAAGATTTTTCAAATATCGGTGTTTCGCTCGCATCCGATGAGACGATTTTGGATCGCTCTCATGGCGAGGTTCTGACGCCGGAAACCATCAACTATCGTACATTTAAACCGGAAATGGATGGTCTCTTTTGCGAGAAGATCTTCGGCCCGGTGAAAGATTACGAATGTCATTGCGGAAAGTACAAGCGGATACGCTACAAAGGAATTATCTGTGACCGCTGCGGGGTGGAAGTGACCCGAAAAGCCGTTCGTCGTGAGCGTATGGGCCATATCACACTCACTGTGCCGATTGTTCATATATGGTACTTCAAATCTCTGCCAAGCAAGATTGCCTACCTTTTGGGGTACTCCTCCAAACAGCTGGATCGGATTGTTTACTACGAAACATTTGTAGTTATAAATCCTGGCGTTGCCAGTGAGTTAGGGTATAAAAAAGGTCAGCTTATTTCAGAAGAGGAGAAGTTTGATATTTTGGCTGATCTGCCTGAAGAGCAGGATGAGTTGGATGATGATGATCCGGAAAAATTTGTTGTGATGGATGGCGCAGAAGCTGTGCAAGCCCTATTAGCCACTCTAGAACTGGATGAACTAGCGCACAAACTTCGGAAAGAGGTAAGAGAAGAGACTTCTCAAATGCGCAAAAAGAAAAAATTGAAGCGGTTGCAGGTTATCGAATCGTTCCGAGCTTCCGTAGGTATTACTGAAAACCGTCCTGAATGGATGGTACAGTCGGTAATTCCTGTAATTCCGCCGGAATTGCGTCCGCTGGTGCCGTTGGAAGGAGGGCGTTTTGCCACGTCCGACCTGAACGATCTGTATCGACGCGTAATCATCCGAAATAACCGTCTGAAGCGACTGATGGATATCAAGGCACCGGATGTGATTCTACGGAATGAGAAGCGAATGCTCCAGGAAGCCGTAGACTCACTCTACGACAATTCCCGAAAATCCAATGCGATTCGAACGAATAATCGTCCGCTGAAATCACTCAGCGATATGCTCAAAGGGAAGAGCGGGCGATTTCGTCAGAACCTGCTTGGAAAGCGGGTGGATTACTCCGGTCGTTCCGTGATTGTGGTTGGACCTGACCTGAAAATGCATGAATGTGGTCTTCCCAAAGAGATGGCTGTAGAACTCTTTAAGCCGTTTGTGATTCGACGACTCATTGAGCGTGGCTATGTGAAGACGGTAAAAAGTGCTAAGCGAGTAGTAGATCGAAGAGAAGCTGTTGTATGGGAAGTCCTTGAGAATGTAATCGACGGACATCCTGTATTACTGAACCGTGCTCCAACACTTCACCGTCTTGGAATTCAGGCGTTTCAGCCGATTCTAATTGAAGATAAAGCGATTCGACTCCACCCACTCGCCTGTACTGCGTTTAACGCCGACTTTGACGGGGATCAAATGGCGGTTCACCTGCCATTGAGTCATGATGCCATTATGGAGGCATCGGTTCTGATGCTCGGGTCGCATAATATTTTGAGCCCTGCAAGTGGTGGTCCCGTTGCTGTTCCTTCTCAGGATATGATTTTGGGCGTGTATTACCTGACCAAGATGGGGAATGAGAAACTAGGAGAGGGGAAAACCTTCTCTGGGCCAGATGAAGTGGTGATTGCCTACGATCAGGGCAAGATCGACAAACATGCAAAAATCAATGTTCGGATACCAGTCACCCAGGAGGATGGTTCCGTTAAGAATGAGGTAATCAAAACCACAACCGGCCGGGTACTGTTCAACAATATCATGCCGAAGGGAATGCACTACATCAACCGGACACTTGGAAAGCGTGAACTGAGATCGCTGATCACCGAAATTTATGATAACATCGGGCCGGTTGAGTGCTCGACGTTTCTTGATGACATGAAATATCTTGGCTTTGAAAACGCTACTCGCGGTGGATTGTCTTTCAGCCTGGAGGATATCATCATCCCGGACGAAAAACGTATTCTGATTGAAAAAGCGCAGAATGAGGTTGCAGAGATCCAGGAACGCTATGAGATGGGTTTCATCACCGATAACGAGCGTTACAATCAGGTGATTGACAAGTGGACCAGTACGACGAACCGGGTATCAGAAACACTGTTTAAGACGCTAACTGAGGATAAGGATGGCTTCAATTCGGTGTATATGATGGCCGATTCCGGAGCACGGGGTTCCAAAGAGCAGATCCGGCAGCTTGGCGGTATGCGTGGTCTGATGGCAAAACCGCAGAAAAGCTCGATGCAACAGGGCAATGAGGTGATTGAAAACCCCATCTTGTCCAGTTTCCGTGAAGGCCTGACCGTTTTGGAGTACTTTATTTCCACGCACGGTGCGCGAAAAGGTCTTGCAGATACAGCCTTGAAGACAGCGGATGCGGGTTATTTGACCCGACGACTGGTGGATGTTTCCCAGGATATTATCATCAACGAAACCGATTGTGGTACGTTGCGCGGGATCAAAATGCAGGCACTCAAGGACAACGAAGATGTGATCGAATCCCTTGAAAACCGGATCTCTGGCCGAGTTTCGATGCACGAAATCGTAGATCCATTGACCAATGAGGTTCTTTGTAAGCCCAATCAGTTAATTACAGCTGATATTGCACAAAAAATTGCGGATACTTCGATTGACGAAGTTGAAATCCGGTCGGTGCTGACTTGTGAAACAGAGCGAGGTGTTTGCGCCAAGTGTTATGGACGAGACATGTCTAAATCCGGCCTAGTGCAGGTTGGTGAGGCAGTGGGGGTAATTGCGGCACAATCGATCGGAGAGCCGGGAACCCAGCTTACACTGCGTACGTTCCACGTGGGTGGTACAGCATCCCGTCTTGAGTCTGCATCACAGCACAAAGCGAAATTCGAAGGAACCGTCGAATTTGAAAACGTCCGAGTCGTTGAATTCGACGACGACGAGATCATTAAGAGTGTTGTGTTGAGTCGTGCCGGAGAGCTGAAAATACTTGCAGAAGATGGCAGTACACTCATCTCCTACAATGTTCCTTACGGATCGGAGATGCTGGTAGACAAAGGAGATAAAGTGATGAAAGGAATGCCACTCTGTAAGTGGGATCCATATAACGCACTCATCTTCAGTGAAATTGACGGGGTCATTCAGTACAAAGATATTTTGGAAGAGGTGACCTATACAGCAGATACAGATTCTCAGACAGGACACCGTGAGAAGGTGATTATCGATTCCCGTGATCGTACATTGGTTCCAACCATTGTTGTGAAAGGGAAGGAGAATATCGTACGAGAAAATACACTGCCGGTTGATACACATATCACGGTTGAGGATGGTGAGAAGGTAAAAGCCGGACAAGTGTTGGCTAAAATTCCACGCGCCGCCTCAAAGTCTAAAGATATTACGGCAGGTCTTCCAAGGGTAACAGAGCTGTTCGAAGCACGCTCCCCAAGTGATCCTGCTGTCGTCTCTGAAATTGACGGTGTCGTTCGAATGGGTGGCCGAAAGAGAGGTTCTCAGGAGATATTTGTGAAGAGCAAAGATGGCTCCGTCGAGAAGAAATACCTGATTTCACTGTCGAAGCACATCCTGGTTCAGGAGAACGACTTTGTTCGTGCTGGACAGGCCTTGTCCGATGGTACGATTCCTGCACAGGAGATTCTGAATATTTTGGGCCCCTACGCAGTTCAAGCCTATCTTGTAAATGAAGTACAGGAAGTATACCGATTGCAAGGTGTGAAGATCAATGATAAGCACATTGAAGTAATAGTGCGTACAATGATGCAGAAGGTCGAAGTAACCGATCCGGGTGATACTCGTTATCTGGAGGGTGACAAGGTGGATCGTTTTGAGCTCAATAACAAAAATGATGAGCTGCTCGGGAAGTTTGTAGTTGAAGATCCGGGTGATAGTGACGTAAAGATTGGTTCTATTCTGGATCGTCGTCAGGTTCGTGAAATTAATAACGAGCTCATCGAAAAAGGTGTAAAGGAGCTGGAAGTGAAAGAAGCCCAGCCCGCCATATCCAAACCGATTTTGCTTGGAATTACACGTGCTGCACTTTCTACAGATAGCTGGCTCTCGGCTGCATCCTTCCAGGAAACTACCAAAGTTCTCACACAGGCATCCATCGAAGCGAAGCAAGATCACCTTCGTGGGCTGAAAGAGAATGTAGTGGTTGGACACAAAGTCCCGGCAGGTACAGGACTCATGAAGTATGAGGATCTGATTGTGGGCTCGAGAGCAGAGTATGATGAGCTGGATGTGAAGACCGAACAGGTTTTTGAGAGCCTGGGCTTTGGTTCAACATCTGGCAATCAAAAGGAGTCGAATCTGACGGAGTCGAAGGAAGAGGTTGATATCATTCCGGAAACGGACGAAACGACACAGGATGATTCCTCTGAGGAGAAATCATAACATCTGAAATGTTTTTGCACAGATATGAAAAGCCCCGCTCAGGAATATCCTGTCGGGGCTTTTTTTTGATACATTCTTGTGTATAAGTTGATGTAATCCTCAATAGTAACTTACATGCTAGCTTAAATTGGTTTTTTCGATATTTTCCAGCAGGCTCTCGGCCTCTTGAATAAGCTGATCTGCGCGGGCCTGGGCATCCCGAACCACCTTGTTACCCTCCTCTTTTGCCTTGGAAGTGATCTCTTGCTGCTTCTCCTTGAGTCGATCAACAGAAGCCCGAAGATCCTCGATATAGGCCTGCAGACGAAATGATAAGCGGTCACGTGTATTCTTTCCGGTATCCGGTGCATATAGAATTGCAATAATTGCCCCAATGGAGGCTCCTAGTGTTAGTCCTGAGAGAAAATCGAGTCCTGATCTGTTCATAGCTATTTTTTCTGAATTCTTGTTGTTTGTGCTCTTAGTATTGATGCTTTTAGTACTGATGTTCTTTTCTTGTTCTTCTATTTATCCTTGTAACTCATTGTCCTTGTGCTCATGATCTGTCTGTTCGTGACAATACTCCATTTGGGAGCATCCGTTAAGCGGGACAGACCGTTTGGATGGACTGACAAATGACACTGCTTTGACAAATGACACTGCTTTGAATGTAGTGTATTACGATTGCAAAAAACAATTATTGAAAATAACAAAACTCACGTGAATCAGAAAGTGTCTCTCTGAGATTGTTCAGAAAAGAAAAAAACCCGTACCTTCATCTCGATCGGTTACACTGACTCGGTTACGCTGACTAGTTCGCTTCCTAGAATCCGGATGCAAATCCCATCAACCCTTTAAAAATAAAATAAGCATGAAATTTTTTATCGATACAGCCAAGATTGAAGAGATTGAGGAAGCACTTACGCTAGGGGTACTGGACGGTGTGACAACCAATCCAAGTTTATGTGCTAAAGCAGGGGTGAAGGATTTTGATGCTCATATACAAAAGATTTGCTCGATGGTGGATGGGGATGTGTCGGCTGAGGTGATCTCGACGGATGCGGATGGGATGGTTCGGGAGGGGCGGCACCTGAGTTCACTGGCGCCGAATGTGGTGGTGAAGGTTCCGCTGATTCGTGATGGAATTAAGGCGATCAAAACGCTGTCTGGGGAGGGGATTAAGACCAATTGTACACTCTGCTTTTCGGGTACACAGGCGTTGATTGCCGCGAAGGCGGGGGCAACCTACATTTCGCCGTTTATTGGTCGGCTGGATGACATCTCTTCGGATGGGATGCAGCTGATCGCTGATATTGCCTTGATTTACGAAAATTATGGATATGAGACGGAAATATTGGCGGCTAGTATTCGACACCCTATGCATGTTCTGGAGGCGGCGAGGCTTGGAGCGCATGTTGCAACGATTCCGTTTTCTGTGATTGAATCTTTATTACGGCACCCGTTGACGGATAAAGGATTACAAACGTTTTTGGAGGACTGGAAAACGATCGGATAGGGTGACGATTATTGGATAGGGTGACGATCGGATAGGGTTGTGCCAACTTGCGAGCAGGCCTGGCATCGGCCTTTAGGTTTTGGCTGCATCCGATGCCAGACAGATAAGTTAGGAAGTTTCTCCAATCAAATTTTGTGCAATAATGGCGGATGAGAGTACTCCGGGTAGGCCGGCTCCGGGGTGAGTGCCTGCGCCAACAAAGTAGAGATCTTTTACATCTTCACTGCGGTTGTGGGGGCGGAACCAGGCAGACTGTGTCAGCAATGGCTGAACCGAAAAGGCCGATCCTTTGTAACTGTTGAGTGTGTTTTGAAAGTGTAGCGGATCGATGTAGTGGTCAGTTACCAGGTGTTTGGTCAGGTCCGGCAGGTAGTTTTCCTCCAGAAACTGATAGATTCGATCACGATACACGGGTCCCATCTCTTCCCAATCTGTTTCGCCGTCCAAGTGGGGAACAGGAGAGAGTACATAAAATCCTTCATGACCTTCCGGAGCGAGTGACGGATCTGTGATGGTTGGCATGTGCAAATACAGTGAAAAATCGTCGGCCAATTGTTTTTTGTTGAAAATATCGTCCAACAGTCCTTTATAGCGCTGGCTTAGGATAATATTGTGATGTGCCAGGTTTGTATCGGTGTAGCGGCGGTTCGTTCCAAAATAGATAACGAAGAGGGACATACTGTATTTAGTCCGTTCTATTTTTCCGTCGCTGTATTTTCTCCGGTGTTCCGGAGCGATCATGTGCCGGTAGGTGAACGCTACATCGGCATTGGACACGACAGCATCGGCAGCAACTTCTGTGCCATCCTTTAGGCGGACGCCGTAAGCTTTACCGCGTTTCACCAAAATTTCATCGATCTCCGTATTCAGATGGATCGATCCACCCTGCTCCTCAATCAACCGGACCAAACCATTCACAATAGAACCTGTACCACCCATGGAGTAGTGTACACCCCATTCACGCTCCAGATAGTGGATCATGGAATAGATGGAGGTTGTATCGAACGGGTTTCCGCCCACCAATAGCGGGTGAAAAGAGAAGGCTCGTCGCAAAAAATCATCCTTTATAAATCCGGACACGTATTTATATACGGTTTGATGGGATTTCAGGCGAATGAGGTCTGGAGCGACACGGAGCATATCTGAGAACTTTAGAAACGGCTGGTCGGCAAGCTCAACAAACCCTTTCTCAAAAATTGGCTTGGTGGTTTTGATGAAAGCCTCGTATCCCTCCTTGTCTGCCGGGTTTCGTTTATCGATCTCGGATAGGATAAACTCATGATCGTTGTTGTAGTCGAAGTATTTGCCGTGATGATCAAAAATGCGATAGAAGGGATCGCAGGGTACCAGTTTGATGTAATCCTCTGTTTTCTTTCCGGCTGCTTCAAAAATGTCATCAAACATGAAGGGTGCGGTAATCACGGTGGGCCCGCCATCAAACTTGAATCCATCCTGCTCGTACACATAGGCCCGTCCGCCGGGTTTATCGCGCTTTTCGAAGATGGTAACCTGATGGCCCTGGGACA
>Ga0075481_10000170_pt1 | contig 21782 bp, 38 predicted proteins | sample DEB08_DNA_11_FD_76337 | JGI IMG/M metagenome (GOLD analysis project Ga0075481, IMG submission 76337) | Aqueous microbial communities from the Delaware River and Bay under freshwater to marine salinity gradient to study organic matter... | ecosystem: Environmental > Aquatic > Marine > Coastal ... | reverse complement strand
TTATCTTTTTTCTTGCTGTTGTTATATATTTCTTTAAAAATATCAGATGATGTTTTACCATCAAATATTATTATATCAAGTGGATTACTCATATTAATAAATATATCCAGTCTCAAGATATTGAGAGTAACATTTATTAAATATATTTTTCATCTGTTTTACCACTTTAGTTATAAGAGGGGTTTCCATCCCTGTAATTTCTCTAATATAGATATAAATGGCCTTTTTATTAAAAATTTCCAACATTTCTCTTTTCCTAAAGATTTCTAATATAGCATCTGCTACTAATAATTCATCTGGTTTTTTAAAAGTATTAATTAAAATACCATCCATATATTGAATATATAAATCTAAAAATTCTATTTTTTCACTCCTAACTTCTTGCCTTTCAAAATTATTCAAAATCTCATCATCAGTATCTACTTCTAATAAGTCTGCTTTGTTTTTTTTCTTTTTATAATTGTTATTATTATAGAGTATAAGATAATTTTTACCTACAATACTAAAATATGAGAATGCTTTACCTCTACCTGCTTTAAAGTAATGGAGTTTCTCGAGTAGGAAACAGATAACCTCGTGTTTTAAATCCTCGAGGTCATCCACTTCAGTGTAATAAAATTTAAATGTATGGATGAGATTTTCAGCTAACTTATAAAACGAATGATGAATTCGTGTGTTATAAATTCTGTTTCTCTCTGTCTGATCTTCGCTAGCTAAATATTCTATAATTGCTAACTCAGTATCTTCTGTGAAGTATTGTCTTTGACTTTTACGTCCCCTCTTTTTGGCCATTTATTTTATCGGAGGCGAAATTCATTTAATGCCTCCTGTATCTTCTTAACTTCAGTAAAAAACCAACCTATCTCATCGTCTGCAACAAAAAATCCTTTATCGTCGATTGTTTTTAATCTACGATCACAAGAATCTATTGCTTCACTTTGTTTCGCTATAAAATCTTCTAGTATTTCGTTTTTCTTAATAAGATTACGAATAGCGAATCCAGCTACAATTAATAGGGCTGATAATATTGCAATTATTATTTCCATTAGTCAGTAAAAAATGAATCTATAATTGATTTAGTTTTTTCGTTGAAGTTAGGATTATTCTCAACATTTATCGCTTTAGCTTTCCTTATAGTTTTATCAGCTTTGGAAGCATTAGCGGGTTTATCCGTTTTTTGTACAACCTTCCCTCCTGAACTCCACATTTGATATTCAATTTCTTGAGCTGTTTGGATAGCTTGGTGAATAAGTAGTGGAAGATGGTTGCGGAATTTGGTTTCCTTTTGACCGCTATAAAAGTAAAATTTATTACTTTCGTCAAATAACCCTTCTTGGTTGCGAATAGCTAAGTATTCGTTATGTGAAACTTTAATACCAGCATCCTGTAGGAGATAAATCGTACGGTCATATATCTTCATTGCAGGTACATGTTCGTTAAATTTATATACCATACCAAGATTTTTAACGTGCCAATCAGAATCGTTTTTAGTAAAATATTCGTGTTCCCAATCTCCTAATTTACCTAATTGACAGAATAAAGATACGAAATTTAGTTCTTCACCTGTATATGATTCGGCTGCTCCATGAAAATCATATAATTTATGGAGTTGGTTTGCAATTTTGTTTACACGCAAAACATGGTCAAGATAACCACCCGGAAAAGCGTTATTAAACCAATCTTTAGATGATGCTGGTGCAAACATCATTCGTTCTTTTAGACAGTCAGTAAGAGTTTTAAGTTTTTCTAAACGTTCACCCTCAAAATTTGCTTCTAAAACACCGTTAAAGGTTTCAAAATTAACCTTAATTTGTTCTGCTCCTATCATTCTAAAAATCCTACTCGTGATTGATCATTCTCGGGGATAATGGTAATAATATTTTGAAGTTCATCATATAATTCCTTCAAATCATTCTCCATAAAGTGAACAGCTTCAGCGTTTTTACCACGCTTAACCATACTATGCACACGAGCTAATCCTTGATCTAAACGATCGAGTGCAATTTGTAACTGTTTTTTATAAGCCATAATTAAAATTTTTCTTAAATATAAAAAATAAATTATTAAATTCCAAATTTTTTATAATAAGAATTACAAACCCTTAACCTTTCTTTTAGGTGAGTTTTACTTTGTGCCTCTGGATAATGAGCCAGATATTCAGTACTTAATATATTAATAGAATCGATGAATTCTAATGTTTCACTAACATAATGTAATTCTAATCTATTTTCGATAGGAATTATATTTTTTAAATGAATTAACTTCTGTTTAATCGAGGTTTTCCAGCCTTCAAATTGTGACTCAGAATCTAATGAATCAAAAAAACTATTTAATGACATAAAAAATTAAATTGTATTAAGAGAAGGATATAAATTATCCACAGCGGGAGATGAAGTTAGAATCATCTGATTGCTATCTATAAGTTCCTCTATTTTATCAGCACTAAATAAGCGATATCTAGAATTTTTTGGAGCAAATGTTTTATCTCCTGTCGTTTTATCTGTTCTAAGAGCGGTATTCACGAATATAAAATGGTCAACATTTTCAGCCTTAGCATAATGGGTAAAATATAATTTGATTAAAGCTTTTTTAACCTTCTCCCCATTTTTTAAATCTTCCTCGGATAACCCATCAACTACTTTATCAATTATATCACTTTTTCCATAAACGGCATTAGCAAATTCCTTAATACCTTCTTTTAATTTAGGTATATCAGTTGGGGGATCAACTTCATCTGCTAAGTTGTTAATTAAACTAGTAAGATTTCTATCACTCTTATCATATTCTTGGGCTAATTTTCCTAAAATAGAAGTTTTAAATCCTTGCCAAGGAGTACCTCTTCCTCCTAGTCTAGCTGAAGATCCTTTTACTTCCAAATATTTTCCATTCCATGTTAAATCACCTTTACCTACTACCCTCATTTTAACATCATCAAAAAACATAGATAAAAATATTTCTGCTTTACCTACACCTCTTCCTTCTTCTTGGCCCTTTATATGGAGTAGTTTCTGAATTGTTGTATCTGTAAGTCCAGATGCTTTTTTTACTTCATCAAATAAATTACCACTACTAGGCATATCAGAGAGTTTAAGCGGATTTTTCATATATTCTGAAAATTTATCTACTTGTTCTTCTGATTGTAGTATCTGGAATACTTTTTCATTAGCAGCAGTTTCGTCTTTACCAAATGTATTACCATCAATATTTTTAGTAGCTAAGTACTCATCAATAGCTTCTTGAAAAGGTCTGCTGTTTAAATATTTTGTTAAAAAACTTATATGTTTATCCTTTAATACTCCTTCTTTTTCCATTTTTTGGATCAGCTGAACCACAGAAGTAGATGATACTTTTTTAGATGGTTTCTTTTCTTCTTCAGTGAAAAGTTGATTTTGGAGTTCAGATAAAGGAATACCTTGTTCCTTAAGTATAGACTTAAGGATAGATATATCAGAGGGGCTATCCATATCCGGATAGCCCTTCTCACATCTATACGCCCATTCTGATAATAAAGCGTCTATATTAACCATTGAAAATTATTTTTTAATGTTTGCGAGCTTTTGGAAACGGGCTGCTCCGTCAAATCCTTCTTTTAAAGATGCTTTTTCACGGGTACCTTGAACGTCTTTTGCTTTAACAACAGTACGTCCAACGTTATCACCTCTAAAGAATGTGTGATTATCAACTGCTTCATCAACAGGTTCCTCATCTTCTTCATCTTCAGTTTCTTCTTCACCTTCTTCTTCAGCTTCTTCACCTTCTTCTTCTTCAGGTTCTTCCTCATCCATTTCTGGTTCCTCCATTTCACCTTCAGGTTCAACTTGTGGTTTAATCATGTCATAAATTTGACGTAATAAGTCTAAAGCTTCTTCACCTGTTTCAACACCAGGCTCATCTGTAGTGACTTCTATATCGTCATCCTCAGCTTCAAAGAAAGCGTCAAGCTCTTCTTTGATAAGTTTGTTTAATTCTTCAATAGTCATTTTATTTTATTTTATTTTTACTTTTATTTTCTATTTGAAAGTTCTACTAGATTTTTTAAGACCATTGCTGCTTTTATAAGCACATCTCTATCTTGCATTCTGGCATTTAAAAGTCTAGTTCCCTCTACACCATCATGGGTTTTTCTAATATTTTCTAAATCTTGAGCTACTCTTAGCATTTCTGCTCTATGTTCATCGGTTACTTTAACTTCTCTAGATTCATTGACGCCTTTTTTAAGCAATAGACGTTCTAAAGCCCCTACTGCGTCAAAAACTTTAGATTTGTCTAGAGGGGCCATATAATAACCATAGGTATCTAAAAAATTACTTAAATCTTCTTTCATTTTTAGTACTTCGGCCTTGTTGAACTGCTCGGTTATTGTAACCCTTCCAATATTTTCTTTGAAAAGTTCGTTAATTTTGTTTCTAACCTCAGCTCTAATTGATTCTTTGAGCTTGATTTCTTTCATTTTATCATTATCAAAGTTATCCTTAATTTCTTTCATAGAATAACCTTCAATTTCTTTTAAGAAAGTTTTAAAAGATGGCTTTTTATCCATATTACGGGTAATAGTTTCATAATGCTCTAAATAAGAGTAATAAGCGCCATGGGTATCTTTTAAATTTTTAATCACAGCTTCTGTAGCTTTTTCTCTATCTTCTTCTGTTGCTTCACGAAGGCTAAAAATACCTACTTTATTAAGTTCGTAATTCATACCCTTTTTAAATTCATAAGGGTTAACCGATTCAAATTCTAAATCGATATTACCAAGATTACCTTTTAATTTATTAGGTTTTCTTTTTTTACCGAAAAATTCGTCGTTATTTTCGTTTAATCTAGCCATTTAATATAGGTTTGATTATAAATATATAAAAATTATAAAGGAATATAATTAAAATATTTAACTATGAAATCACTATAATTATCTCCTTTAGGAGGATTAGGTTGGAAATGATTATTAATAATCACATTCATTTTTTTACCTTTAAAATATTTTAATGTTTCTGGATCAGTTATTTCTCTGACTATATATCCGCTGTGTTTAATTTGGATTATGTCTTCTGTCCAATAACAAGAGTATTTTATGAAATGTTTAGATGGGTCTTTAAAGCCAGAAAATCCTGTTCGTGGTTTTAAATTTACTGCCCCAGTTTCTTTTTTATGTGTCCAAATGTTTGAAGGTATATTCCACCACCCTAAAGGATTGAATCGATTAAATTTTAAATATCCTTGCCTATTGTCAGTATATCCTTCGAATACATCAATTTCAGGTGGCCATGGACCACTCCACATCCAAAACGCAGGCCATAATTTGGGGCCTGTTGGTAATTTACATTCGATTTCAAAATAACCATAGTCAAAATCTTCTACACTTGATACTAAACCTACTCCATAAGTAGACTCAATATCCTCAAATTGTTTTGGATTTTTATGTGTTTCTAGATGTAAATAACCCCAGTTATCTACTTTTACACATTCAGGATCATACCAATTCCATGGTTTATCTTTATGGATTTTGCCCCATCTTTCTTGAGTAACCCATTCATATCCAGACCAATTGATTTTATCTTTTACCTCCATGATATTCTACAGCGTGTCCCTCTTCAATTAATTGTTGATTGACATTTATTAAAGTCATACTAGATTCTGTGGCTAGGGGAGAAAGCGATCGTACATGAACTGTAGCTAACGCTCTTCCAAACTTTCCCAACCCTGATACTTTTAGTATACATTGGTTGTCATTATATTCTAAAATCTCTTGTAGTCTATCTTTAGCTGCAAGACCACGTTCTTTCTCTTCTAGGTCTCTTGTACGTGATTCAGGGGTATTAATACCTTCCATTCGTACTCTTATTTTTTTCCAAGTATGAAAACCCAGATCTATAATACAGTCAATGGTATCACCATCAATTACTTTTTCTACGTTTGCGTTATACTCGTACATTATTTGTTTTGGTATTTTTTACTAGGGTAAAAAAATTTGTAATGAAAGTAAGAAGCCCAAGTAAAAATTAAAGCTAATCCTATATTTAATACTACTTCACTCCAGGGAGGAGATGATAAGGTTAAAACATTAAATAAAGAACCTGCTATAAAAGCACTAAGCCCAGTTTTTAAAGTCCAATGATGTAATGCTTTCCACTTATGAACAATACTAGATTTATGAGCAAATAAAGCTAAAAAAAATAAAGTACCTGCAGCGCAAAGTACTATGTTACAAATTAAGTTAATTATTATTAGAGTCATTTTCTTTTTTATTAAACCATTTGTGATAAAAATGTTCTACTACTTTTAAACCTCCAAACCCAATTACGAAAGCCATTCCAAAATGGAGTGATTCGTTATCAGAACCAATAGTATCAATTACTACAGGAGTAAGATAATTAGCGGACATAGTACCACCAATAATAGAAATGATTTGTTCTTTAAGGTTTAAATCTTTTTGTTGTCCTACTAATAATAAACTTCCAAAAAAGCCAGATACTGCTAACCCAACATTGATTCCTATTCCTAGTAAAAATTCTTTCATTGATTAATTTGATTCGTAAACTTTAGTAAGTTTTTTATTAGTAAAAATTAAAGAATCTAAGTATTCTATTTGAATATATGATTCTTGTAAGTTATATTCAAGATATTCTATTTTTTCTAATAAAGTACTATATTCTTGAATATGTCTTTGAAGTATATCTTCAGTATTTTTTGTTTTCTCTTGTGCTAAGAATAAATCTCCAGACAATGATTTTATTTCTTGGTTTTGATCTTTAATTATACTATCACGAGTAGCTAATTGAGATTCTAAAGTAGCAATAAGTAATTCTTCATCTCTTATAGTTCTTTGAAGATAACGTAATGTTTGTTGTTCTTTTTTTTCTTCTTCTTTTATACTAATAAGAGCATTATCAGCTAGCTCTAAAGTAGCGTCTATAGATTCCAAAAAACAATCATCTTCTATAACAATATTTTCGGTAATTTCTTCTTCAGGGAAAGAAGGAAGTTCAGAATTTTCTCCAGCAGTAGTAGCACAACCGATTAAAATTGAAACAAATATTAATTTCTGGAATCTAAACATTCTAATAACTTTTCATTAATTTCTTCTAATCTATCTTCGTATCTAATAATAGTTTGTTCTAATGTAGATACTCTATCTTGGAGTCCTGCTTCTATACGGGCACAAGATTCTTTTTCAGACTGAAGTTGAGCAGCATGGAGAGTCTTTTGGTCCATGTAAAGATAACCTATAGCTACTACTAAAATAAAAGCAATAGCTGTGGTGGGGTTTTCTTTAAAATCGTTGAAACCAGGTAATTTCATTTTTTAGAAAATTTTTCTAAGCCAGCAATTCCAAAGCTGCCTAAAGTTACAATTATAAATGAATTATAGATAAATTCGTTAATTACTAGATCTTTACCGAACCACCCTGTTGCTATATCAGCTATAGCAAATAGAGCCATCATAGCGAATGCTCCAAACCCAACAATCGACTTTTCATTATATTGATTGTCGTCTTTAAATATTTCTTTCCAACTCATGGTTACGCCATTGTTTACTAAATAAATTAAACATAACCTTTGTTGATAAATATTAATCTAAATCATCAAAACGAAAGTCATCGTAATCATTTTGAGAATACTCAATATCATTTACTAATTCAACTAAAGTATCATATACCTCAGATAAATTAATTTCATTATATTCAATACCTTCTGTGATTAGAGATAATCGTGCTATAATATCTGCATGGTCCATGTGATATAAGATTTAAAATTTTATCAAAACTACATATACAAAAAATTAAAAAACCTTAACAGTATTAGAAAGAAGTAAATTATTAATTGTATCCGCAACTAAAGACATATTATTCAAATCAATATACTTTGCACTACGTCCATACATTCGCTTAAATGTATTTTCAGCTTTTTGGGTTTGGTCCCATGTATCATGAATATAATAACTCAATACGCCTACTCCATTTTGTCTATAACTTTTAACTACCCTTGCAGCATGATTAATTGCTGTATTGAAATTATATGATATAGAACTTATGTTAGGTAATCCATCTGATATATTAAGTAAATAAACTTCTTGGTGATGTGATGGTCTAGGGAGGTTTTTCTTAATTTCATCTAAACAAATACCTTCAGGGGTCATACCACAAGTAATTATTTTTTTAAATTTATTAAGATGTTTGACTGAATGTTTTTTAGAATTAAAAGCATAACCTAAAAGAGGTCGTTGTTGAGATTTTCCATCTAAAGTTCCTCTTAAAGAAATTTCAACATCAAAGTTTTGAAGATGACAAGCAGCATAAGCTATAGCTACAGCCGTTTGAAGGGTTTTACTAAGTTTTTCTCCCCTCATACTACCACTTAAATCAAGTGAGATATGAATAAAAGTATCTTTGTAATTTTCCTTTTCTACTCTGTAAAATAGGTTTTTATTGAAATTAGCTTGAAATAACTTTTTAGGATTAAGTTTACCTTTCTTTTGGTTTTCAAAAACATCGTTTCGAGTTGTATTTCGAACTTTAAGTTTTGAAAGAAGAGATCTTCCTAAAGTTAATCCTTTAGTTACATCTTCATCATGATGGTTAAATACTGAAGTAAAATATTCTTCCCAATCATTTGTAATAATAACAGGTATAGAAGTATTTTTATTTACCTCACAATATTTAAGTTTAGTATCTGAAGTAGCTAGTTTATTAACTTGTTCTTGTACTTTTTTATGGACACGTTTCTTACGGTATTGTGAATTAATAAAATTCTTTTGGCGGTCTACATGTTCACGAGTTCTATATTCTTGGTTACTTAACTGTTTGTTGTCTCCATCTTCTTTTTCCTTTTCCTCTTGGATGTATGGTTTGATAATATTATAAATTTTAACAGCTACTTCTACACAATCACGGGTAGATTGTAGTTTATTTATGGCTTTAAACGTGAGTAAATCACATATCTTTTGTAAGCCGGGCAATACATTAAGATCAGAATTACGATTGAATATATTAATTATTCTAAAGAAATATGCGTCCCAAGATGGTGTTCTAAACACATCATTTTGAAGGTTTTCATCTACAATAGTGTTGTAAAAAGATTTACGGTAGAGTTCTTCATAGTAAAATTGATAACCAGGAGCGGTTGAATAGATAAAATTATCTATACGTTTATCCTCAACAAAATTAATTAAAGTAAATACATTATCGTGATCTTCCTCAGGAATATTATGTACTCTTTTTAAAACAGTACCTTTTTCTTTGTTAAGGTATTCAAAATCTGTAAGTAAAACGTGTGATGCTTCATGAAGAGCCAAACCAACTATAGAATCTATTGTGTCTTCTTTAATGTTTGCCGCTATATAAATAGTTTCTCCATCGGTCATTGAATCACCTGACGTAGCATATTGTACAGGTATATCCTTTCCTGTAAGTATTTTAACAAAATTTGTTATTCCTCTTTGGACTTGGGCCAAAAAGAGTGGATCCTCATCATCAAAATGTCGTAGATCCATCCAATATGCTGCTCCTTTATTCATAAAATATGATTTTCTTATATAAAGATAATAAAAAAATATTAAAAAGACAAAAAAAAGCGACCCGAAGGTCGCTTTCCTTTTATATCACCCTGTGAATATTTTAGAAATTGTATTTCAAACTAGTATTCCAAGTACGTCCGAAACCGAACCATACTGAGTTTCTAACGTCAATACCATTCCAAGTTGTAGAAGCATCATCAGCATGGATATTTGTGTTAGATTCTGCAATATAAACAGTATCAAACAAGTTATTAACATTTACTCTAAAAGTAGCTTTGTTGTCAAATAATCTAACAGTAGCACCTAAATCAGCCAATCCAAAAGATGGAAGTTGAAGAGCACCTGCGTTATCTGGGCTATAAAAATCAGAATTATTAATACCCCAATCGGCATACAAACCATCAACAAATCTGTAACGCATGTCAACATTAATGTTGTTACCAATTCTATAATCAACACCTGCGTTAGCTGTGAATTGGGCAGCATCACCAATTTTAGCACCATTTACATAAAGAGTACCAGTACCAATTTCGTTATTATTATCATCAAAGATAGCAGCTTCAAAATTCTTAGTGTATCTCCAATCACCCATAGAAACCATACCATTTAATTTTAAACGGTTAGTTGGTCTATAAATAGCTTCTAACTCAAGGCCATTATGGAGTGAATTAATTCCACTAAATTGAGCCGTACCTTCAACAGATGTAGAATCATTAATGAACACATCAAATCCTCTAGATGTAAATCTATTACCCCAAGAAGTTGAATATACGTTAGCATTAAGAGTAAGATTATTACTAACAAAACCATAACCAAATTCAATAGATTTAATCTGTTCGTTTTCAATATCTTCATTAACATTATTAGCATAATTTGGGAAAACCGCATCAAAGTTAGGTTGACGTGAAATTAAACCAGCATTAAAGAAAACATTTGATCTTTCATCTAAGTTATAGTTAGCACCTCCTTTTAAGTAACCGCCAGGAAGTGTTGCTACTTCAGAAACTACATTACCTGGCTGATCAAAATAATCAACTCTTTGGTAAGACTGATTAGAAACACCTGCTTGAACAACCGCAGATACAACATCATTATCGTATTCTACTAAACCATTCAAACCAGCCCATTTAACTAAACCTACATTGTAGTAATCAAGTTTGGGACCATTTAAACCAGTGTTGCTAAATGGATTAGCTTCGATAGCAGAACCTTCAGTAATAATAAGTCCTTGACTGTTTTTATCTCCGGTTGAGTAATAACCATCAAGACCTAATAAGTCATTAAGAGCTCTGTAGTGGTAACCTTTATAGTTACGAAGATCAACACCAACTGATGTTCTCCAATTACCATTGTGGTATTCAAGGTTTGAAATAGCACCAACCCAGTCATGTGAATTCATAGAAGCTCTACGGACTTCAACTGCTCTGTTAACATCATTGTCACGATAACCATTAGAACCAATTAATTGACCATAAAATGGGCTTGAAGTTAATGAATCAGTAGTACCATAACCATTTGTTGTTGCAATATTAGCAGCCACTACAGCATCAAAGTCAATAAACCCATTTTCATCACGAGTACCTAAACTATCAATTAAGTAATGTTGGGTTAAATCAGCATTATAAGGGTGGTTATTAATTTCTCCATTACGGAAATATTGACCACGAGGACCAGTTCCACCACCTCTACCAGCTGAACCATAAACTGAAGTATTAAGAGTTAAGTTATCACTAATTTCCCAATCCCAGTTAAATGTAGCTAATGGTTTATTATAGAAGTTTCTTCTCATAGAATATTCTTCACCGTTTAAGAAACCAGCATCAGTATTCCATCTACGATCAATTCCTTCTTTATGATCTGAACCAAAGTTTTGGTAGTCACGAATTGAAACCCAAGCATCTCTTTGGTGGTGCCACTGTCCTGCACCTAAAAGAGATAAGTTTAAAGCATGATCTGAATCATCAGGAGCATATCCAATTGCACCAAAGTAAGTCCAACCTTCACCTTGAGTACCATAGACATAACCATCACCAGCCCACTTGCTTAAGAGGAAAGATGAAGCCCATCCATTATCGTTTTTACCAGTATTGTAATTGATAGAAGTTTTAACATAACCATCATTACCAACTGTTTCAGAAACGCTACCACCTTCTTCCATTTGGGCAGCTTTAGTAACAATAGAAACAGTACCACCAACAGATGGAACTGCAAGTCTAGAAGCACCTAAACCTCTTTGGATTTGGATACCTGAAGCAACATCAGTTAAGCCTTGCCAATTTGACCAATAAACCCATCCATTTTCCATATCATTAACAGGTTGTCCGTTAATAAGGAATGATGTGTTTCTTTGATCGAAACCACGTAGGCTAATACGTGAGTCACCATATCCACCTCCTTGCTTAGTGGCGTAAACACCAGGAGTGGAATTCATAATTTCAGGAAACTCTTGGTTTCCCACTTTCAACTCAATTTCTTGAGGTGAAATTGTAGACACAGCTACTGGGGTAGATCTAACCTGCGCAACGTCAACAACATTAGCTATAACGGTAGCTGAAGCTAAGCCAAGAGCTGTTGGTTGGAGATTAATTACTCCCATATCGGTCTTAGCAGTCAAGTTTGCTGTTTCATAACCGATGAAGCTGATCACCAAAGTTCCCTCTGGTGTAGCTTGTAATTCGAACGTTCCATCTGCGCCAGCAGAAGTTCCAGTTGAATTACCTTCCAAATAAACTGTTGCACCTACAAGAGGACCTCCTGTAGAAGCGTCTGTTACTTTACCCGTAATTTGGGCAAAAGTTAGTGAGGACAATAACATGAATGTCCCCAACAAGGCAAATTTAATTTGTCTCATCATTTTAAATTATATATTTAAGGTTTTAAGGGTGAACATAATTAAAAAGAAGGCTTGCGCCTTCTTTAATAGATTAATCTCTGTCCCAGATACTATACGTAGTCTTATTGTTTATACGCTCAGCAATTTTGATTTTCTTTTCATCTTCTCTGCCAGGAGCGATAGCTACGTGTACCCAGTTAGGGTTACTTTCATCTCCAAATTCCCAAATTAGTTCAGTAAATGGGAGATTATCTTTAATAAAGTAAAAAACATCTGCGTTTGATACTCCTTTATTACGACCATCTTGATCTAAATCAAGTGCCATTCCATGTGAATGAAAACTACGAGGTGAGCCTCCAATAGCTTCATTCAACTCAGGACTCCTGTAGCCACTTGAAATGTAAATAGGAACCCCAAAGTGTTCTCTAATTGGTTGGAATACTTTTTCAGCTACATACTTAAGATTTTCAAGATGTTCTTCTGAAGGGGTATTGTCAATGCCTCTACGCATTGCTGTATTTGACTTAGTAACCTCATTTAGAGATAAGTTTTGACTTAACTTCATTTATAAACTTTTTAATTTACGGAGATAAATACTATTAATACCGAAGGGCATCGGAAATTACAGGAAACTGTTCTTTGAAGTGTTTTTTAATTTCTTTTGCAACCATTTGAATTTCTTTCTGTGCATGTTCATCATCTCGTAATTCAAGGAAATGAATCCAACTACGAATACTTCCAGTCATATGAATTTTAGTAGTTGTAGCAAGTGGAAGAACCATACGAGCTTGTTCACGGGCCACACCTGCTTCTAAAAGTTGATTATAAAGTTTATGAGCTTGATTTAAGTGTTGTTCAATAGCTGTATTAGCTATTATTCCATTTTCAAGTTTAGGATTTATTACTTCGGTGGAGGACTGTCTATTATCTTCACACTGTGCCCGTAACTCGATAGGCTCAAACATTGAATCTCCAGCTTTATTAACATCTTGATATCGTTGACTAAACTCTTGGAAAGAGAAAGAACGGTGTCTGATGAGCTGGATTCCAATAGCTTTGGAAGTTTCAATCTCGAAGGTCGCGTGCCCGTGCTCAAACGGTGACCAGTGCTTGTGACGTACCAAGTATCGAAGAAGGCCAGATGCATTAGCTTTCTTATCCTTACGTGAACTAGATACACGTGCAATCTCAACAATATGTTCTTCAGCTTTTGGTGTAACATTTAATAATATAACTTTCATTTGGTTTTTTTAATTTATCAGTGTTCTAAAGTTAATAATAAAATTAATAGAAGCCAAACTTATCTGTACTAAAATTGTCTTTTTATCTAAAAATCGTTATAGTTCCTGATTTTTGGAAGGTATTTGCAGGGTTATAACCTATTCCTTTTACTATATAAACATAAACTCCATCTGCAACATAATAATTCCCATTTTGATTTGAACCAATCCACACATCATTTGGAATATTTGATTCCCAAACTAATCTTCCCCATCTATCATAAATTAGAACTTGCCATTCTAACCAACATTCAGAATCTGTTATTATAGCCCACCCATCATTTAAACCATCGTTGTTAGGAGTAAATGTATTTGGGGCAAAGTATTCTCCTTCACAAGCATCATAAACACAACTTCCATCATCCTCACTAGCATTAGGATTATAGTTAATAGCTTCTGGGTCTGTGCAACCTGCTAAAATAAGAACACATGAGCCATCATCTATAACAGCAAGTGGATTATAATTAGAAGCAAACGGGTCAGTACATCCTTCTAAAAATTCACAACATTCATCTATAGGAGTACAAGTAATATTCGCATCAGGATTATAGTTTAAAGCTTCAGGCACCATACATCCTATAACAATCTCTTCACAACTGCCATCATCTGTATTTGCCAAAGGATTATAATTAAATGCTGTAGGATCTGTACAACCATATATAGGATCTATACAACTACCATCATCTTCTGTAGCATCCGGGTCATAATTTATAGCTTCGGGGTCCGTACAGCCTACACAACTTTCAAAATCACAACTGCCATCATTTATTGTAGCTAAAGGGTTGTAATTGCAAGCTTGAACGATTGTACAACCAGGAATTTCTTCGGGTTCACATTCACCATTGTAGCTAACAATTTGAACATACATGTTATCAGCTACAGTAAAGGCATTTTCAAGCCCAAATTGAGCACCTGCTACTTCATCATTTACATGAAGTATATGAATACTAACAACTCCCCAATCATACATATTAGGCCAGTTTTGTATAAAAGTTTCACCTGGTAGTATATTAATATTATCAAAGCATACTGTGTCTATTTCAGGGGTTGAAAGTATATCTAATTTAATACAGTATTCAGTAATAGGAATATCACCATTATTAGTAATATAAAGTGTAGGAGTCCAATAAGGTACAGGTTCAGGCTCTACCCCATCGAATTCACATCCCATAATATACAACATTGTATCTAAAGTTGCATTTACAGTTTCATTAGGACATAAATTTAGTAATTCAATAACTTGGTTATCCGGAGCTTCCCAAATTGGTTGTCCTGTATTATTAATATTATATAGAGTTAGGTTAAATTCACAAAATTCACCATTTTCTATAGACTCTAACATGTTTTGGTAAGCAAGATTACCTGAAAGTGAGGTGCCTAAATTTATTACTATAGGTTCATCTGATTCATAAATTTGTTGTCCACCAATGGAAATGTTTAATTGGCCTATACCCCAATTAAAGTTTAAACTAAATCCAAAAGCATAAGGGTTATCAAAAGGATATTGATTAGCCCAGTTTGAAGAATTTAAATTAGGACAATAAGTAGAATAGGGAATTATAGTTAATTCAGCAGTTTCTAAATTAAAATCAACTAATTCAATATTACATTGGTCATTACAAAAAATATCTCCATCAGGGTTATAACACCCATCACTTGAAGGATTATTAAAATACCCATTAGGTTGGGTATCGTCTAAAACCCAATCAAAACAATCGTATTCATCATTTAAAAATAACTTCCAACCAGGAGGGAAAAAATTAGCACCTGTCCACCCCCCATAAGGAACCCAATTCCCAGGTACATTTTCTGGCAATGGTATATCAAGAGGTGGGGTAGAAATATATCTACTTTGCCCAGGTAAGAGAATTCCAAATCCATTAAATCCAAAATCCCAAACAGCTCCATTACTTAATGCCCAATCTATGTGAAGAGTTCCTCCTATATAAGGAACATCACTATCATTTTGAATCTCAAAAGCAAAAGCAATTCCAGGATCTAAATCAATTACTTGAGAAGAACCAGGAACTATATGGACTTCACATTGCCCAAATAAAAAATTTGATACTAGGGCGAAACAAAAAATAAGAAAAGTTTTTAAACCAACTGCGCACTTCTCCCACCTCGTAGTTTTGCTACGTATATACATTTGTTTTGTGTGTTTTATCGTGAATCGATTCACACATAAATATAGAGTATATGGGGAATAACTTAATTTTTAGAGTTCCTCGTTATGACGGGTCTTTTTCGTGATGTAGAGGGAGAAACCTGCTGCTTATCGCTTTCTATGTATATAGGTACATAATAAATAGTTTGTGTATTAGGATAATAATCCCTGTAAGTATTGTAAGTAGGTCGGTAAAAATTACCAGGAATATACGTGTTTACTTGTGGTTTATTGCAGTTATAATCAATCTCATACATTTCATCGCACTGTAAGTTACTTGTGGTTTTACATGCGGTAAATGCGGTTACTGTAATAATACATGCAGTGAGGGCGATGAGCGTTAATTTTTCTCTCATAACATACCTCTCATGTTTAGTTTCTCGATAGTATCACTAGTTAAAGCACCTTGTTTAGCCAATACTTGTAATACCTTACGTGATTTATCGTTACTCATATCGAATGTTAACGTTATATCACCGTTTATCGTTTGTGATCTGAAATGTATAAATGGTTCCATTAATTTTCTTTTTCTATAAATATATAAGAGGCTCGATGTAACTTTTTTTTCAAAGATCTCTTTTTGGGATCCTTTGGCTTTTTGGCCAAATGGGCTATAGGGAACTCGCAAATATATTCATATATATGTTCGATCCAAGAGATATATGGTCGATGATTATATGCACATAGCGATATTAGGCCGATATGCGCCCGTCGACGGCCCTCAATTGGCGCGCTGCCGTTCCGCTATCAGGTGACTATCGGCCCGATATCGATCCGACGCCCTGCCAAGATCAATCCCACGCACGCGCTCTTTAGCCCGCAGGTGAAGGATCATATATTTAGGTATAAGTTTGAGATATGGATAAAGGATCAAAATTAACAGAAAAGCGCAGCAACGCGAATTTTGGTTAATGGATCAAGTAACGTATCTTTAGATAGAAAGGAATTAATGTTTAACTGCTAAAATTTAAGAAATGCAGAACGTACAATTTGATGTTTGTCCAAAGGGACAGTTGGTTGGTTTGAATGTTGAATTGGGTAAGGCGCTCGGACGCCCGATCAACCCAGAGTCAAAGCGCCAGGAGCGTTTGGCTAAGGCGCCTGGTAAGAAGACAGGCCGCCCGATCAACCCAAACAGCAAGCGCCAACAGCGGTTGGCGGAGTTGGAGCTCAAAGCAGCTCTGAATGGGGGCAAGGTGAAGCGAGGCCGCCCAGTTAATCCGAATTCAAAGCGGCAGCAAATGATTGCGGCGCTTGAAGCGATGAACAATCAGGATAAGGCATAACGGCCTTATCCGTTTATTAATCGTGGGGACGATTAGCAAGGTATAGGTACGCAATATAAACTAGCTGATCGTCCTCATGGTTAATTTTTCTCCTTAAGGGCAAGGTGTTCGATTAAAAGCGCCCTAGCCTAAAAGCCAAATGGTTATGGGGGGACGCTACCAAGGAGTCTTCCAACCGGCGCCGCTTGGTACTTGGTTATAAAAAAAATATGTTGTTGTTTGGCTTTCATAATCATTGGTTCTCAAATCAGGTCAAACCAAAAGCCAAATTATCTGTATCAAATGTTTATTAATGTTTTAAATGTGTTTCAAATGTGTTTTACATTAGGATCAAAATAAGAGGCTCGATATAAGGAAATGAGGCGTTCGTGTAATTATTATGTACGTTCAATTTCCCTACTACAAATATGAGACATATGTTTGACATATACACCTAATACTACAAATAGTAGACACTACATATATTTGTCCTACTACAATTATTAGACACCTATTATAAGAACTATTAACTAACAAACGTCAGTCATTATTCGCGAAATGTTATTAGAAGAACCCTAGAAGAATCCTAGCAGAATCCTGGTGGAATTATGTGTACTCACATGACCGCATCCAATAACATATCATAGAAATCATCGTCACTCATATGTTCCCACGTTCGGTCATTCGGATGACCACATACACAACACTCAATCACATGAGGCGCTTCAGCGATAATAAGCAGTTTCGCTGTATCATTATTACCACACTCAACACACGTCACCACGTGATCATTGTCAATTTCCTTTTTCATGTTAATCATCATTATTAATTGTTCTCCAAACATGATACAATACGGCAATACCAACACCGATAAAAAACCATCCTAACAACAACGTTGCTTTACTTATAGCCTCAACTAATACACTCATCACAACCCATAGAATGCATTACCATCATTTAAATTAATCACAACCGCCTTACTATCGATTGTGTCTAGGTCATATGGGTTACCATTATCCACAACATCAACAATAACACCATCACGTTCTGTAATGGTATTATACTCATCACCCACATGATGGAAATACAAATAATCAGTCGCATCGGTGTACTCAATGATAACGGGTACGTTCGGGTCACATTGTGACAACTTATCAATCAGTTCCTTTACAGTCATGTTAATTTTTTTCTTTATCTTTACCTAAATATAGGTAAATTTACCTATGAACCAAAATTCATGATTCAATTAATTTACCTACGCCGTGTACATTGCCATTATCCATTCCCTCATAAGCGATTTGTTCACCAGCCGCAATCGCTTTAAAAATCAACGTCGCCATATTGTTACGTTCGTCATCGCTAATTTTCAAATCCAACAACGCATCCACGAGTTCAAAATACTCGTCGGTGTAGTGAATAACGTTCCTCATTGCTTCAATTTTGAAATTTTCCATTGGTCAAACCATTGTATACAAACAATGTTCAACATTTCATCTTGTGTAATCAATCCATTGTCACGAGCATCACTGATCTGGTTCAAACAATCAAGACGTTGTTCAAATGGAATGTTAGCGATGTTAAATTGGGGGTTGAAAATGTCTTTAACCATGTTTCTTAATTTTCTTTCTATATAAAGATAGTGATCGTATATACGGAGTCAAAATGCTGGATGGGTGAGGTAAGCTTTTTAATTAATCACACATGTGAGTAGAGACCATAACCACCAGCTGGGTCAATATCATCATAGACACCATAATCATCATTATGGTTCAAATACTTTTTAGCAAACCGAGCGATGTCAGCATCGGTCATTCCAACGTCCATTAGTCCAGTCCGTTCGTGGTAATCACACAATAAACACACGTCCTGAAAGGTGTACCCCTCACCTGACCCCAACCAGAAAACAATTTTTTGATTTTTCATATCCATTTCTTTTGTTTTAAATATACGACTGAATTTTCAAGTTACAAGTTTCTCAAACTTGAGCATTGTAAATTTGATTCAAACCCCACACTGGGTCCTCATCTTGAGGGCAATTAATCAAACAACCAATGAATCGAGCAACAGTATCTGATTTACACCAACCAACTACTTGATCACCATTATCCCAAGTAATTGGATTACCATTCCTATCCCAAATCATTACCTCAGCACTATCAGTACCCCAAACTTGATGTTGTTTGGGTGCGTTGTGATTCATTTTGTACCGAATATTACTATCATTGACGTACATACCAGGCCCAAACGCAATGCTAATTCTAAAACCATTAACATCCATTTGGAAGTTGCTGTTATTATTACACTGAAACGCTTCGTCATTCTCTGAATTACTCCACTTCATAACTTGTGCTGCGGTTTTGGATTTCAAATCTTCCATTTCTTTAACTTTCTTTCTTATCTAAAGATAGGTAAATTTACCCGCAGGCCAAAATTCAGGATTCGTTGTCCCACTTTTTTCGATTGTTATATGCTCTACGTTGAGTAGCATCAAACAACGTCATTACAATTGCTACAGCGACTGCTACACCTACAATCGCGCTTAATATATACCAAATAACTAATAATGTACTCACCATTAATTTAAACTTGCTAATAGTTCATGTTGCATTTCTAAAATGATACCATCGTCTTCCATAAAGGCAAATTCCGGATACTCATCTTCCATTAATACCTTTTCATACCATTCAGCTGACAACCATTCACGCATCGCTTTAAGTGACAAACGATTCGTTTCATCGTCCAAGAACCAACCCTGCCATTTCATTGGTTCAATGAGTTGCATACGGTCCAAAACGTCATAACTACCCATACTCATCATGTTGTGAAAATTGTATATTCAACTCCTTCATTCACCTCGTCCACTTTAATTCCAATACCCCCAGTGTTAGTGATATGTGCGACACCGTCAAAATCCCTGTTACCGAGCGTTTTAACAAACTCATTTAGGTAATAAACAGTTTCACCAATCCAAAAATAATGGTCGCCTTCTTGATCAGCAAGAATTGGGGCAAAATCTGTGTCAATGATTTTCATTACCCTATAATTGTAATAAATTGTTCAACATTCTTTGGAACTAAAAACAACTTACCTTTGGTGGGGTGAACGATAAAGTTATCCTTATCAAATTTGTTAACAGCGCCTCGGCTATTAAACACAACACTCATTGCTGTACTTGGCAAATACATTTTTTTACCCATAAACAACCCTTCACTGCGATTAACAGTCAAACGAGTGGTGGCCATCTCTTTGGCGCTGATTTTTGTCTTTGTGACGATGTTTAAACGACCCATTTTTCTTAATTTTTCTTTCTATCTAAAGATAGGTATTTTTACCTACGAACCAAAATTCTGGGTTAATTTTAAACGTTAAAAAACTGCATCACAGTTACTTTGAGTGAATTACCTACATCAATTACCTTACTAATAGTATCCATAATACTATCCACTCCTTCTTTAATTAACATTGCAGCACCATAAAGCGATGCAATTGAAAATAGTATTAGATTCACTACCCAAAACGCCTGTAAAATAGGAATCATAAATGTTTCAAAACTGTTCATAATTTTGTTTTATGTGTTAAACTTACCCCCTAAAGATAGGTATTTTTACCTACGAATCAAAATTCTGGACGTCTTAAAAAGGCAATTCATCGTCTGTGTATAGTGATTCAGTTCGGGCGAGTATATCTTCTACAAACTCCCAATCACCATCTATATTCTGGACCAACACTTTGGGACGACCATCTTCGATAATCACCTCATACAAATAATCTTCACCACAGTTACCGAAATCATCCTCAGTGTACAAATATACTTGTCCAACATCTGTTTTCAATCCCGCTATTACAGTTGCTACCATACAACCAACACCATTGAATACATCCCCCAATTTAGGTCGTGTACCATCACTGTTCATTCGAATCCCATTAGTAATAGGAGCGTTGGTCAATTCAATCAGTTTGGCTCCAAGATATTCAGGAAAACCATCGTAATGGTGATATACATTAGCGATGAAATTTCCATCCTCGTCTTTGAATTTAATTGATGCTCGTGTTGCCATTTTATTTTGTTTTAATTATCCTACAATTTGATCTGCCAAAAAACCTACTTGATCTGTTACCTCTGGGAAATGTTTTGAAATAGCATTTCGTAATTGACTATCAGTTCGAATCATATCACTTGCAATGTCCATTGCCATAAAATCATCTAATCCCTCACTAATGAAATCTTCTCGAAGACCACTAAACAGGTTTTTTAAATCGTTGTAACTCATTTCTCTTAAATTTCTTATATCTAAAGATAGGTAAGATTATCTATTAAACAAAATTCTAAACCAAAAAATCAAAAAGCTCAGGGAACCCAGTTGCCAATTTCATTTTATTACCATTGTCAGCATGGTCCCAAGCCGCAACCAATTTAGTTATAAAACCACCTCCATAACCTTGACGAATTTGTTCAAGGTATTGTTCTTGTTTATTACGTTTTTCATTATGCCGATTTTCCTCCTTTAATTCGTCTACAATATGGAACGCATAAGCAAAGCTCTCAGTGTATTCATAGTTATCAGCCATTTCCTGTGCTTTATCTAATGTGATATTGTTATAAAACTCTTCACCATTAGCCACTATTTGCCAACACAAATCACTAAATGAATCATCACTAACACCTTGAATATCAGTTAACTTATCATACAAAGCACAAACTTTATTAACTGCAAAGTCATGTACTTCTC
>Ga0075481_10000166_pt1 | contig 21883 bp, 4 predicted proteins | sample DEB08_DNA_11_FD_76337 | JGI IMG/M metagenome (GOLD analysis project Ga0075481, IMG submission 76337) | Aqueous microbial communities from the Delaware River and Bay under freshwater to marine salinity gradient to study organic matter... | ecosystem: Environmental > Aquatic > Marine > Coastal ... | reverse complement strand
AAAACAGTTGGTGCAGGTGGTGGCGGTGGTGGCGCTGACGGTCCATAATATTGACAATATGTATAAACGGCTGTAACGCCGCCTCTGTTAACTTCGGGCAGTTTTGAAACATCAAATTGGGCTTTAGTAGCACTTTCGCCTGCACTTTGCCATAAGTTCCACCAATACTGTAATCCTTCTAACTCTGCAGGTCTACCCAAATCGCTTAGATACCAGCCAGCAATTGTTGCAGCTTCAGGTGTTTTAGTTGAAATAACAAATGATCTGTTTGTAAATATGCTACCGTCATTGTATATTATAACCTGACCTGGCTGATATGTAGCCAATGAATCTGAGAAAGGAGCAGGATCTACACAAGCCGGGGGTGGCGGCGGTGGCGGTGGCGGTGGTGCTGCTGGCGGAGTTGGTGTAGCAAATGATGACAACGATGTGACTGTTGTGTATGTTGGTGCTGCTACTGTAACATTTGATGTATCTGCTCTATAATTTTTTACAGTAGTTGATAAATTCCCGTCAACATTATTATCAATGTATGAACTTGGAACATTAAATGTAACTGCATCGTTAAATTCTAACCGGAATTCTATAGTATCAGCAGTTAGTTCTTTAGCTTGTATTTTAAATACATTACCTGCATAAACACCACTGTATGTTCCTGTACCTGTTTTAGTATATATTGTTTGATAAGAAGTAGTAAGATCATAGTTTCCTGTATTTGTACCGCTTCCTGAACTAGTTGTAGTAGTGCTATTATAATTAAACTTAACTGTACCAACTAATCTACATAAATCTTCCCAATCACGTCCTTTTGCACTAGATGCACTAGCATTTGCAACTTCTATTCTAATTTCGCCGCCACTATTAAAAAAATGTCTACGATGATCTGCATCTGCAAATACTACATTAAATGTATGGTGTATTATTCCATTCCATCCTGTAGTTCTAGAACTACTAGTACCTGACTCTAAAGTTGCTTGGCCAATATCTATTAAAAATTTGTCAGCTTCAACTGAGTTCATTAAGTTTTCAAAATCAGCAATACCTTTTTCGGCGCCGCCGGGGTCATTAGTTGTTATACCCGAATCGTTAATATAAAAACTTGTTTCATCTGCAATGACGTTTAAATTACTAATAAGTTGTTGGATTTCTGGCGGAGAAACACCTACTTGGTGTACTCTTGCTCTAACTATGTCAGCATATATAGAGTTAATATCATTAGCTTGTATTACAGTTCCTGAAGAAACTTGGTAACTTGAAATAGTTTCACCGTAACCATTTTGGCCGGCGCCATTTCCCATAATTGCTTCAATTCTTGCTTGTAAGTTATTAAGTCTTGCTGCACTTATATCTGCCATGATGATTCCTTAAACTTTTAGCACACATTCTACTAGTTTTTCACCTTCATCATTATTAGTTTCAAGTGCAATTCCTACCATACTATTTGATGCTATTGTTGATGCAGTACCTTCTTCAGAAGCAACATATACAGACTGTCCTTTACTTACTGGTCCTGTAACTCTAACCGGAACGCGGCCTTTAAGACCAATTGCCTGTCCTTCTGCATCGCTATTCATTAAGTATGCAGGAGCATCTGAAATAACACCTATTGCTATATCGCCTATTTTACTTGCTCTAGTTTCTACTTCGCCGCCAACAGCCATTACTGTTCCTACTGGATACTCTTGATCTGTTGTGTATTTTTCTGCTAAGTCAGCATAACGTGCAGCGGTTGCAGTACCTTGGAATAAATTTGCGGCAATATTACCGGTAGCATCTCTTACTGCTACTGTATTGTTTGTTGCACTAACTGCTGCTGTTCTAAAATCACTTCCTACACGCAAACTTGTTGCTTTAGTTGCTTCACCTACAAAGTTAACAGCATACACATCTTGCCAGCGTAGTGCAGCAGTACCGATATCATAAGTGTTGTCAAGACCTGGAATTAGTCCTGTAATGTTCATTTTACTTACTGTAGTAGGAGTACCTAAGTTGTTAGTAACTCTAAATCTAATTTCATTGTTAACACTAGCTTGATTTTCTAATACCGCAGAAGTACCATCCATGTATATTTTGAAATCGCCAATTAATATACCGTCACTTGAAAACTCAACTAAGTCATCAAATCTTGTTGTTTCTCCTGCTGTTGCAGTAAGAACAGAATCAGCTGAAAAAAGTGTACCATCTGATTTTACAAGATTTAGTGCAGCCGATGAAGTACCCCAATATCTATGGGCTCCAGTAGTTCTTCCGTTAGTGTTAGCTAAACCAAATGTACCAGTGCCAGATGTTGTATTAACTAAAGTAAATCCTGCTTTAATAGTATCGAATCCTGTAATAGGGGTTGCTTCATTTAACGTAAATTCAACACTACTAACTGTAGCAACAACTGTATCTTCTAACGTTGCTGCAATAATTGATCTTGTGTTGCCTAAAATGTCTAAAACTTCTCGGCTTACCATTTGTGTTACGCCTGCGCCGGCGTTTTGAGGTCCAATTAATATAAAGTCACTACCATTATATACATACAACTGATCGTTTGCACTATCCCACCAAAAATCACCTGATGTAAGACCTGTTGGAGCTGCTGTTCCAACAGCTGATCCGCCTGTTGACCTCCACTGAGATCCATCATAGAATTTTAACTTACTATTTGCAGTATCAAACCAAAGCTGTCCGCTAATTGCACGTGGTGGTTGGTTTGCACCTGCAAAGTTTTCTAATAAGTATAAGAAATTTTCGTTTTGTATTTCGCCATATCCGGCGTAGTTTTTACCAATAAATTTAAGATCAGTAGTTTGGTCAACTGTACCGTCCTCAACTATTGTTAAAACTGTATTATTGTATCTGTCAATTTGATAAGCCATCTTCGTTAAACCCCTAATAATAGTGCTTTAAGTTATTTATCGTATTTTACGGATAAGTTGTCGTCGACACATAATCCCATATTGTTCCATCACTTTCGAATACCATCATTGTTCTAGCTGGTGTTAAGCTAACAGTTCCAGAAGCAGTATTAGTTGCTTGTACGTCTTGTACAGCTGATTCATTAAGTGTATTTCCTGCATCAAATAACCTCTTTGACAATGTTAATACTTCTCCATTGTTAGGTTCATTGTCATCTCTTACATCAACAACAATACCACTAACTGTTGCTCCGGCATAAGATGTACAGTGTATTCTTGCTATTTTACCAGTATTACCAGGTATAGCAGGATAAAGATCATTTAAATATGTTGCAATATTATTTTGTAAAGTAGCACCTGTACCTAATCCAGTAATATCCATACTAAAAGTAATAGGAGAATTTAATACTTCATCATCAACATAGCCTTTAGTAGCAACAAAATCATCTGTATTTTCTGTTAATGTTCCGCTACTAGCTGCTGCTACTCTTGCACTAACTGGTTTAGACACGCCCGATATAAATTGATTTTCATCAACAATAACACTACCTACTGTAGGTGTTGTTATTCCTGTAGTTAATGTTAAACCATAGTTAGAGGATAATACTAAGTTTGATCCTGTATTTCTAATTTCATTACTGCCAAGTCCTGAGTTTACATCGCCAAAGCCCATATTTTGTACATTTAAATAATTTAACGTACCAATTTCGACTAAATCAGTTGCATATAAAATATTAGTTAAACTTGAATCTGTTAGTTTATCAACACCGTTAATCTTATATGAATCGCCTAAATTTTCTAAGTTAATATTTTGGTTAGACGTCCATGCTTGTGTTGTTAAGTCCCAAGTAAACGTTTTATCAGTATTAACAAAAACACCATTTTGTTCAGTTCTTGAAACTACAATTATTCCAGCACCATTTACAACAGTATCATCACCAATACTACTATCATCAAGTGCAGCTAATTCAATGTGTTTATCTTCTACCCTTAATGTTCCTACTTCAATTAATGACGTGTCGCCTTCAATGATCATATTACCAGTTACACGCAAATCACCTTCAACATCTAATGTGTATTCTGGTAATCTATCAGTTGTAAAAATACCAACTCTTGCTGTACCGGCATCAACGTAAACAGCATCAACAATAAGACTTTCAAACTGACTAGATCTAACTCTTAAACTCATGTCATGGTTTGTTAATTGGTTTTCGATATAGAATCGATCTTGTACAACCTTTTGCACATTATTTTGTGACAAACCAATTGTTAAGCCACCTTGGTTTTGGATGGTTAGTGTACCAATTGTAGTACCGTTATTGTCCGAAGGTAAAAAGCTGTCAGCAGTTCTAATAGTACCATTAGCTGTTACAAGTGCATTAGCAGAGTTTGCAATTCCTCTAAATTTAAAATTAGCTGCATCAATAATATTAAAACCTTGAGATATTGTTCCTTCAGGATTAGTATCTGTAACTAATCCTAAAATTCTTTCAGAATATATAGGTGTAAATTCAATATCACTAACAACAGCAGATAGTGTTCCGCCAATGTATAATTTTGCTATTGTTCTTGATCTACTAGTACTATCTAAAATAGTTTCAATTACAAATCCACTAGTATCTTGTGCAGCAGTATAACTAGGGCCTATTAAAATTGTATTAGAACCGTCATAGGCATACACTTGATTTGTTAAATTATTAATCCATAGATCGCCTGCAACCATTTGTGGTTGAGTGTCTTGTACATACGGGCCGCCACTTGCTTTCCATGTAGTGCCGTCATAAACTTTAAGCCTTTGTTCTGTAGTATCCCACCATAGTTGTCCTGTTAAAGGATTACTTGGTGCAGCAGTGTTGGCAAAATTTTCTAACAATCTAATAAAGTTTTCATTAAACGCTTCGCCGTATCCAGTATAATTTCTACCTACAAGAGTTAAATTGGTGCTATTAGTATCAATTTGCCCATCTATTAAATTTGTTAGTAGTGTTCCATCTGTTCTGTTTAATTGATAACTCATCTTATTGTCCAGTATATATGATATAATTTATTGTTAAGTACGGATTCATAACATCAAGCTCTTCTCCTAACCGAGGAACAAGTGTTCCGTTTGAGTCAGTATATTTGTTTGGTTGGTTTATTCCGCCACTACTAATATATCCTTGTGTTCCTGCTGCTGCTGGCTCTAATGGAAGATCAACAACACCAGTATCTAACTTTGCTCCCGATGCTACACGGATATTATAGTACTGTGTTCCGCTAGGACCTCTTAAATCATGTTCGTGTTCTGGTAAATTTTCTAATGCAATAGTTATGTCTTCGCTACCACCACTGTTGCCTACCGCTGTAGCACCTAATGCAGTAACTCTATTTGCACTTGGTCCTCCCATATTATCTGCACCAAGGGTAAATCTACCTCTTAAATCAGGTAATGTAAACAAACTTACTCCATTGTCTGAAACTTGAGAAGGATCTTTAAAATTATGTCCTATTGCATTCCATAATTCGTTATAATCTGACTTTTGAACTTCTCTGCCATCACATAGTAACCATCCTTCTGGAGCAGTTTGTCCTCCGTAAGGCACAATGACACCTGGCGGAGTTACTGGAATAGTTTTTAAGAAATTACGTTTTGAAACTCTATATAGACCTGTAGTACCTACAGTTTTATTAATTAATATTTCATCTGCATTTTCAACATCATATGTTAGAGTCTTATTTGAAATAAAACTATTAGCAATTCTAACATCGAAAGTTTTAGTACTTCCGCCTGTTTGTCCATCAAAAGCAAAACTGTTTGGCGTTACATCACCTGACACTGCAAATGTAGTTGCACTTGATAATCTATCAGCAGACCCTGATCTACCAGAAACAGTTCCGTTTACGTTACCTTGTATATTTCCATAAAAAGTGTTAGCATAAACTTGATCATATTTGTTGTTTACTGTTCCAATATTGCGAATGCCTGCATTATCAGGAGCAATATTACCCGATGTTATTGTTCCTGCACTGCCTTCACCTTGCTTCATAACAAGGTCGCCGCTTACATATAAATTTTGTGCAATACTTGCGCCGCCTTTAATAACAACAGAACCTTCTCCCGTGTCGGTTGCATTAATTGTACTTTCTACGAAAAGTCTACCAGATGTGTCATCTACTGATTTAGGCGAAATTTGTACATTACCTATAACATCAAGTTCTTCATCTGGGGCAATATTATTAATACCTACTTTTCGTGTACTGTCAACACGCATTACTGTATATTTTGTAGAACCATCTTTTAATTTAAAATCAATGTTTGATCCGCTAGTTCTATTTTCAATTACTCCGGCTGTTCCTTCAATATAAGATCTAAACTGGCCTCCTGTGCCAATTTCAATACCGTCATCTGATTTTATTTTTAATTGATAATTTGTAGTAGACTCGCCGTCGCCTCTTAAGAAATTTGTAGCAGCAATAGACTCGCCGCCAATTACTAAAGATTCTGCTTTTTCAGCAGTGCCCCAATATTTTAAAACTTCTAAGCCAAATAATGGTGTTGTTGATATATTGAATCCTGCTTTGACTCCAGATGTAAAACCTGGAATTGTTGTTTTAGGAACAAATGCTTGTTTTGAAATAATTGCTGCTGGTTTGTCTTCAATTTTAATTGTTAAAATATTATATGTAACATCGTCGGAACCTACAATTGCTTCTGACTGAATACCAGTTAATAATCCATCACTAAAAGACGGGCCTACTAGTACCCAAGCACTACCCGTAAACAAGTAAAGTTGTTGACTATCAGTGTTGACCCAAAGGTCTCCTGCTACTGAATTAGCAACTGCTGGTTCAGTAGTTGCTTTTTTTAAGCCGCCTGCGGCACTCCATGTAGTGCCATCATAAACTTTTAACTGATCAACACCGTCTGTATTATCATACCAAAGTTGTCCTTCAACTGGGCGATCGGGCGCAGTAGCGTTTGCAAAATTTTCAAGTAAGTGTAGAAAGTTTTCTGCTACTGCTTGTCCATAACCTGTACTTGATCTACCAGGAAGTGTTAAGCTAGTTTCAGAATTAAGTGTAGAATCCTCAACAATTATTGTGCCTTTGTTTACTGTATCAGTGTAACGAACTTCATATGCCATTGTCTACTCCCGTTACCCTGCTAAACTCTGAATACGCACTGTGTAGTCTATTTGAATAAGTCTATTCAAACTCTTCTGCACAGGATGGAAAATAACATGAGTGATTAATCTGCCGTCACCGGAAGGACTGTAGCTTCTTAACCCTAGCTCATCAAATACATATGCATCTTCTGTATTTGTTGCTGTGTCAAATGCAAGCTGACCTTCTGGCTCTCCGTAGTCAAGTAAACAACTAACTATAACATCTGTATAGTTTGTTCCGCTTACATGTCTAATTTCTGTATAATTACGTGCAGAATCTAAATTGTTTACACTTCTGTCATCAACTACTTTTGTAAATGTTTGGTTATAAAGAGTAGCATTAGTGCCTGTTGAATTTGGTGTTAAGTATGTAATAATACCGCTATCATCAACACTTGTGCCACCGTTACCAAAACTCATTTCATAGATAAATCCTTGTCCTGCATTGGATAGGCTTTCAGCTAATGCTATACTCATATTTTCATAATGAATAGCATTACGTTTATCTACGTAAATTTCTTTTGTTTCAGGGTCACTTATTTTTATGTGTCCTTGAACTACTACTCCGTTTTTATCATGCATAATTTCGCTCATTGTTTTTCCTACACTGTATTTATTCTGGTAGCGCAGTTGTTCCTGCTCTCAAGAAATATCCTATGTCATTTTGTGTTTCGCCCAATTCTGTACCAGGTTCTTGCCATATTTTACCTATTTTTCTTACAACTACAACCTTTTGATTTTCTTTAGGTACTTCTTTTAATACAATTGAACTACTTACAATCTTTCCGTTTTCAATACTGTTTTCTAATCTAAAATCTGCGGGTAATACAAAATCACCATCAGGACTATCTAGCGCACTTGTTGGATCAAATACTATTTTTTCATTCTTGTCTAATCGGCGTCCTCCAACAAATATTTCAAACTCATTAACTGTATTTGCAGTAAAGTTAAGATCTAAACGGTTTGTTCCATATGTAGACTCTTCTTGTATTTGTGTTACATCTTTATAAGGAATTGTTTTACTAATACCTTGATCGTAAATTCCTGTTCCTGCAGGATTTACATCTTTAACTCCTGTTCCTAACGTTCCTCTACGTAGCTGACGTAACATTTTTTCTTCTTTTACTAAGTATTCGATACGTTCTCCATTAATGAATATTACTCCTGGAACATTTGTATACTTGTTAGGAGTTGGAAGTTTACTAGTATCATCAACTTCGATTCTTAAATCATGATAATGAAGATCTTTTGTTAAAGTAGCTTCGGGTGCATCTAGTCTCTTATAGTGTGTTCTATTAAGCATATCTTTAAATTGTCTAAATGCAAATTTAGGTTTATTAACGTCACCGGCAAAATGTATAATGTCTATTATGTCATTCTGCTGAGGTTCTTTGACTAATATTACTTTAGTTTTATCTTTATTAAGATAGTAATCACCTGCAGGTGCTAATAATTCTCCGTTGAGTGATATCCAAACATACTCTACTGACTGTGCAGGTTTTCTTAAATTAATTTCTCCAACTGTTAATCTATTATAAGTTGTGTACTGTATATCTTCAGACACTAACACATCTCTAGATACAACATCATAATTTATTCTTTCAAAACTTTGAATATTATGATTACTAAATTTAAATACTTCTACTGTTTCTCCTTGCTGAGGAGTTTCGTCAAGAATAAGAACATCGTTATTAATTTGGTATTCGCCATCGGTAATTACAAATACTTCTAAAATATCTCCAGCATTTGCAATACCTTCAGATAATTCAATACTACTTGTAAATATATCAATTTTCCATTCAACTGGTGTAAACAGCTCTTTACCATTTAAAAATACACGCAAATCACTAGCTTGAATAGAACTACCAGGCTGCTGGAATGTTTCTAATTTGAAAGTTGTCAAAGTATCTTGTGTTACATCAAATTGGATACTGTATCCTGCATTTAGTATTTTGTTTCCAACTTTAACAATTGTATTATAAGCAGTCGGTTCACTATAAAACGGCGCTGCTAATAATGTAAATGAAGAATTAATTCCGTCTGCTACATATTGATCTTTGGTAACTTGACTATAATTAATTTCGTCGTCATTACTAAATGCAGCATAATGTATTATTTTGTCAGCTTCGGGTACTATTTCAAATTGTATTGCAATTTTATTTGAATTTTGTATTGGCTGTATAAATGCTGTAGACTTAACACCATCTACTGTTACATATAATTGCATGTCTTCAACAAATTCAATACTAGTTTCGTAAATTGCTGTAGAACCGTCTGCTACAGTTTTTCCAAAATCGAGTATATCTTGTCCAGTTCTTTCAACTGTAAGGATATTAAGTTCTGCTGGTACTCCTGGATTTTGGATAGTTACAGTATTATTATTCCAGTCAATTGTATATTCGGTATCAGATAAAATAATATTATTAACTTTTATAAACACAGAAGCTACACTACTTGGAATAACACCTAATACAAATGTTAGTTCGCTATCGCCAGATCCGTCTAATAGATAATTTTGATTATCTATTCTCGATGTGCCTCCTGATTCCCTAGTATAAACTTTAATATCAACTGTATCGCTTACATGTCCTGGAACAAATTCTTCCGGACCTCTAGAAGTAGTAGGTGTTACAAATCCGTCGCCATCTACAACAATTTCTTCTGCATTTACACCTTTAGCAACATCATATGTTAAATTTCCACCACTAAGTTGTGTATCATAACTTTCAGGGTCTGGAATAAAGCTACCATCACTAGTATTTTTACGTACAATTAATACATCATTGTCGAGGGCAATAATATCATTACTTGCTAAATCAAGTACAGTTGTTGTTCCGTCACCTGTAATACTTTGCATTAGAGCATTAGGATTATACACAGGATTATTAGTTCCGTAATTTGGATCGTCAATTCTAATACTTTCTTCAGACCCTGCACGTTTTAAGTAAACATTATAAACTACTCCATTTTCAAATGGCTTAGGAAGTTCTACTGCAACTGTTGATCCGTCAAATGTAAACACATAATCTTCATAGCTGTTATCAAACGTGTCCCATGTATCTGTATACCAGCCATCAGTGTCCCAGCCTGAAGGGCCGCCAAAGTTAAAACTTGTAATTTCAACACCACCGTAATCTATACCTGTCATTAGTTGTGATAAATCATTACCAAACATATTATCAAGTGGGTTGTAACCATGATTAATTCTATCTGTTGCTGTTAGCATCGATAATGGTTTATGATATTCAACAACAATTTCTGCAAGATTTGCTGGAGGATTTGTAAATTCTATATGTCCTTGAGATCTAGTATAACCCGCATCTTTGTTAGTTACATTTTTAAATGTATATGTACTTCTTAATTGTTCTTCGCCATTAATATAAATTTTTACATTTGACGAGCGGAGATCCATTGGCCATTTTAAATCAAAACCAGTTTTTAAATTTGTGCCATATAATGTTTCTGTTTCAGCCAGTGTTTCAATTAAATAGGTCTTACTAACTCTATCAAATTTAATAGTAATACTAGGAGTTCTAACAACACCGTCGCCTAATACTGCAGAAGCCTTTGCTGATGTTCCGCCGTCGATTAATGCACCTTCTATTTTAATAGTTGGTGCTGTAATATAACCGTTGCCTGGATTAGTTACTTTAATTTTAGTAATTTTTCCGTACCCAAGATATGCTTCAGCAGTTGCTCCTGTGCCGCCACCGCCTTCTATAGTAATAACTGGCTTATAAGTATAACCGCTTCCAGAATCTGTAATAGTAATGTCTTTTACTTTATATCCATTATTATCGGTCCAATTCTTACGAGGGTATATACTCTCATTTGACGATGTATTAACTATTTGACTTTCTAATACTTTGGAGATCGAAGCACGGATTTTACTAAATGCACTATCATAATACGGTGCAAGATCAAAGTCACTTATAGAACTATTAGTATTATCTATGTTTTCATAAGAACTAACAAATTCTCTTATAACAGTTTTAAAAGGTTTTACTTCTTCAATGTATGATTTATAGCTATCAAGAGTATCTGAATTAAATGTTATATCTTGCTCTAGATAACCTAAATTGTGTCTTGCTTTTACAAGGCTTGTTTTAAATGCCCAATCAACGTATGGCTGTTCTGCAAATACATAACGTAAACTTGCTAAAAACAATTGATTATATTCAACCTTTAATGTATTAATAAAGATGTTTTCTTTGATAGCCTTAAAGATTAATCTTAATTCATTAACGGGATTGTTATCATAAAAATAGCTATCAAAACTTCTATTATCATATCCAACAGTATTCTTTGAATAATCGTATAGAGAATCTAAAAACTGTATTGTGCCGTTTTCTCTTCCTACGGTTTTATAATTAATTGTATAATCTTCCGTATCTTCATTTGCTTCTTTTTCTAATAGTAACCAGCCGCCTGAACCAATGTTTTTAATTTTAACAACATCACCGATATTATCATCTACTGATTGTAAATCACTAGATTGTTCAACAATAAAATTTGGAACAGTAAATTGATTATAGTTGTCGGCATACCAATCTTCATAATTCCAGTATCTTGAAACATCGTAGTCTTGAATACTTTTTCTAAACCATTCTTTATTAACATTGTCCCAAGAATACAATGCCCATCTACCTAATACATTACTATCAGCATTAACTAAAACTGTAAATTGTCTTAAACCAATAGTAGTATTGTTGTCATAACCAGTACCTCCATTAAGTATATTAACAGATTCTATTTGTCCTATATTATTGATAGAAATTTCAATTTCAGCATCAGTACCAGAACCGTAAATTCTGTAACTAGGCGGTACTTTATATCCTCTTCCAGTACTGTCTATTCTTACATTAACAATTTTTCCATTACTAACAACAGGAGTTAATTTTGCCGGTGTAACTTTGTTTGTTCCAACAAATCTTAATTCTTCAACTGTATCAATTTGTACATCAAACTCGTTAGTTGCTGCTAATGGAGCGGCTTCTTTGCTTAGAAGTAAACTAATATCATATTCATCAACTATGATATTTTGTTTTAAAACAATATTAATACGCTCAATTGCTTGTTTCAATGCTTCAAATCTATTAATAAACATTGACTGTCGAGGGCGGTTTTGTATACCATACTTTTGTTTTACAGTAAGAGACGGATTTGGAACTTGTTTGAAGTTAGTATCATAACCAATCAAACTATCAATCCATTTACGTTCAATATCAACAGGCACTTTGCTTGTTTCTAGACCGTCACTCATTAAGTAATATGCATTGTGTACATTTTGTTCTTTTTTCGGACCTGTCGAATAACGAACATTTAAGACTATATCATCGTTATATATTAAACTGTCACAATTATTTAGAATAAATCTATTGTCGCCTGTAAAACTAATATGTCTATAACCTTGCTCTCTAGGTTGTGCAATTAATCTTGCAATATCATATACACTTAAAGATCTATTTTCAACGTTTGGTATAGTTAGTTTTCTTTCAACCCAAAAATAATATTTTGATTTAAAAGTTTGTGAAATATTATCGTAAACAAACTTTCTAGAATACTGAGCATCACTATATACGCTTGTTCCGCTTTTACCTGTTTTTATTCCTAGTTCAGTATCTGCAACATTATCCCACTGGCTAGGTATAAGATCACTTTCTACCCATTCATAAACATCAATACTTGCACCTGGTTGTAATTCGTTCCAGTGTGCCTTTTGATATTGGATATCTCCTTGGTAAGGATATACAAACCTTGCTGTATTTAAATTCCACCAAACTTCGCCAACATGCTCGTCTGCCCAAAATACGTCTGTATCTAATCCTCTATATGAGCTAACATTATATTTTGCAGGATCGTACCCAACTTTATGTGTAATTTCTTGCTCCGCTGGTCCTGCAATTTTGCCTTGTATTGGATCAATATAATCTAAATAAGTTACTATTTGGTTTTGTCTCTTATTGTAAAGGAAAGCACCTCTTAATTTAGAAACATCTACAGGTGGAATAAGTTCTCTAATTCTATTCCAAGCATATAATCCTTTACCTTTACGGAAATCTATAACTGTTCCAAAAGTTTCGTCAATGTCATTTCTAGGAAGACCAACATATACATGATTGTCTTTTGCTAATAGTGTTTCTCCAAATAGTAATTCTGCAGAATCGTATCTAAATGATTCTGCAAAGACTAGACTGTCTTCAATATTTTCGTAAACATAAACAACGCCTGTGTCTTTAATAATGTTTCTAAACTCTGTAAATCCTAAATCAAATGTAGTTTCAATACCATTATCAAGATCAAAAGTTGTTGGTATTTTCATATCTCCATTGAGACTTGAAACAATTAAATTATCACTTCCTAAACTTATGCTATAGCCGAATCTTTCACTTTCTTCATTATTTGGCGGAGTAAGGGTTTGTGTAAATCTAAACTCTCCATTAGTTTGTTTGTATATGTGTACTTTGCCTTGATTTATTTTAACATCATCATTAAACGGCTCAGTAACTGCTATAACAGTTCCTTGTGGATTGATTTCTACACTATCAGCAAATCCATTTAAACTATCAGTAGCATCAATTATTTGGCTTACAGAATACTTATGGTCAGTGAGTCTATAAATTACAATTTGCTTTCTTGCAGACCCTGCTATACTACTATCTACATCATCTAACAAACTTACAACTACTAATACAGTACCGTCTTTACTAACATCAAATGCATAACTAAACTTTGCAATATTATCAGCTGGATCGTAAACAGTTTCATCATAAAAACTGTTATTAGTCAAGTTAGGCAAATAACCTAAATAATCTATATTATCCGATATTAGTGTCCAATCATTTAGTGTTAGACTTACATTTGCAGAAATATTAGTTTTAGCACGATACAATCTACCATCAATATTTACAATAGAATCTTTAGCATAGGTTTGAGTATTATTGTACTCTCCTCTGTAATTTGAATCTTTTGCATTAGACCAGCTAATTAATTTCCACTTAGTTGTATCTAATATACTAGTTCCTGTTTGATCCTGTGCTGTTAAATCTTTAAGTGCAATATAATAATCGTCTGTATATTTTACAATGTCTCCATTATTATATTCGTTAACCGCGCTCCATGATCCTGCATACTCAGATTCATCTTTATAACCATGAGTAAACATTTCTATCGATCCTGGATTTTCTCTAGAACCGTCGCCTGCACTAGAAACTAGTAAGGTATAAAAACTTTTATTTTTCGTTAATTTTACTTTTTCTCCAAACCGTCTATTAGCAGAACCATACTCACTTGCGTATACTCCTGCTAGATCGTAAGAACCTTTTGAAGTTTTAGAATAAAGTGCAACTACGCCTTCGTTAATTAGTCCATTAGAATTTCCATATGTGTCAGCTGGAATATTATAAATTTGTGTATAATCTTTACTTAACGAGTTAGGCGGATTAGCTGGTCTTGATGCACCAGGTACATTAGTCTCTTCTTTAAAGAACCAATATTCTTCATCTGTAATAGGAATAACATTGTTCCATTCTTTTGTTGCATCAAAAGGAACACTTGCTTCAAACACTATTAGTTTACCTAAAGGACTATTTGGACGGTTATCAAGAACTACATCGTTATCAAAATTATCAATTGTTCCAATAACACGATCAACATCGCCTACACCTCTTGCAGTTTCATTTGCAAGACGTTTAATTTTTATTCTTCCGATATTAGTTAACTCTAACCAGTTGCCAGTAATGTTTTTAACATATACTCTAACTCTATTAAAGTTTCTTTGATAAAATACTACTTCGGCAGTACTTGTATTATAGCTAGTTTGTGCTAAATTACCAAACTCGTCAAATGGTGTTTGTACGTCTTCAAGTATGTCTCCTATTACAGGTTCATATACATTTCCTTGGAAGTCAAATTCTGTAAATTCAAAATCAATATATCCGTCCCAGAGATCAATTACAGTTTGCTCTTTGTTAAGAAGTTCATATGTAAAACCAGAAGCAGCAACATCTATTATTCTGTTTTCCAAATTATATAATCTAAAATCTACAGTAGTGTAGCCCGACTGTATTATTTCGTCAAAGTCACTAGATACTCGTGCTAGCCATTTATTACTTGGGTACTGTGTTTCAACTCCTCCATTATCTCCATAATAACTTAAATGGGTTAAAAAACTTGCTCTATTATTGTTGTTGATATAGTTACCAATTTCGCCGACTGTTGTTTGTACATTAAAGTATTCAAATGAATCTCTTGTATCGGTTTGTCTTAATACGTCTGCATAAACTAAACCTTGGCCGATATCATAATTAGTATTATTATTATAATGCAGAGGAGCTGCTATTTTCCAAAATCCTCCAAGATTTTCTGCTAGATTAAATGTATCTTCTTCTGTATATAAACTAATAAATTCATTGTTTAGATAAAGTTCTCCTGTAATATCAAAAGTACCAGTTACATTATTAATATAGATTACACCAGAATCTCTATCTGATTCAACATATACAACTTCGCCACTTCCGGTATCTGTTGTTATTAGATCTCCTACAACAGGCAAAGACAAATAAGCCGGTAGTCTAAAAATATGATCAACTTTTTCTAAAATTTCATGTTCGTCGTTTATATAGTCTGTAGTAATTTCAGGTATTTGCTGATCAAATGGATAATAGTTATCTAATGTAGGGAATGCATAACTGCGGAGATTCCAATTTAATTTAACTCTGTCTCCTATTTGTGTACCTAAATACATATCCTTTGGAGCTCTTACAAGAATATGATCTGCTCTTGTTTCAGGAAGTCCTGAATTACCTGCAACAAGCAATCTAATAGTGGTAGAATCTGCATCAGTATTTGCAATAATATTTGTATAAGTGTCAAAAGTTGAAAATTCTTGGCTTCCAATTTGCGGAAGAATTTCTCTGTTTGCTTTCCACAAACTTTCTCTATACTTTACTATGTCACCTTTAACATAAGAAGTTGAATTTAGTACAGTTCCATTAGGACCAAAATTGTTAAATTCTCCAATAAATCTAGTTTTTACATTAGATGCACCTGGAATACCTACAGCAAGATACTCGCCGTCACTACTTACTGAAATACTTGTTCCAAAATTTGCATTTTCAATATCAAAATATCCTTCTGGAACATTTATTTCAGAATCTCTAGTTAATGGGCTAATATCTCTAGTGCGTCTGTAATGATATACAGATCCAGCATTGTTAATATTAATTGTTACACCTTGATCATTAATAGTAGAAAGTTCTTTAGTTGGAATTCCAAAAAATACATTGTTGTTGTTATCAGTTGCATCTATAATTTTTCCGAACTGTTGACTATCATCTTGCATCTCAATAGGGTTGTTAAATTCATCATTTTTACTATACACTGGTGAATTTTTAAATACTCCCCAAGAGTTATCTTTATAATTGTCTACCCAAACAGTTTGATTATCATAAACATAATCTTGTACAATGTTGTTTAATCCGTCAAGCGTTTCTACTCTAACTTTTCTTAAATTAATTAATACATAATTTTCTTCACTAAATTCAATTGCTTCGTTAGCAACAGGTAATTCTATTTGTATCTTTGAACCACTAATAGCATAAATTTTGTAAAAACCGTTTAGTGCAAAATCTTGAGCACCTTTAACTGCTACAATATCTCCTATGTTTAAAATAGGTGCAGCCCACTTATCAATCGTGATTGTAAACAAAGGTTTTCCTGACTCTGAAGTTTCTTCGTCGTCAGTTAGTGCTGTTACATTTGCAATACTATCAGTGATTTGATAAACAGTCCAGTCACTATCGTGTGTGCGGGTTAGCCAAATATATTCGCCAATTGACAATTGATTGATATCTCCGTTATTAAGATCATCAATTGTGCCTGCTTTATATTCTATATCGTCGTCGTGTACATATCCTCCACTAACAACATATTCTTTAAGTTTAGTTGTTGGAAAAGGTTTATGGTTATAATTTTCAGGTTTATCATAAACTTCGTCAGGTTTAATTCTATAAATTTTATCAAAAGACTCAGTTGGTAATGTTTGTACTAACTCAACCGGTTGTGGCGACTCTTTAATTTTATCTTCTTTAATAACATATTCAACTTGTTCTATATCATCTACAGAGCCGTATCTTCCTGTTTGTATAGCCCACTCTTCATAAAATTCTATACTATCCTTGTTTGCACTACTTAAAGGATCAAACAACTTAGTAATAGCATTTTTAGTACCTTTGTCTTGTATAAATCCTTGATAAAACTTATACTGACTTACATCATCTGTAATTATATTAGCAAGATAATTGCGCTTTTGATATCCAATCAAATGCTGTGCCATACGTTGTTGTTCAGCATCGAAATTATCACTATCTAGGTCATAAAAATCTGCAAACTGATTAATTTTATAATCAAAGTTTGTATATAATTTAGACTCGGGCTTTTCACTTAATCTATACCAATAACTAGATTCAAAATTTTCTGAGCCACTAACAGGATATATTGCTACATAATAAAATTGTTTATATTTTATTAAATCACCAATATTATAATCTTTCCACGATTTCCAAGATGTTATTTCTGCACTATCATATATAAATCCCGGAATATCTAATGCTCCATTCCAGTTGTCTGATCTATATCCTAAAACTTTAAGACGTTCTTGTCTATATCCGGTACTTGGATTATAAATTAAATCATTAAAAACAGTTTGATTATCGAGTAATAGTACATGCTCCTTTTGTACAAGAGGCATTACTAAATTGTATAATCCATCATCAGTGTTTATTGATTTTACATTAAACGTATTTCCATCTCTAAAAATTGTTATATTTTCTTTAGCTAAGAGCCTGCCGTCTGATTTTGCAATTCCATAATTATAAAAATTATCAAATATATCATCAACTACAGAGTAGTTAGATTCTAATATTAATTCTTTAGCTGCTGGACTTAGTGATATTGTTGTACCAGAAGCCCAGCCCTGCGTTGTCCAGAATAAGAATTCTCTAGCTGCATGATCCCAATTTTCGACATATTTTGTTGTATCGTTAAACACATCAAACTTCATTCCTTGGGATTTTAGATATGCTTCATATCCTAATAGAAAATCAACAACACTTTGAGAATTGGGCAGCTTAGATCCGTATAATAATTTTTTAGGTGTATTTTCAAAATTACGTTCAAAATTACGTTTGAATGTTGCACGTTTTCCGCCAACTATTGGAAGTTCTGGTAGAGAAACTAAATTAGATGTATCAAAAGTATTTCCGCTTTTAAAGTTTTTAGTAACTCTATAATACTTAAAATTATTTTCTACAACTTGTCCTCTATAGTATGATTTTTCCTCTGCCCAATCAACTGTACTTTCAGAAATTCCGCCTACTGTAATAACTATATCCGATGCAGTAGTTTTAGGTTCAAAGTATTCAAAATATGGTGTACTTTCGTTATAGCCTCTGATTACAAAACCACTAGGTTGTTTTTCAACAATTACACCACTATAGACTAAAGTCTTAATAGGCGAGCTTGTGTTTAAGAAAATTTGATAATTTTCTTCTGGTACATATATATTATTTTCTTGTGTAGTTAATGGGCTTTTGCTATCTAATATTAATTTAAATTTACTTTTATCTGTAAATCCTCCAAGTTTTATACCTAGCTGATTAGTAATATTTTTTACATTATCTCTGTAATCATCATAAACAGATAATACATTACTTGCAACCAAATTATAAACATAATTTACAAGCCCGGATGTAACAATACGTGTGTTGTCTTGTACTGTATTAGGCATTTGTATTTCGTCTAATCTTAAATGCTTATAGTTTGTTGAATAAACATATTGGCCAGCTAAATTCTTTTTAATTCTAGATTTATCAAATCCCAAACCCATAACTTTTGCAGGTTTGTTTAATAACCATGCTCTTAATAATGCAAATGGATATTCAGAACTTTTCCTCCAAGCATTTTCTACAGGACTTATGTCGCCAAATACAAACCCTGCTGAAATATATCTAAAGAAAGAATTTGTTGCATAATTTACTTGTAATGGAGTTTTTAGTTTTCCTTGGTCGTCAACAGGTATAAAATTTGTTAATCCTGGTCTTATATAATTGTTTAAAACTTTAATTTGTTTACCCGGTTCTTTGACATAACCATTTTCTATGTCACTCCACATATTGAGATTATTACCAGTATATGGTGCTGGACCATACACTTCATTCCACCAAGTTGGTTTAATAGTGAAACCTAAACATTCCCACGGATGTGAATGTGGGCGGTCTGTATCTAATAATTCTTTGTAAACCCCTCGCCAAAAACCTGGCAATGATTTAGCGTCAATATTATTTGACATTTTGCTATAGTTGAATGTAAATTGATTAGTTCTATCAAAAAAATCATTTAGTGTATAATCATTGTCAATTAGTTTATTCCATTGGATAAAATCTCTTAACAGTGTATTATTAACCTGTTCTCTAGTATAATCTGTTTTTCTAAATTTACCAGGAACAAAACTAGCAATATCAAGATATGAAACATCATATTCTGATTTAATGTTATTAAATATTCTTTTTTCAAGTTCTAATAATAAAAAGTCTCTGTAATCTTTATAAGCTCTAATTAAACTTCCGTCATGGCCTTGAACCATTGTTACACCAGCAACGTATTCGTCGTAGTCAAAATTATCTTGACCGCCAAATGTTGTTCCTGTTGCCGGAGCATAAAAGATTTTATTTAGACCTTTAAAATGTACTTTGATACTAGTTGAATTATTATCTACAGACTCTGCAAGACGCTTACTAGTATAAAGTGGATAAGTCCACCCTTGCTTTCCTACATTATTATCAAATGTATCAGTTTCGCCGTATATTTTAAACGGTCCATCTCCTACAGTTTCATTAATTGAAATATATGTATCATCTATTATTAATTGTGGTTGATACTTAGGGTAAAGTCCTAACTTTGTTGGAGTAGGAGGAATATAACTTCCGTCTGTATTTTCATACTCAAAGATTTCAATAATGTCGCCTTCTTTCTGATAACTTTCTATTAAAACAAATCCGTCGTTACTAAATGTGTAGTCAACTCCGTAAACTAACTGTGTTCCGTTTAGATATACTAATACACTTTTCGCTGTCATTTGTTTTAAACTAAACGTCTGCGAAAGTGCATAATAAATATTTCTCGAATCTAAAACTTCATACTCAATACTATTTGATAAATTTCCAATAGCAAGCATATCTGAAAAATAGAATGGCTGTGTTTTAATTTTATCTCTGTTAAGTTCTTGTAATACTTTGTCAAAGTGTATTCTAGTTAATCCGTCAAATCCTAAAGTAGTTGCTGTCTCTACAAATAGTCTTTTAAATCTTGAATATTCATTTTTACTATATTCAAGAGCGTTAACAATATTATATTCTTTATTAGTAATATGATAAATTGGTAAATTATTTGGTGTAGTATGTTTTATAAAACGCTTACCAAATAATCCAACATTTCCTAAATCTCTAATATTACTAGGACCAGGATATCTTCCATTAAATCCTGGAATATCTTCGATCATAGTGCTTACGTGATCAATTACACTTCCTAAAGTAAATTCTGTAATATCGTCGTTTAAAGAATTTCTTTCATGGTTTACTGGAATTTCATAATGACCATTAGAATTTTTAGGCTCATTGCTAGTTGTTTTAATAACTAAAATATCACTAGTATTGAGATCGTTATTAAATGTTATATAAGCACGTTTATTAATTCTATTAATTTCATAATCAATATTGAACACTTGGAATTGATTATTCACAAAAACAAATGTTTTTAAGTCTTGAATTGTTCCAGAATTATTGTAAACATCAATTTCAAAATTATTAGTTTGTTCATCGTTTACAACATACTGTCTTAACACCTTTTGTTTAGTTTCTAACGGAACACTAGACCATGCGTTAACCCAACTGTATTCGTCTAAACTTCTATATTTTCTTAAATTAGAAGTATTTACAGAAACTTCATTAATTTCATCACCGTCTTGTACTGTAAAGGTATCTGTTAATAAGTTAAACTCAAATACTATATCACCACTATTTTCTATATTTCTATAAGATAGCGGAAATCCTAGTTCAGTATCAGGCTTTCCGGTACCTTCTTTATAAGAAAATATTTTAGTACCTTTAAAAGTAGTACTATTAAAAAGTGTTGTGTCAGAGTAATCGTTTCCTTGTGGACAACATAAATCAAATAATGGGCACTGATTAGTGTCTGTTTTAATTTGTGCTTTGTTCCATTTTCCGTTACGGAAATGATATGTCTTTCCTGAGTTAAGAGTACCTTGTTTAATAAATACCGTCTCATTTTCTAAAGGAAGAGTATCCTCAGTTTCAATTAAACTTAATAGTCTATCATTTCCTATAGTAACATATTTTACAGTATATATTTTGCCACTTACTAATATGTCTGTATCTGCAGCAAATAAAACTCTCATGTTTTCTGATAATTCAACACCGTCGACGTTGTAACCAATCTTTCCTTCAATTGTTGAGAATACATCAGTTGTTACTGTATCAATTAAATCAATATCTTGTTTTGCTTGTGTACCATAATTATATAATCTAAGTCCAGCTTCAAATTCAATAATCGGACGTCTAGCGCGATGATTTTCATCAACTGCAACAGGTTGATTGTTAACTTCTAATGCGTGTTCAATTATATCTCTATGAAACCATCTATTATACCTAGTCCAAGGATTTCTATCTTGACTTGCTCTATTAATAACAATATAATCTTTTGTGCCGGGGTAAGAGTTTGCATTAGCAAAGGGTAAAACATCATATTCGTTACTACCAT